>Ga0209717_1000935_pt1 | contig 33819 bp, 18 predicted proteins | sample AD_UKC048_MetaG_FD_184418 | JGI IMG/M metagenome (GOLD analysis project Ga0209717, IMG submission 184418) | Active sludge microbial communities of municipal wastewater-treating anaerobic digesters from USA - AD_UKC048_MetaG (SPAdes) (version 2) | ecosystem: Engineered > Bioreactor > Anaerobic >...
GGCAAGAACTCTGGCTTGCCGTCAATCTCCTCTATATAGACCCAGTTGCGTGAAAATCCGCTTTGTCATCCCATACCCTGTAAACGCCAGTTGCGTGAAGCTAACCACTCCGGTTAGCTTCACGCAACTGGTAAAGCGATAAATTCTGGGAAACATTGGGTTCATGAATAGGAGGTTTAACAATGTAAATGTAGGATTCAGTTTCAAATTTCCAAATCGTCCAGCGGACTTTTTATCTTATCCCAACTTTTTTTGGTGATATGGGTATAAATTTCAGTGGTTTTGCTGCTTTCGTGGCCCAGCAGGTCTTGAATATACCGCAAGTCAACCCCTTTCTCCAACAAATGTGTGGCGAAAGAATGTCGCAAAGTATGTACGGTAGCCAAAGGATTGATCCTGGAACGTTCTTTTGCGGCTGTAAAAATGGCCTGAACGCTTCGATCACTGTAAGCGCCTCCGTCTGCACCTTCGAACAACCAGTGTACTGGCTTAAAGAGTGCCAAATAAGTACGCAGCATATGTTCGGTTTTCCCTGCAAGAATGGTACAACGGTCTTTTTTACCTTTACCGTCGCGTACAAATATGCGGTGTTCTTGGGCCTGAATATCCGTCAGTTTTAAGTTCGTCAATTCGCCAAGCCGTAATCCGGCGGAGTAAATCAACATAAGGATGCAGCGATGTTTGAGATTATCCACGGATTGAAGAAGCCGCGTTACTTCGTATTCAGTTAGCACTTGTGGTATTTTTTGCGGCCTTTTAGCCTGTACAAGCCCTTCAACTTTGTCAGATTGATCGAGCACTTCGCAATAGAAAATCTTTATGGCGCAGGCTATCTGATTCTGATAGGATTCTGTGATATGCTTATCGCGGATGAGTTGCATTATATAAGCATTGATCTGTGTGCGTGTAATTTGGCTGGGTTTGATGTTATTGTAGTGCATGATAAACTGCCGAAGCGAGTTTTTGTATGATTTGATCGTGCGCCAACTATATCTCTTCAACATAAGCATTTGTTCCAATGCTGTAATTGCAGATTCAAATTGAGCCACAACGGGCTCCTTGAGTGATTTGTAATGTTGCGGCACAGGACTTGGTAGTCGCTCCGGTATATTTTCCGCTAGTTGGAATGTCCACTTAATCACATCGTTCAGATATTGTTCCAAAAACCGTTTTGTCAGCAATGTTGCTGGCACCTCCCATATATACCAATCCGTGTTCCAGCGCCGGCCGTGTATATTTTTTATGGTGCCAAGGTGTGCAGAAATCATACTTTCGGGTAAATCAAGGCACCAATAATCTGGGTTTTCAGGATGAATATGTACTGTGATTTTGTTTGCTTGTTTTTCAAACTTTACATTTGTAAAGGATTCTGTCATTTGTAACACAATAGGTGTCAGCCGGTCAATCAGCAGTTGATCTTTGAAATATGCCTGAAATGTCTTAAATAATTCTTTGGTCCTCGGTACACTCCATAGTTTTTCCCTGGAATGCCACCATTTACCGGGTATTTTGTTGACAAAATCTTTCCAATCTTTGCGTTGAGGAGGCACGACAAGAAAGACGCGGTCGGGTTTTTCGGCACAATACCGGATGATGAGATGAGCATCTGAGATTTCTGGTATTGCAGACGCTATTTCCGTAGGGATAAAATTACTGGGCAAAACAGCAATCGTTGAATCTTTGGTTTTGTTGCTGACTTCATAGGAAGCATTGGATTTAATGGATTCGGGAACAGACTCCATATTGTCAGGCAAATTCGTCACCGGAATACCCTTAAAAACACTTTTAAAAACACCCCACGCCTCTTTCGTATATGGCATAAGCCACGCTTTGATTTCCGGCGAAAAGTAACTGCCCTTCACTTGTTTCATCTTTGCAGGAAAGGAAGAATCGAAGCGAGCATTGATTACGGCTATCCGGGTGGAGTTTTCAAGTTGAATTTTCTTAATTTGCAGTTCCATTTTTTTCAATTTTCCAGCAAAATAAAAAAAATAGGCTCAATTAAACCATTAAAAATCAATGCTTTAATTATTTAATCGTTTGTAATCGTTTACTATCTGATAGTAAATAATTAAGTCGTTTGTAATCGCTTTTAAACACATTTATGTTATGAAAAAACACTGTCTTCAATGTGGAGTAGAGTTCAGCGGTCGGGCTGACAAACGTTTTTGCAGTATCTTTTGTAAAAATCAACATCATTTTAAAAACAGGCAAACTACCAAGGATGATGTCAAAGAAATCGACTCTTACCTCCACCGAAACCGGGAGATCCTGATCACCCTGATGGGCAATTCAATAAAAGAAACCATCGATAAATCAATTCTCACCCGTGCCAAATTCCGCTGGGAATACATGACCGGCATTTATTGGAACAAAGAAGGAAAAATGTATCGCATAGTCTACGATTTCGCCTGGATGGACTTCTCCGATCAACGGGTGCTGATCGTTCGTAAGAAAAACAAATGAGCCCCAAAATCAGAAGCCTCGTCTGTACCTAAAAGTACAAACGAGGCTCTCTTAGTCCACAAGTTTAATCATTTCTTCATGTCCCGTAGATCAATTTCTATGACCTGCTCCGAATGAGCAGCATTTATTATCGCTTCCTGGATAATTGCAACGTAAGGGACTAATGTCTTGAAACGATTGTCAAACGTCCGCAATAGAATGAGCCGGACAGGGTATTTCTCTAAATTCTGCTGGTTTTGTAAATTCTTATCTGCGGTAAGAAGGAACTCGAAACCTTCCTCCAACATAGATCGGATCAAGTCTCCGTTTTTCTTCTCTGCCCATCCCATATCATGTACCGAAACAACGTCTAAGGGTTCCGTAAAAAGTTTAGCCAGCGGGCGGGGCAAATTCTCATCCAGTAATATTTTCTTCATGCTCCGTATATGTATAAGGTTTCTCTAAAAGCATAAGCAATTCTATTACCTGCTCCCTTTTGACGGAAGGATAATCATGTAAAAACTCCTCGATAGTATCTCCGTTCTTTATATAATCGAACAGTATTTTCACGGGCACACGCGTCTTGGCAAACACTGGTGCCCCGCTTTGAATTTCCGGAGATATGGTGATCAAATCCGCTAACATAATTTCTGGTTTTATAGATTCTCTGTATCCGATTGATCTTTTCACTATGCAAAGTAAGGAAATTAGCCTTGTTTTTCAAAGTTTTTATCTCCGACAGCACGTCCCAAAATCAAAAGCCTCGTCTGTACCCAAAAGGCACAAACGAGGCTCCCTTAAAACCAATCTCAAAAAATCCGCGTAAATCCGCTATCAAATCCGCGTAATCTGCGTTGCAAAAATCCGCTCTTAATCCGCGCGATTCGCGTTTTACGCCATCACCTGCGGCACATGCCCCTTATACACCCCCTGCTCCATCTTCTCCCTCACCGCCGTAAACGCATCCAGCGTCACCTGAATATCCTCTTCCGTATGCGCCGCCGTCGGAATCAACCGTAAAATAATCATCCCCTTCGGAATCACCGGATACACCACAATCGAGCAGAACACGCCATAATTATCGCGCATATCCATGACGAGTGCCATGGCTTCTTCCACTTCGCCGTGCATATACACCGGTGTCACGCAGGTATTGGTGTCGCCGATATCGAAGCCGCGTTCTTTCAGGCCGCCTTGCAACAGGCGCACGTTGTGCCAGAGTTTTTCGCGGAGTTGCGGCTCGTTTTTGAGCAGTTCGAACCGTTTGATCGCGCCTTCCACGAGGGGCATGGGCAGCGATTTGGCGAAGATCTGCGAGCGCATGTTGTAGCGCAGGAAACGGATGATCTCCGTCGGGCCGGCGATGAAGGCGCCGATGAGGGCCATACTTTTGGCGAAGGTGCTGAAATACAGGTCCACGTCGTCGGTGACGCCCTGTTCTTCGGCCGCGCCGGCGCCGGTTGCGCCCAGCATCCCGAAGCCGTGTGCGTCGTCGATGAGCAGGCGGAAACCGTAGTGTTCTTTCAGGGCTGCGATCTCGCGCAGTTTACCCTGGTCGCCGCGCATCCCGAATACACCTTCCGTGATGACGAGGATGCCGCCGCCGGATTCGTCGGTGAGGCGTTTGGCGCGTTCCAGGTTTTTTGCCAGGCTGTCGATGTCGTTGTGCGTGTAGGCGAAGCGTTTGCCCATGTGCATGCGCATGGCATCCACGATACAGGCGTGGCTTTCAGCGTCGTACACGGCCACGTCGTGGCGCGTCAGCAGCGAGTCGATGACCGACAGGATGCCCTGGTAGCCGTAGTTGAGCAGGTAACCGTCTTCCTTGCCGACAAAATGGGCGAGGCCGGTTTCCAGTTGTTTGTGCAGTTTCGTTTCACCCGACATCATGCGGGCGCCCATAGGGTAGGCGAGGCCCCAGCGTGCGGCGGCTTCGGCATCTGCTTTGCGCACTTCGGGGTGGTTAGCGAGGCCGAGGTAGTTGTTGATACTCCAGCAAATCACCTCTTTGCCTTTAAATTTCATGCGGTTGCCGAGTTCGCCTTCGAGTTGGGGGAACATGTAGTAGCCTTCCGCTACTTCGGCGTATTTGCCCAATGGGCCTGCCTGTTTGAGAATTCGATCGAATAAATCCACTTTCTTGAGTGATAAGTTATTGGTTACAAGTTATGAGTAGGTTATTAGTTATTAGTTATTTGTTATTAGTTATTAGGGGTGGTAGGGGACCATCTGTTCATCTGATTGGCATTGTTAGTCGAGCAACCAGAAAATATCAACTGATTGCCCCCTACCACCCCTAATAACTAATAACCAATAACTAATAACTATGCAGCGCGCATGGCCTCCTTCGCCTTCTTCTGCGCCTGCGCTTCCTTCCAGTCCTTCCAGCGTGGTCCCATCACGGCGTTCATACCTTTATCGATGACGAAGTGGCGGGCGATGTTCCAGAGGCCTTTGGCCTGGGTGAACACGGAGTCGCGGGAGCGGAGGCTGATAGAGTAGCCGCCGTCGACGTACACGATATAGTGCCACCACATGGACGGGATGAACAGGGTCTCGCCGTGCTGGAGAATGGTTTCGTGGCCGGTCGCTTTTTGCAGGGCCGGGTATTTTTCGTAGTCCGGCTGCAGCGGGTTCACGTGGCTCTGCACGGTGAACGGGTGCTGGTACAGGAACGGGTTCTGCTGCTGGTCGAACAGGACGATGTGCTTGCGCGTCCAGAAGTGCGTGTGGAACACGTGCGAGCAGTCGATGTCGTAGTGGAGGTTGGTGATGGCGCCGGCGCCGCCGAAGAACATAAACGGGTAGTTGTCTACCCAGCCGTCGCAAACGGTCGGGTTGGACACGTCATGAACGAGTTCTTTCGCGTGGTCGAGGATGTTCCAGAGGAAAATGCGCTTGTCGGCCGGCCCTGCCTGGATCATGTCGAGATAATCCCCGAATTTCATGGTTTCCCCGCTTTTCATGTAGGTGGGGCCGGGTTTGTGGTAGTCGGGACCGATGACGGGTACGTCCAGTTGGCCGTAGTTGTCCCGCATAAAATCAAAGGTCCACTTCTTCATAGCCGGCCAGTCCTTGGCCAGGTCGGTGAACACCACGGGTTTTTTCGGTTTGAGGTAGTTTTCGATGAATTCCTCGCGCGTGAGGCCACTGCGGCGGTCTATCTGAATGAGTTGCATAGTAAAAAATCAAATTGCAAATTAGAATGCGGGGGTAATTGGCGATTTCCGATTACATGATTTCCGATTTCCGATTTGATTGGCGATTTTGGATTTAATACAACATTTCAACAAATCGGAAATCGGAAATCATGTAATCGGAAATCGCCAATCAAACGGTTTTAACCGCCGGCGCTTCCATAAATCCCTGTTCGACCATCCACTTGTCGCTGAAGAACTTGGTGGCGTATTTCGAACCGTGGTCGCTGAAGATGAGCACGACCACATCTTTTTCCGTGAGATCGTCCTGGATCTGTTCGAGGGCCTGGAGTGCGGCGCCGCTGGAGTAACCCACCATCATACCTTCCGTACGGGCCAGTTCGCGGGCGCGGAGGGCGCTTTCCTTGTCGGTCACTTTGACGAACTTATCGATCATCTGGAAGTCCATATTGGCCGGAATGATGTTTTTACCGGTACCTTCAATACGATAGGGGTACAGTTCCTTTTCGTCGTAAATGCCTGTTTCATGGTATTTTTTCAGGATGGAACCGTAAGCATCGACGCCGATGATCTTTACGTCGGGATTTTGTTCGCGCAGGTAACGGCCGGAGCCGCAGAGGGTACCGCCGGTACTGGCGCTGCCGATGAGGTGGGTGATTTCACCCTGGGTTTGTTCCCAGATCTCCGGGCCGGTGCTCAGGTAGTGGGCCTCGCTGTTTTCGAGGTTGTAGTTCTGGTTGATGTAGTAGGCGCCGGGAATTTCCTTGGCCAGGCGTTCGGCCATGCGGTAGTAGGAGTTCGGATCGTCGGGTTTCGCTTCCTGCGGACACAGGATAACTTCGGCGCCCATCGCGCGGAGGTTGTTGAGTTTATCTTCCGAAATCTTGCTGGAAACGGTCAATACGCAGCGGTAACCCTTGATGGCAGATACCATGGCCATGCTGAAACCCGTATTCCCGCTCGTAGCATCGACGACCGTGCCGCCGGGTTTGAGTTTGCCGAGACGTTCGGCGCGTTCGATGATGTGCAGGGCGATGCGGTCTTTCGCACTCAGTCCGGGATTGAAGGCCTCCACTTTGGCGTAAACAGTGGCAGGAATATGCATCACAACGTTGTTGAGGCGAATGAGCGGCGTCTTGCCAATTGTTTCAAGGATATTGTTAAATACCATTCCGGGAACTTTTAGAGATGTACAACGTGGTGAATTGAACTTTTCTGAACCTGCGGCGCTTCGGAGGAAGTGCCAAAGGTTCCGGTGTACTCGATGAAAATGCTTTTTGCGAAAAGTAGACAGTTTTTTCTGAAAAACACGAACAATTTATGCAAACCCATGACAAAAAATCCATTCCAGCAGGCTTGCGGGGAACAAAGTGCCGTATTTCGAACGTCTGTTCCCGCTGCAAAAGTACTTCACTACGCCCGAAATATGGTTATTTCATTTGCAAAAGCATCCTTAACAAAAAAAACATTTGCATTTCTTTGATACGTTGAATATTATTTTCACCTTTGGTTTAATAATCCAAACAATAGTTCGGGTTTGGGTTAATACACACAATTAATTCACTTTTCAATCCCCCCACCTATGCTAGTTTTTTACGTTGTTGCCATTTGTCTCCTCGTAGTACGGGTTATCCCTTATGTCTCATCGTACTTAGAAACGGGCCTCCGCCGGTAGGTGATCTGACCCTGGAGTCCTGTTGAAAACGAAGGGCAAAGAAGCGTTGCGATGCTCCTTTGCCCCTTTTTTATTTGAGATTGACGATTGAGATTGAGGAAGGATTTATTTTTTTTGGTTTTGTTCGGTTCGGCTTCGCCTCACTTAGGGGGATGGGAACGCGGATTGTGCGGATTGTGCGGATTAAAGCGGATTTTTGGTGGCCTTGCGGCCACTTTTGATTGTTTTCTGATTAAAACTGCCTCCGGCGGACGGATTCAGGAAGCATCGGTATGAAGAATGAAAACCATTGTAACTTTCTGCTTCGCATAAAAAATTTAGCGATTGGATCTACGCTCCGCCGAAGGTGGAGTCAATCAGAAAATAATCAAAAGTGGCCGCAAGGCCACAAAAAATCCGCTTTAATCCGCACAATCCGCACAATCCGCGTCCCCATCCCCCTAAGTGAGGCGGAGCCGAACAAAACCAAAATAAATAAATCCTTCCTCAATCCCAATCTAAAATCAGAACTTCCCTTCCAGAAACGCCCGGACATCCCCCGCCGTCTGCACCGGATTCTCTTCCTGCGGCCAGTGGCCCGTATTTCTGTAAATTTTGAGTGCAGCGCCCCGAATAGTATGGTGGAACTTGTACGCGTTTTCAGGTGAAATACGCGTGTCTTCCGCGCCCCAGAGGATGAGGGTGGGTACATTGATTTTTTCCACTACTTCGGCGGGCGGACGGTTGTCGCTCACGGATGCCCGGTCCGAAAATGCTTTCCGGTTTCCGGCGCGCAGCAACAGGTCGAAATGGCGTTGAATCAGGCTGTCGGTCACCAGGGCATCGTCGGCGTACACGTCTTCCAGCATGATTTCAATAAAAGCACGCGGCGTGATTTTCCAGAGTGCCCGGTTCACGACGGGTGTACGTGCCAGGAAATTGACGATGGAAGATTTTTTTTCCTCGAAACCGGGCGCCGCGATGAGAATGAGTTTGTCAACTTTCCCGGAGGTGGACTCCGAAGCGTAATGCCAGGCGATTTGTGCGCCGAGACCGTTACCGGCCAGGTGAAATTTTTTCAGGTTGAGGTGGCCGGCAACGCTGTCCAGAAAACTGGCGTACATAAAAGCGCTGTAACTGCCGCGCGGATGCGGACCGGTGAGGCCGAACCCCGGCAGGTCGATGCTGATGACCTGGTATTTATCGGAAAGTGCGGCCGTCCAGCCATCCCAGGTGCGGAGCGAACTCTGCGCATCGTGGAGCAACAAAATGGGGTCTCCTTTCCCGCTGATGCGGCAATGCACGTCCATGTCGTCGATATGGATGTAGCGCGAATCGGGCAACGCATATTGCTGCGCCACCTGCTCGATGGGCAAATCGTCGTGCCAGTTGCACCAGAGCCAGTATGCAAGAAAAAGAAGGAGCGTCCAGCGTACCAAAAAGGCAATACCCAGAAATCCCAGCGATTTTCTGAGGGTTGCAAGCAGGGCCGGCCGGGTGGGTGGAGTCTCCATGAGGGTGTTGGTGAGGGGGGGATGATTTAAGATTTAAGATTACATGATTACATGATTTAAGATTTCAACGAGATGCCCTCCTTCTAAAATCTTAAATCATGTAATCATGTAATCTTAAATAACTAGGCCTCAAACCATTTTCTTATCCGAAGCAAACACTGCTCCCATATATTCCCGGTTCATGCGGGCGATATTTTCCACGGAAATTTCTTTCGGGCATTCCGCTTCGCAGGCCGTTACGTTGGAGCATTTGCCGAAACCTTCTTTGTCCATTTGTGCCACCATGGCCAGAACACGTTTCTGGTGTTCTACCAGACCCTGCGGCAATAAAGCCAGGTGCGACACCTTGGCGGAGGTGAACAACATAGCCGAAGAATTGGGGCAGGCTGCTACGCAGGCGCCGCAACCGATACATGCGGCAGCGTCGAACGAATGGGAAGCCTGTTCCTTTTCAATTGGAATAGCGTTGGCGTCCTGGGCCTGACCCGTATTGACGCTGACGTAGCCGCCGGACTGTATGATGCGGTCGAATGCCGAGCGGTCGACAACGAGGTCCTTGATGACCGGGAACGACTGGGCGCGGAACGGCTCGATCACGATGGTTTCACCTTCGTGGTAGTGGCGCATGTGCACCTGGCAGGTAGTAGTGCCTTTCATCGGGCCGTGCGCCTGTCCGTCGATCACCAGCGAGCAGGTGCCGCAGATGCCTTCCCGGCAGTCGTGTTCGAAAGCGACGGGTTCCTCGCGTTTCGATACGAGTTCTTCGTTCAAAACGTCCAGCATTTCAAGAAATGACATGTCGGGATTTACCTCCAGATTGGGGTAATTGACAAATTCTCCTTTGTATTTGCCGCCCTGGCGCCAGATTTTCAGATTCAGTTTCATCTTGCGTGAGATGAGTTGATTGTGAGTGATGTTATGGGCGTGTCTGGTTTTTTGTGTTTAGTGTTTAGGATGCGGCTAACGCTCACTAAACATGAAACACATAAACAAACACGTCCGATATTTATTTCTTTTCAGCCTCTATAGCCGAGCAGTTGTCTATCAACAGGTTGCCGTTTTTGCCTTCGCTTCCCGGCGCGTAATATGCCATCAGGTCGATCTCGTCGTAATCCGATTTGACCGGTTGCAGCGTAAAAGTGTAGCGCGTCCACATGGAGTGACTGATCGCGGCGCTTTCCGCCAGTAATTCTTCTTCGTTCGTCCTCGTATTCACGCCCCAGATTTTCAGGATCGTCGGCGCGTTGTAATTGATTTCCGCTCCGGTCATCCGCGATACGGATCTATACACATTCGACCGCGCGAGCCATACACTGAAGGTATACGTTGAATCTTCTTTCAACCAGCCATTCAGTTTTTGCCCGATGCCCTCCCACGTATTGTTGTCGCGCACCACCATCCCTATAAAATTTTTGCCTTCCTGGGCCTCCATTTTCACGCCAAACCAGCCGGGCTGAATATCGGGCGGGGTCTCATTATCCGATCCCAGGTCTATCCATCCACCGGGCGCTGTTCCGGCCATGGCTACATCCCACTCGAAAGAGGGATTTTGTACACGAATCGTGGTTTGTGCGTGTGCAGCGCTTAAACCCAGCATCAAACCCAGAACCCACCCAGTTGTTTTTTTCATAGCAATGATGCGGTTCGTTTTCTATTTTTTGAGTTCTATATCAGAACAATTGTCAATCAGCAGGTTTCCATTTGCCATACTAACTCACTATTCATACGAGCGCTGCACCACCTCAATCTCCTCATACACCAGCGGCTCTTTGTGCAACACAGGTTCTCCGTTGCCGCCCCATTCCCAGGCTGCTACGTACTGGAAGTTCACGTCGTCGCGTTCCGCTTCACCTTTATCCGTCTGATATTCTTCGCGGAAGTGGCCGCCGCAGGATTCGTTGCGGTGCAGGGCGTCGCGGCACATGAGTTCACCGAGTTCGATGAAATCGGCTACGCGCCATGCTTTTTCCAGTTCCGGGTTGAAGTCGTTGGCGCTGCCGGGTACGAACGCATCTTTCCAGAATTCGGCTTTCAGGGCCTGAATTTCCTGGATCGCCTGTTTCAGGCCTTCCGCGTTGCGTGCCATGCCGCATTTATCCCACATAATCTTGCCGAGGCGGCGGTGGAAACTTTCAACGCTCTGGCTGCCGCCGAGGTTCATTAATTGATTGATCCGTTCGCGCACCTCTTTTTCTACCTGTTCGAATTCCGGTGTGTTGGTCGAAATAGCGCCTGTGCGGATTTCTTTCGATAAATAGGAACCGATGGTGTAAGGTAAAACGAAGTATCCGTCGGCCAGGCCCTGCATGAGCGCTGAAGCGCCGAGGCGGTTGGCGCCGTGGTCGCTGAAATTGGCTTCACCGCATGCATACAGGCCGGGAACGGAGGTCATCAGGTCGTAATCGACCCACAGACCGCCCATGGTATAGTGAACGGCCGGGTAAATGCGCATTGGAGTCTCGTACGGGTTTTCGCCGGTAATTTTGGCGTACATATCGAACAGGTTGCCGTAAGCGAGTTCAACAGCGGCTTTGCCTTTGCGTTTGATCGCATCCGCGAAGTCGAGGTAAACGGCGAGGCCTGATTTACCGACGCCCAGGCCTTCATCACAGGCCACTTTGGCGGCCCGGCTGGCGATGTCGCGCGGTACCAGATTGCCGAAAGCAGGGTAGCGGCGTTCGAGGTAGTAGTCGCGGTCTTCTTCCGGGATCTGGCGTGGATCTTTCAGGCGGTCTTCGGCTTTTTTCGGTACCCAGCAACGGCCGTCATTCCGCAGCGATTCCGACATCAGGGTCAGTTTGGACTGATATTCGCCGGAAACCGGGATGCAGGTCGGGTGAATTTGTGTGTAGCACGGGTTGCCGAAGAAAGCGCCGCGGCGGTGTGCCCGCCAGGTTGCGGTCGTATTGCACATCATGGCGTTGGTGCTCAGGTAGAACACGTTGCCGTAGCCGCCGGTGCAAAGCACGACGGCGTGTGCGGCGTGGCGTTCCAGTTCGCCGGTGAGCAGGTTACGTACGATGATACCGCGGCATTTGCCGTCTACTACCACCGTATCGAGCATTTCGTGGCGGTTGTACAGTTTCACAGTGCCGAGAGCTACCTGGCGGCTGAGGGCCTGGTAAGCGCCGATGAGCAACTGTTGTCCCGTTTGTCCCCGTGCGTAAAAAGTTCTGGATACCTGCGTGCCACCGAAAGAACGGTTGTCGAGCAGACCGCCGTATTCGCGGGCGAACGGTACGCCCTGCGCTACGCACTGGTCGATGATATCGCCGGACACCTCCGCCAGGCGATGCACATTGGCTTCGCGGGCGCGGAAGTCGCCACCTTTAATGGTATCGTAAAAAAGCCGGTACACGGAGTCGCCGTCGTTGCGGTAGTTTTTGGCTGCATTGATACCGCCCTGTGCAGCGATAGAGTGTGCACGGCGGGGGCTGTCGTGGAACGTGAAACATTTCACGTTGTAGCCCAGTTCGCCCAGAGATGCGGCGGCAGAAGCGCCGGCAAGCCCCGAACCCACGATAATCACGTCGATCCGGCGTTTGTTGTTGGGGGCTACGAGGGGCACGTGGCCTTTGTAGGACTCCCACTTTTCAGTGATATTGCCGGCAGGGATTTTGGAATCGATCGCGGTTGCCATATGTTTAAGTCAAGGATATTGTAATGAAAAAGAACCGGAGTTCTTATGATATGTTTTTGACAGTCAATTGGTTATGCAGAAATGCTGCATTTAGCCCATGAGGTACATCCACACCGGAATGATGGCAAAGCCGAGCGGGACACCGACAGCGTAGATGTAGCCCACTACAGTGATCAGCGGCGTGTAACGCGGGTGGTTGATGCCCAGCGTCTGGAAGGACGACCAGAAGCCGTGCCAGAGGTGCAGACCGATCACGACCATACAAATCACATAAAAAATGACGTATCCCAGGTTTTGGAACGCTTCGGCAACCGGAATGTACAGGTTCGTTACCGGGTGGTCGTATGCTTCCACTTCAACAGGCGGCAAAACGCCCATTTTCATCTGGAGCCAGAACTGCCACATGTGCAGGATAATGAAAACGAAAATGACAATGCCGAACCACGCCATATTGCGGGCATTGCGCTCGCCCGGGCGGGCATGTGCAACGGCATATTTGATATTGCCACGCGCGGCTTTGTTATTCTGCCACAGGCGGATTCCCTGGACTGCATGCCACAAAATAAAGGCATACAGGGAATAGGAAATGATCTTGATCAACGGATTGTGCGTCATGAAGAACGCGTACGTGTTGAATGCTTCCCCGCCGTCGTCTTTTAATAATTGAAAATTGCCGAGCAGGTGAACGATCAGAAAAAGCATCAGGAAAATACCCGTGAGGGACATGATGACTTTTTGACCGATGGAAGACGAGAGAAATTTGCTAAACCAACTCATCGAAAAATGGTAAGATTGTAAGGTTCTTGTTTTGTTTGATGGCGCCTTCCGGCGCTACCGCGCAAAGAAACAGAACAATATGCAATTTGACACCGTTGTGCTGCTTTTTTGGCGGAACAAAACTACAGAGACAAACCGCAGTACCAAATTATCGTTCGGGAAAGATGTGAGTTTTTACCCTATTTAGAAGCGATAAAAATTCCGGAGCGCATTATGACTTAAAAATGGCAATGCCCGCCCCTTATTGGAGCAGGCATTGCTATCGATTGGCCATGCGCAGGTAGTAATTTGTCATTGGCGGAAACGCACAACGACAGCCGGAGCGACTCGGTTCAGTTTCAGCCTGATAAAATACGAGCGGCAAATAAGTCTCGAAAATCAATTCCGGGGTTGTCTCGTGTCCAGTCTACAAATGAAGCCGCGCCTTGCGGTCCAGCAGTTCATCATTCGACTCCACACGTTCCGGATCGGGCACGCAACAGTCTACCGGACAAACGGCCGCACATTGCGGTTCTTCGTGAAAACCGACGCATTCCGTGCATTTATCGGGTACGATGTAGTAAAAATCATTCGAAACGGGGCTGTTTTTTCTGTCCACCGCCACTACTGTCCCATCTTCCAACTGGTATTCTCCCTTGACGGTATTTCCATCAGAAATCGCCCATTCCACACCGCCTTCATAGATGGCGTTGTTGGGGCATTCCGGTTCGCAGGCGCCACAGTTTATACACTCGTCTGTGATCATGATAGCCATAACACTATATCCTTTTTGTTGAGGGCGGCAAAGGTACAAAATAAGTACGAAGTGCGAAGTCGTCAGTGCGAAGTCAGATAAGTGCGAAGTGCGAAGTCAGATAAGTGCGAAGTGCGAAGTCTTCAGTGCGAAGTCATTTGAGATCTGTTGTCAGGAAAAAGAAGAACATTTTCCTGACAACAGATCTCAAATGACTTCGCACTGAAGACTTCGCACTTCGCACTTCTATTGTACCGCTCGTACAAACGCATCAATATTCGCGCTTTCCAGTTGACGCTTCAGGGTATCCGCTTCGCGGCGGGCGTTGAAACGGCCCACGCAGACGGAGAAGAAAGAAGAGTTCGGGAAACGCACAATTTCTGCGGTGTTGTAGCCGGCGGCCTGCAGGGTAGCCAACTGGTTGTGAGCGCGGTTTTCCATGAGGAATGAACCGGCGATGACGTAGTAGGAGTCGCGCTGGGCGTCCGTAACCGTAACGGAACCGTGCGGAGCGGTATTAGTATGTTTTACCTTATTGGGAGCAGCCACTGTCGGGTCGATGGGCTGCGGGCTGTTCATTTGCCCGTTGACGTAAATCATGGATGCGCCCTGCATGCCGGTGAGGATACGTACTTCCGTACGGCGGTTGCGGGCGTGCTCCTGCTCGGTGCAGTTGACGCCGTCCTGGCAGATATTGCGCGGTTCGCTTTCGCCGTAACCTACCGGTTTCAGGCGTTCCCGTTCCACACCGCGGCTCACCATGTATTCGACCACGCCATCGGCGCGGCGCTGACTGAGTTGCTGGTTGTAGGTGCCGTTGCCGCGGCAGTCCGTGTGGCTGGCGAGTTCCACCGTAATGGAAGGTTGCTGGCGCATGAGTGAAACGACCAGATCCAGGTCTTTTCTGCCGTCGGGGCGCAGGGTAGCGTCGTTGAAATTGTAGTAGATGTTAGGCAGTTCGACAATCGTGCCCGGGAGCAGCGGGGCAACGGAAATGTTTTGCATCAGCGGCTGGCCCGGCACTGCGCCGTGCGTATCCACTTCGGTGCTGCCGATAATACGGCCCGCCTGATACAGGTCAACCTTGTACTTTTTATTGGTATCCAGGTAATAATCGACCATCCCGTTGGCGTCTGCTACTACGGTGTCCTGTTTTCCGTTTTCGTCGGTCAGGACAAACATGGCGCCCGAAAGCGGCGCGTTGGTGACGTAGTTGAATGCCGAGGGCGTCCACTGCACTTTTCCGGGCGCGGCGTTGGAGCTGCGCTCCAGTTGCAGCGCTACTTCGTTGCCGGGTTTGGAAATGCTCAGGCGGATCTGCTTGGTCTGGTAACCTTTTTTGGAAACGATGATGACGTAGTTGCCCGGTTTTACTTCCGTGGAGAAACGTCCTTTGCCGTCAGTCACGCCATTGATGCCTTTGTCGGGCGCCATGGATTTGATCACGTCCTGGCCGTTCACGTTCTGGATGGTGATCAGGTTGCCGGCTTCGTCGCGGCCGATCACGTTGTTGGCGTCGTAATTCAGCACCTGCGCGTCGGCGTCGCTGATGGCAGCGCCGGAAGCCTTGTCGGTAACCACCACTTTAATATCGAGGTTGCGGTCCGGAACACGTTGATTCTGAAGCAGATAGTCGTCGAGGTTGCCGTTTTCGGTATGGAAACTGAAAATCTCGTCGCCACCTTTTCCACCGCTGCCGTTGGTAGAGTAGTAGCCGTTGATCTTGTTCAGGTCGACGATCAGACCGAAGTCGTCGCCGCTGGTATTGAACGGGCTGCCGAGGTTGACGGGTTTGGTCCACTGGTTGTTTTCCATCAGCGCGTAATACATGTCGAAACCGCCCTGACCACCTTCCGTTGCATCGGAAGCGAAGTACAGCGTGTTGTCGGCATGAATAAATGGAAATGCTTCGCGGCCTTTGGTATTCACGCCGGCGCCGAGGTTGACGGGTTCGCTCCAGGAATCACCCACTTTGTATGCCACGTAAATGTCCGTGCTGCCCAGGCTGCCGGGGCGGTTGGAAGCGAAAAACAGTTTATCGCCGTCGATGCTGATGGCCGGGTGGAAATCGTCGAATTCGTTGTTGTTGAATGGCAGCGGCTCCGGTTCGCTCCACACGCCGTTCACCTTTTTGGAGGAATAGATGCGCGTTTTCTGGGTCTTGTCTTTTGCAAATTTGTCTTTACCACCAATGACCGCATTTCGGGAAAAATAAACCGTTTCCGTGGTGCGGTCGAAACATACCGGTCCTTCGTGGGCGCCGATAGAAGACAACTCCTTGGAAAAAATTTCCGGCGCAGAAAGAGCGCCCGTCGAATCGCGGCGCGAACGCAGGATACTCAACGCGGGCAGTTTCAGTTCGGAGTCCGTTACTTTTTTGAGCCCCACGCCGTTGGCATTGGTAGAAATAAGAACGATTCCGTCTTCGTAAAAAGTGGGGCTGAATTCCAGTCCCGCCGTATTCACAGCCTCCTCGTTTTTCACCTGAACGGTGATGAGCGGCGGTGCAGCAGGGGTGGTTTGAGCGTGTAGAACGCCGCCGGCGTAGCAGGATGCGAGTAAAAAGATAATTATTCGTAGGGCTTTCATAGTTCCCGTGTTTTTTAAATATACCGGAAGCCGGTTCAGATTGGATTTTTAAATAAAAGAGGTGGGCACATTTTTTAAGTCCTCACTCCCGCAGGAAAGAAGGAATGAGGACTTGAAAAATTTACAGGAAAAAGCGCGGGTTGGACATTTTTTTGCTGCGTTTTTTCAGATCTGCCTGCACCATGAGTTCGATGGATCCGGCATTGTAGTCTTTAAGACTGGAAAGCCCGAAATCGTAGGAAGCGCCTACTCCAAACTGCGGTGTTGCCTGCCAGAATGCCAGCAAATCGATGGATTCACCCGGGCCGTCGCCGCCGAGGCGGTAGGAGAGGCCTGCCGTGAATTTCTTGCGGATATCAAGGTTGACATTGATATCGGCGTCGAAGGGCGCGTTTTTTACATATTTCAGCAAAATAGCCGGCATCAGGTTGATATCGTCTGCAATTGGAATGATACCACCCGCCATGGCATAATAGTGCTGATATTCCTTTGCGATCAGGGTAGCGCTGCCGTTGACATATCCGATGGCATTGGAGTAGATGCGCGGAACGGAAAAGCCGAAGTACATGCGGTCGGAAACCGTGCCGTACAATCCTGCACCCACGTTGCCGTAAAAATCGTTGATCTTCTCGTCGCCCAGCGAAGGGTCGCCGCCTACATTCGGCTGTGCGTCGCTGAATGCGATACCCAGCGAGCGAAGGGAGGCCGTGATGCCTACACGCATGGAAAATTCATCGCTCGCCACCAGGTCGTACGAATAAGCCAGCGACATGTGAAGGTCGCGCTGCAAACCGATCGACTGGTGCGACAACGTGACGCCGATGCCTACACGCGGGGAAAGGAAGGGCGAATTGAAACTGGCCAGCGCCGACTGCGGCGAACCTTTGAATCCAATCCACTGGTTGCGGTAAATCGCCGTTACCGACGGTACACCGCGGGCGCCTGCATAGGCAGGGTTCAGCAGCAGTTTGTTGTACATAAACTGCGTGTACTGATGCTCCTGCTGCCCGAACAAGGCCGCTGCGGACAAGAGCAACGCGAATGAAAATACAAGTTTTTTCATGACGCAATATTTTTATAAAACCGGGTCGGTGAGTCGTGCTGCGCCGACCCGGTTCGGGGTGATTTAACGGAAAATTTCAATGAAACCCTTTGCGGTCGCTTCGTTCGGACCGGGTTTGAACACGTAGAAGTACACGCCGTCGGGCAGGTCTTTACCGGCCTCGCCATCCAGCGTACCGCGCCATGCCTTGTCGGGGTCATTGGAATAAGGCGATGCTTCGTATACTTTGTCACCCCACTGGTTGTACACCACGAGCGAGTTTTCGTTGAAAAAGCCCGAATCCAGACACTTGATTACGAGCCAGTCGTTCACTTCGTCGCCGTTTGGAGTGAAAATGTTCGGAATGAATGTGCATCCTATATCGTCAATTCTGATGGTTACCGTTGCCATATCGCACAGCAGCGGGCACGACTGGGAACACACTTCGTAGAAGAACGAAGCGCTGCCCGGGTCGGGGCCGGCCTGGTAGGAGAACAAGCCGTTGCCCAGATTGGTCACGCCGTTCAGGGGGCTCACTTCCGTAATCACAAAATCGCCGGCAGGAATCAGTACGTCGTTGAGCAGAATATTGAAGGTATCCAGCGTATTCGGATCGATGCTAAAACCGGTGTCATCTACCGCATTTGGCTGAATAGCCAGTTGCACCAGTACGGTATCGGCAGGCGTGATACATCCGTTGATATTGGCCGTCACGATGTAGTTGCCTGCATTTGCGGGTGTCAGTTGCTGAATGGTCACCTGGCTGGTCGAAGCGGTGAATCCCTGCGGGCCGGTCCAGGAATACGTTGCGCCGGCAATTGTCGGAACCGTCAGCACTACCATGTCGCCTGCGCAACCCGGATTCGGATCGGCGGTCGGGTCGAGCGGCCGGATCGGCAATACTTCGATGATCACCGAACACTGCGCGCTGCTGCCCGATCCATCGGTAGCGGTAAATACCAGTGTGTCTCGCCCAACCGGGAAAGAAGCGCCTGTAAGCAAACCGTCTATCTGTTGCACCGTAGGTATGCCGCAGTCATCGATGGCCGTGGGTGTTCCGAAATTCAGGATGGCAGCCGAACAGTTCGGTCCTGCGGTCGCGCTGGAAATGAAATCGCCCGGATTGGTGTAAATACCGCCGGCAGCATCGACCACTATTTCGCTCGTAGGGCAGGTTATCAGCGGAGGAAGCCCTGCCGTTACCGTTACCGTGAAGGTTGCCGTGGTAGAAAATCCGTCGTTGTCGACAGCCGTATACTGAACGGTTGTCACGCCGATCGGGAAGGTGTCGCCCGGCTGGTAATTGGAATACAGGGTGTCCAGGTCGCAGAAACCGACTGCAATCGGAGGCATCCAGGTGGCTACTGAGTCGCAACCCGCCAGATCAATATTGAGAGGAATCTGTTCAAACCGTTTGAAAGGTCCGTTTACCGTAATTGTAAAAGTACAGGTATCGTAGTTGTTGCTGGCATCGAACGCGCGGATCACCAGGGTAGTCGTTCCTACGGAGAAGGTATCTCCTGGCATGAACGACGATTCGAATTGCGGTACGGAGCAGTTGTCTGTTGCCGTTGGGAAAATCCATTCTACCGCGAAGCCGCAAGGGCTTTCGGTACTGACGGTCACGTCCTGCGGGCAACTGGTAAATACCGGCGGTACGAGGTCGATCAGTACCACATTGAATGTGCAGATCGAGGAATTGCCGGCATCGTCCAGAACAGTGTAAGTTACGGTGGTCGTACCTGCAGGGAAAACACCGGGGTCCAGGTCCGAAATGATCGTTACTGCACCACAGTTGTCCTCAGCCGTTGGAGGATCCCAGGTAACAAGGGAATCGCATTTATCAGACGGCAGTTCGATCATGATGTTATCGGGACAGCCGGTAATGACCGGCGGAATGTTTTCCGAAACCGTGACATTGAAACTACAGGTGGTCACATTGCCTGCGTTGTCTACTGCCGAATACGTCACCGTAGTGGTACCCGTCGGGAAAAAAGTACCCGGTTCTATGTCGGAGAAGATATCTACACCGTCCAGATCACAATCGTCCGTAGCCACAGGCGCCGTCCAGGTCGGGAATGCGCCGCAGGTATCGGGTTCGGTGTCCAGGGTCAAATCTGCCGGGCAGCCGTCGAATACGGGCGCATTGTTGTCAATAACAGTGATATTGAACGAGCAACTACCGGTATTTCCGAAATCATCCACCACCACATAAGTAACGAGGCTGGTTCCCGCATCCAGCACCACGGTCGGCTCAAAACCGATCAGTTCCGGTGCGTCGTCGCAGTTGTCTCCGGCCAGCGGAGCAGTCAGATTTACAGTTGCCGTACAAAGGCCTTCATCCGGCGCTACGATCATGTCTTCCGGGCAGGTAACGACCGGCGCAAGTGTATCCTGGATTTCAATGGTGAAAACGCACAAAGCGGTATTGCCGGAAGCGTCCGAAGCCACGTACGTTACAGTTGTCACGCCGATGCTGAACGGGTCGCCCGGAGCGAAGTCGCCGGACAGCGAAACGCCGCCCTGTCCGCAGGAATCCACGGCTTCCGGAATATCCCAGTAAATCGGAATGGTACAGGTATCGGCCGGGGCTACCACGATAATATTGGAAGGGCAGCCGTTGATCTGTGGAGGCAGTTGTTCCGTTACCGTAACAATCACGGAGCAGGAAGCAGAATTGCCCGCCTGGTCATATGCCGTGAAGAATACGGTGGTAGCGCCTGCATTAAAAAGAGAATCCGCTTTGCTGGAAATGATCTCCTGGATTTGCCCGCAGGCATCCTGTGCATCCGGCAAAGGCAAAATAATCGTTTCGCTACAGGTTCCCTCCGCGGCATCCACTTCCACATTGTCCGGGCAGGTCAGCGTTGGCGGCGACTGGTCGGAAATGGTGAAGTAACCGCTGGTCGTATTGAAAGGTACGGAGTTAAATGCTGTGTTGACGGCATCGAACGGTGGAACGAAGTCGATGTTGGTCGTCCCGTTCGGGTTGATGACGTTGAAATAAACGGTAAACATGATGCCACCGTCGGGAATGCTCGGCCAGAAAGGCGCTACCGGGTTGCCGGACAAAAACCGCAGAATGCCCATGTCCGTACCGATAAAGTTCAGGTAATCGGCAGCATCCAGGTTCAAGCCAGGATAGCCGTTGCCTACGGTATCGAATTCCAGCACAGTCGGGTCCCAGCCCAGTGAAAACTGAAGTCCGATCAGGTCGCTGAAATCCTGCACCGTCACATTGAATGCAATGGGTCCACCGTTGTTCTGGCAGTCGGCATATACGGTATCGACTGCCAGGCCCAGGCCCGCTGCCGAATTTACCAGCACGTTGAAGGCGCAGGTGCCCGTGTTGCCCGATGCATCTGTGGCGGTATACGTAACCGTGGTCAGACCGACATTGTAATTTCCGTCGGCATTGAGGGTTCCCTGGCCGGTGGTTGCGCCGGTCTGCGTATAACTGATCGTTGGGTTGTTACAGTTATCCGAATAGGAGACCGGTCCGGTGCCGGTAACAGCGGCAGAAGTATTACCTACTTCCGCTGTAGCGGTAATATTGGCGGGACAGGTGATTGTGGGCGCTTCCAGATCCTGGAAACTTACCTGGCCGTTGATGTATGTGGCCTGAATTTCTTCAGGAGGGAAAACGGCGCTCGTGTAAGCCTCGCGTACCGACGGGAAATCGCCGAACGTGATCGGGGAGTTGCCATTGTTGCCACCTGCCACATTGAAGTTCAGGGTAAACAGCACCGCATTGTCGGGAATGGTTGTGCCCGACAGCGAATTGGTCGTCCAACTGAATGCGATAAAACCGGTTCCTACGGAACTGATGCCGAAGTTGGTGGCCGCCAGTTGTAATGCCGGATTGAAATTGTTCACCGAAACGTATTGCAGGAACGCAGGATTCCAGCCGAGTGAGAACTGTAGCGAGCCCAGCGAATCAAAATTCAACGCCGTAACGTCCAGAGAGTATGTCTGGCCGCAGGCTGCCGATCCGCTTTGCGCGATCAGCGTCAGCACATCGCTCGTATTGGAAATGTCCAGTGTAATAGTAAAGGAACAGGTAGCGGTATTATTGCCTACGTCTGTAGCGGTATACGTTACCGTCGAAGTTCCGAAATTGAAAATAGCGCCGCTGGCGTCCGGATCATTGGGCGCGCTGGCAATGGTAGCACCGGAAGAAGTCCAGCCTACCTCCGGAATACTGCAATTGTCGATCGCACTCAGCGGACCGATGTCGTTGACAGCGGAAGGCGAATTGACCGACATGGTCAGGTTATCGGGGCAAACAATCGTGGGAGGCGTATCGTCTATAGGTTGAACGCCGCCGGTTACGGTTTGTACCGTCAGTTCATTGCCACTTGCATCGGTAATCTCGATTTGTACGGGGTTTCCGGTGATTTGAACCGGAGAAAAGGGTCCGCTGATGCGGCGGAAAGCAAGTGAAAAAATAACACTGTCGTTCGGAACGGATACACCGCCGAATTTCGTGTAGGTAAACGTAATGCGTCCTGATGCCAGGTAAGTGGTGGAGTCGAAACCCGCATTGAATGCCCCCTGCGTGAGCAGCGGATTCAGTTGCGTGGTATAGGCATAATCCAGATCGTTTGCGTTCCAGGAAACAGTGAACTGCATGGAACCCACGTTGGTAAAGTTGCGTACCCGGATGGGAATCAGGAAGGTATCAGATGACTTACAGTCAATCATGACTGTGTCGGTTTTCAGGATGACTGCCTGTGCTGACATTTGACTGGAAAAGACAAACGACCCAAGCAGCATCAGGATTAGAAAAATATTTCTCATGGTTTTAAAAATCATGCATTAGAGAAAAATGATTGTATTACCTCTTGTCTCCGGCTGACGCCGGGTATTTCCGGTCGGCCGGGAACGGGTTAAATGTAGTTGAAGTTGGATAAAACGCTTCGCTACACTTTGCCCGTCCCCGGCATTGCCGGATCAAAAGTTTATTAATCTATGAGAATCATTTTCTTACGATCACTGTGCGTGGGGGTTTCGAGTTCGTAGTAGTAAACACCTGCATTGCCCAGTTCAGATTCGCGGAAGCGTACTTCGTTGTATCCTTTTTCAAAGTTGCCAATAACCGTGCGCACCAGTTGCCCAGATGCATTGAATACCCGCAACGCGGCCCGGCTGCTTTCCGGCAGGCGGAAACCGATGGTCGTAACGGACTGGAACGGGTTCGGTTGGTTCTGGTACAGTGTAAACGGCGCTTTTTCGTCTGCGATGTTGCGTTCGGTAAACTCAAAATCGATTTTCATCAGGCTGCCGTCGAAGTTGTAACCTTCGGCTGCGGTGACTGCCGAACTCGGGTGCAGCAGGTCAGCGATGTTGCCGTTGCGCAGCGCGCGGAATTTCAGCGTGAACAGTACTTCGTTGTCGCCGAACGATTTCGCTTCGCGGCTTACCCACAGGGTGGTCAGGTGACCGTCTGCGAGGTAAGTGGTACCGAAGTTGTCATCCGTCAGCGGCAGAACGCCCGCTTCGTAATTGTCGAGCATCAGCACGGCAGCATCGAAATCGATGGTCATCTGGTATGCAATGCGCTGGTTGAAATCGCTGGCTCTGAACGGTACGGAAATGATTTCGCCCGCTTTGAAGTCATTGTTATCGATCCGGAAATGGAATTTGCCGTCGCCGAAACGCTCTTCAGACTGGTTACCGGTAAACGTCGGCGTAATGTTGCCGTTGACGTCGCCCATACGAACCGCCACGAAATCGTCGTCGAGGTAATCCATTGTTGCCGGGCTGTGCATAATCGTCTGCGGAATCGGTGCGCTCAGCGGATTCGGGCTTGGGAACGTGTATGCTTTCGGTACAAATTTCCAGTCCGGCGAACCCAGAATGTGCTGGTCGGTAGCCAGTACCACGCGCTGGATGCGCAGGTAGTCGTTCAGCGAAATGTTGGCGTCGCCGTTCACGTCGGCTGCAACCCATTGGTATGGAGACAGCAGTTGTGTTCCGAAAATGTGGTTGACGATGAACAACAAGTCAGCCGAGGAAATACCGGCAGAACCCGCAGTTGTTTTCGCAGGCGTCAGCGTCACGTTGGTATTGTTCGGGATGTCGGAGAACAGGTATGTACCCGGTACGCCGGTCGTCTGGGTGCCGGTGGCGCCTCCGGAGAGGGTCACGGTTACGCCCGGTACCGGTTGTGTCGGCGTTCTCCAGGTCTGAATGTCACCCGCGATGTCGATAGCGTCTGCATCACAGTTGATCGTAGCGGAACCTGTGGTGATGTCGATCGGAACGATAACCGGAACGCCGGTGCTGTCCTGATTGAATTCGATACCTACCGGTGTAGCGACGATGGTGATCGGTGCCACGGAACCTACCGCAGCAGTGCTGCTCAGTTGCAGTTGCAGGTCGAACAGTTTTGTGCCGTCGGTAAAGATCTGCGGTGTGCCGTTGCCGGTCCAAACCGCTCCCAGGTTGTTGAACGGAAGTACACTTCCGGTGAATCCTGTCAGGGCAGGGTTGACGTTCGTGACACCTGTAACGGTGGCCACTGTGCCGTCGCCTGCATTTACCGTGAAGGAGAACGAGTACACTTCAAAGAAGTTCTCTACCGTCACAGGTATGGTGATCAGACCTGACTGGCAACCCGTAGCATTGCCTGCAATCAACTGAATTTTAGCGCCTTCGTCTACTATTGCCGTGTCGATCTGCAAGCAGCCGTTGTCGTCGTCGGTTACCGTGATAATGTAGGAACCTGCGGAAAGGTGATCCAGCGAACTAGTGGTATCGCCGGTTTCCCACTCGAAGGAGAAGTTACCCGAACCGCCAGTTGCCGTAGCCAGTGCGGTACCGTCGTCCGATCCGAAATAGGATTCCGGTGTAGCGGTCACTTCCAGGTTGAAACCCGCGGTGGCGCCCATGGTTACTTCCACGTCGACGGTGCAGGAATTCACATTGCCGGCGTTGTCTACAACAAACAGCGTTAACGGATTGATTCCCAATTCGCTGCAAACGAAGGTCGTTTGAGAGAGGTACATCGTATCGATTGCACAGTTGTCGGTTGTGCCGGTCAGGGCAACATCCTGCGGCGTAATCGTAGCCGATCCGTTGGAGCCCAGGGAAATCGTGATGTTGTTGTTACATACGACCGTCGGAATGCTGTTGTCGATAATTTGCAGGATGAGTGTGTCCTTACCCAGATTACCGCAGGCGTCCAGCGCTTCGAAATGGATTTCGTAAATACCTACCGGGTAATTGCCTGCAATACTGAGTGCATGGTCGCCTTTCGGACTATCATTGAATACATTCAGGGCAGAATCGGGCTGGCAGTCATTCAGGTACTGACGTACGTCGAACTCGTTCAGACCGATATTAGCCGAGCAGGAGTCGTTCGGCGGATAGTTGGCTGTGAAAATTTTCAGTGTATCAGGCATGCCGAGGAACTGCGGCGCCTGGTTGTCGATGATCGTGATCGTGCGGGTGTGCGTCGTGGTATTTCCACAATCGTCCACGGCAGTGCGCGTACGAACGATGGTGTAGTTGTAATTTCCGCAAGGACCGACCGCTACATTGATCGTATCCTGTGTCAGCAGCACTTCCACACTGTCCGAGCAGTTGTCGGTAGCGGTAATGAGTACAGGCGAAGGTACCAGCGAGTAGCAACTTACCGTGTCATTCGGTGCAGTGGAGGAAAGTACAGGTGCAATGGTATCCTGAATGTTCAGTTTTTGAACACAGACGGCCACATTGCCGCTCAGGTCGCGCGCCTGCCAGTAACGGTTGAGTACCAGGCAGTTGGAGCCTGTTCCCGCAGCCAGCGTATCCGAGAAGGTGATCATGATCGTGCCCTGGCAGTTGTCGGTTGCACTAGCAGTACCGTTGGCCTGCGGCTCGATCGGGTCGGAACACTGAATGGTTTTGTTGGCCGGGCAAACGATCGCAGGGGCCACGTTGTCCTGAACTACGATGTAGGTCTGGCAAGTAGAGGTGTTGCCTGCGAGGTCCGTTACGGACAAGGAAACAGGGTGGTGCGTTACGCCGTCGGCATCATCGCAGTTGAACAGGATCTCGGTCGTAACCGGGCCCAGCGGATCCAGACGCTGGATATTCAGCACCAGCGAATCAGTTGTGGTGCAATTGTCGGAACTGGCGGCGTTGATCTGCGCGGTCGTTACCAGTACGGTACCGGAAGCCTGCAGGGAAACGCTGACACCGTTGATACAAGCCGCAATCGGGTTGGTGCCGTCTTCTACTACGATGGTGATTTTATGCGAACTCTTGTTGCCGCAAGCATCGGTAGCGAAGAAGGTGGTCGTGTGTACACCGAGGCCGAAAGTTTCCATGGTATCCGTTTTGGAATAGAAACCTTCGAGGTTGGCAATGCTCAGGTCGTTGCCGGTAGAGCAATCGGAAATGTACTGCAGGATGTTGATGTTCACTTTTGCAGAGCAGTCCGTGTTGTTCGTAGCGGTAAAGGCATTGATCGTGTCCGGCGTGCTGGGCAGGAAAAGGGGCGCCTGCACATCCTGCACATTGATCTTTTGCGTTCCGGTGGAAGTATTGCCCGCAGCATCCACAGCGCTCCAGGTACGGGTGATCATGTAGGTGTATTTTCCACAACCAATGGTGTCTTTCGTGGAAGTTTCCGTGAAAGTAACGGTCGCAACACTACAGGAATCGGAAGCGGTAAGCGTTGGAGCCGTTGGAATTACATCCTGACAATTCAGGGTAATATTCGCAGGAATAATTTGCAGTACCGGCGCTACCACGTCTTTTACCTTAACGGTGGTGACACAAGGAGTGGAAACATTGTTGTTGATATCGATTGCTACGAAATTCACCACATTGTTGCCCAGCTGAGCGCAGGTGAACGTCAGCGAATCTACAAAAGTGGTCGGGCCGGTTTTAAATTTGTACGTAATCGGGCCGCAATCGTTCTGGTCATAACTGCCATTGTCGAGTTGTGTGGCAGCGATGGTAAACGAACCGCCGGCACTCAGGTTAACGGAGTCGGGTTTGCAAATCGATACCGGCGGGAAAATATCTACCAGTACGGTGATGTTCTGCGGCTGCGTGCTGATGTTGCCGTTGCCGTCATTGTATACCCAGGTGATGACGTAGTTGCCAGGCATCAGGTTGTAAGACGGCGGGTCGGTGTTCAGGAATTCGCCCACCTGTGCGGAAGGAGTACCGTAAATGGTGTCCGCAGCAGGGTTGCACGGGTCGAAAGCGATCGGTGCGAATACGATGAACATACCGCAGGAGTCCACGATCGGGTCCAGCGTAACTTCTGCCGGAATTGGATCGTCGCCGTCCTGCAGGGTCAGTTTGAAGAAGCAGGTTGTGGTGTTGTATCCGTCGAAACCGGTAACAAAAATCGTGTCGTTGTCGCCGGTGGTCGGAGCCGGACCGAAGAATGTGCCCAGGCTCGTGCCTCCTGCAGGAATCTGCGTGAGGGTAACGTTGCCGGAACAGTTGTCCGACACCTGCACGAGGCTGGTGTAATTCGGAATCTGCGCATCCGGACAGGTAGAACTGAGAACCTGATTGGCCGGGCAGTTCAGGATCGGGATTTGTGTGTCCTTGATTTCTACCGTAAATTCACAAACGGAGGTATTGGCCGGTACCGCATTGTCTTTCGCAATGTATCGGATGGTCGTTACGCCCACGGGGAATTGAGCCGTCGGGAATACCTGGAACGGGAAGTTCGCATTGTAATTGAACGGATTGGTCAGGTTGATGGTCGTCTGAACCGAATTGGAGGTGCTGCCTGCCGAGTTCAGGATTTGTTCCTGTACGGTGAAAGGCAAACAGTCGGCCACGTTGCCCAGCAAAGACCATGGGCGTTCCCATGTGAAAACATTGGAGCAGGCACCCGGCGTATTCGGAATCACGTAATGTGCACCGCAAATGGTGTCGAACGGCTGATCGAATGCGAAAATCGGGCCTTGCGTATCTTTAATAACAATAGAAACGGTGTGAGAAGCAGTGTTTCCGCAGGCATCAGTAGCTACCAGCGTTACCACGCTGGTTCCGATCGGGAAATAAGCCGTAAAATCGGAATTGATTGCCAGCGGCTGCGGAACAGGAATATCCACATAGCCAAACGATGGGTTGGGGTAATCTACTGTAAATGTAACAGTTACAGCACCGCAGGCGTCCGTGATGCTGCCAGGAGATGTGATCTCGAACGAAACCGGACCATCGCAGAACGTCGGAACGTCTGTTTCGCCCATCACCATGCCTGGCAGGTCCCACACAGGGGATTCATTGTCTTCTACGGAAATTACCTGGAATGCAAAACCTGTGTTGCCGGAAGCATCCGTAGCGATCCATTTGCGCTGGATGGTAAATTCGTTGCCGCAAATTCCGGGTGTAATGATATCATTGGCGGTGGTGTAAGTTACGGAAACTACTGAGCAGTTATCCGTAGCCGTAGCCACGCCGCCTGAAGTGGAAGCGTCTTCCGGGTCGAAATCCACACATTCCACCACGACGTTGGCCGGAGGTGTAACCACCGGATTGGTCATGTCTTTGATCGTGACGTTCAGCGTGCACTCTGCGGTATTGCCGCCGGCGTCCGTTACCTGAAGGGTGACGGTGAAAGTGCCGATCTGGCTGCAATTAAACAGGTGCGAAGTTTCATAACTGCCCGCACCGACTTTCAATTGGTAGGTCAGGGTGCCGCAGTTATCGGTACTGCCGTTGTTCAGCGTAGCAGCATTGAGGGTAAATTGTCCTGCGCCGTTCAGCACGTACGTCTGGTTGCCGATGCACAGGGCAGTCGGTGGAATGTCGTCGATCACAGTTACCCGTGCGTTACAGGTATCCTGATTGCCTTGTCCGTCGCGCAGATCCAGCACCACTGTATTTACGCCGAGGTCGGAACAGTCGAAGTTGTATTCGTTCAGCAGAGCGCTGAGCGTTCCGAATTCGTAGTAGTCAAAAAAGCAGTTGTCTGTGCTGCCGTTGTCTATTTCAGTAGGAAGCACCGTTGCATCGCCGTTTACATCCAGCGATACTGTTACGTCTTTGCATTTTGCAGTCGGCGCCTGAATGTCCACCACATTTACTTTGAAAGAGTGGATTCTTACATTGCCGGCAGCATCGGTAGCGGTATAGGTTACGGTGGTCATACCGAACTGGAAGAAAGAGCCCGGCGTATGCGTGGATGTCACGGATACGACGCCCGGACAGTTGTCGGTAAAGGTTGGCGCTACCCAGTTTACCTGGCGCAGGCAGCTGGAAACGTTTGTAAATACAGTCACCGTGGTATTGGCGGCCTGGCCCATAACGTAAGACGGCGGCTGCAGGTCGGAAACGGTTACGTTAAAATTGCAAACGGTGCTGTTAGAGCCGTCGCTGAAGGTGTAGGTTACTGCGGTAGTACCTTTGTTAAAAGGAACGGCGCCGATACCTGCATAAGAACCGGACCCGGTGGTAACACCGCTGAGGTTGTACGTTACGGTCGGTGCGCTACAGTTGTCGGTGTATTGGCCCACGGTCGTCAGTGGAGTACCCGCAGGTACCAGCGTCAGAGCGCCGTTGAAAGTAGCGGTACAGTTGCCTGAATTGGTCGGCAGAGCGATGCTCGCAGGGCAAATCACCTGAGGAGCCAGGTTGTCTACGATGTCGATGGTCGTATTACAAACGTCCGTGTTTGCAGGAGTAGCGAGGTCCGATACGCTCAGCGTTACCGGAATGGCATTGTTCGCCAGATCGCCGCAATCGAAAGACAGGCCGTTCAACACCGCGTCGCCCTGGGCCGACGTGATCGTCAAAATAACATTTCCGCAGTTATCGCTGGAGCCGTTGTCTACCATGGCGGGCGTCAGAATGACTTTGCCTGTAGCGTCCAGTGCCAGTACGATGGTGCCGGGTGTTTTACATTGCGCATCGGGCGCTTCATCTTCATTTACTATAAAGGTGTAATCCATGAACACACTGTTCGCCGGGGAGGCGTTGTCGGTCCAGGTATAGCGGATTACGGTTGTGCCGGTCGGGAACTGCACCGTGACCGAACCGCCGCCGGTGGGCGGGAAGGCAGGCGCGCCGCTCAGTACCATCGGGTCGGGGCTGGAAAATACGGTTTCCGTAAACGTTACCACACCGCAGTCGCTCACTGTACCGATCGACGGACGCGTGAAGGTGATTACCTTGGAGCAGTCGCCGGCCGTAACCGATTGTGCAGGGAAATTTACGTTGGCAGGAGCCGGTGTAACCACAGGCGCCTGATTGTCGGTAACCGTTACGACAAAAGTATTGCTGCCGGTATTTCCGTTGGCATCGGTCGCTACATAGGTGACAGTGGTAGCGCCGAGGTTGAAAAACTGTGTAGTGGCAGCGCCCTGCGAGGCAGGAGCAGCCGCAACAACCGTTGCACCGCTGAATGCGATGGTCATGGTATAGGGGCCTACACAATTGTCTGTCACGGAAGGATGGTTCCAACCCAGGAAGCCGTCGCACAGGTTCAGCGGTGTGGCCGTACCTGTGGATGTTCCGATGGACTGGCTGGACGTTGTGCCGGTAAAGCCCGGGTCTTCGTCGTCGGTAACCGTTACCTCAAAAGAGCAGGTGCCGGTATTGCCTGCCGCATCCGTTGCCGTATAAGTAACGGTGGTCATGCCGAGGTTGAAATTCGTGGCAACATTGCCGGAGCCATTGGTAGTGGTAGCGCCGGTGGCGGCCCAGTCAATGGAAACAATATCACAGTTTTCAGTAATCGAACCCGGGAAGGCAGGGGCCGTAATATTAGAAAGCGCACTGCTACAGGAGCCGGGCGCAGTAAAAAGAGCAAGATCAGCGGGGCACGAAGCAATGACAGGAGATTCGTTGTCGTCTACTTCAATCAAATATGCTACGCCATTCGAAACATTGTTGGAAGGATCTACTGCCGAAAAATTGACAGTGGTAATACCTGCGTTCAGCATAACGCCGTCGAGTGTTCCGACATGGGTGCCGGAAGTAGCGCCACTGAGCAAATAGGTAATGATTACATCACAGTTGTCGGCAATGGTCGCGTCGAATTCGGTACCCGTAGTCAGATACGTGCAAACGCCGCCATCTGCGGGGCGCATGTCGTCGAAAGGGTTGATCAGAATGGTCGGTGGAATATTGTCTACTACCGTGATGGCGAGGGTCCGCACGGTTGCGCCGGGGCCACCGCTGTTGCCCGGAGGCACACCATCGACCCTGACATACCAGGTTTGCGGAGACGTAGAAACGTCCGTACAATCGAAGGTAACCGGTGTGGCCGCCCAGGGACCGCCCGGGTTTTCAGAAAGGTAATAATCGCAGGCGGGGTTTTTTACAAAACCTTTATTGTTCAATACCGCGTCGTTCAAGTCTACTGTGCCGCCAGCACCGAGTGCCAGTATGATCTGGACCGTCGCATCAGGCGGGTATGATACGAAATCGGCGCATTGGCTGTAAAGGTTTTGGCTGACAAGCAGGGACAAACAGGTCATAGCTGTCAACGCCCAACGCCGAGGTGTTGTCGAGTTGTTCATGGTCAACAAGTTAGATGATGGGAAATGAAAATAGGTGGGAATGCTGAATAAAGGTAATCTTAGCCTCATCAAAGCTGAGTCGGTTTGGAATGAATAAATGTTGTTACAAATATTGGGTTCATCGCGTCCATTTGGTGGCACAAGGATAAATCAGGCACTAATCACGAGAAACCAATTTTGAAAGGCGGAAGATTAAAAATCTGCCTGGAGACAGACTGGGGGATTAAAAAACGGCCGCAAGTTTAGGTTAAAATTAGCGAACCGTCCTGATGTTTTTCTCCGCAACAGCCAGCATCTCATTTGTAAAATACTGTCTGTCAAACATTTACTCTGGCTTTTTGTCCGTTCCGGAAAAGAGCCGGCAGCAATGAAAATTTCTATTTCAATTCATTGTTGCAGTATATTTCAATAATCGTACCAATTTGAGGGTACCTATCAATTGCGGCATTTTTTAGATGTGATACTTTCATTTCGTCACATTTTATCGGGCGCTTTTTTTCTGCCGCGCTCGCTTGTAATTCTCTCCGCTCTATATTTGTGGCATGAGCAGAAAATTCCGCAGCAACACCAAAATCAGAAAAAAAGGCCTGCCACCCGGCACGCTGGTGTACACCGGCTACCGGACCGACAAGCCTTCTACCGTATTTACGGTACAGATTGTCGATGATCAATACCGCGAACAACCATATTACAGTCCCGACCAGCGCAAATCGAAAGGCCTGGTGTGGGTCGATATCAGAAGTCTGACGGAAACCGCTCTGATCTCCCGTATCGGCGACGACTTCCGTATGCACCCGCTTGCGCAGGAAGACGTACTGGATACGCAGCAACGCGCCAAAATGGAAGAATTCGACAATGGCCTCTTTGTCATACTTCCCAGCCTGAATTTTAAAAAGGAAACCAGGGAAATCGTCTCGGAACAGATTTCCATTTTTTTCGGCAAGGATTTTTTGCTCTCTTTTCAGGAGGATCCCGACGACGATTTCGCACCTGTTCGCCTGCGTGCACTGGAAGGCATCGGCCGGCTTCGCAAAAAAGGATCCGATTACCTGGCTTATGCGCTCATGGACACGATCATCGACGGCTATTACGAGGTGCTCGACGATATTCAGGAGCATCTGTTCGAACTCGAAGAAACCCTGCACCGGAACGGCGCCGAACCTGAAGTGAAAGCGGGTATATTCGATCTCAAACGCGCCGTCAACGAATTTCGCTTCAAAGTGCTCCCCCTGCGCGATGCCGCTACCCGGCTGTATCGTACCGAAAGCGACCTGGTCGAGGAATCCAACCGATTGTACATCCGCGACGTGGTGGACCATGTCGCACAAATTCTGGATGGAATTGATAATGAAGGAAATATGCTCTCCGGCCTCGAATCCTTATACCATGCCGAAGCCTCCAACCGGCTGAACAACGTGATGCGACTGCTTACGGTGATCAGCACGATTTTTATTCCGCTGTCGTTTGTCGCCGGTGTATACGGCATGAATTTCGACAATATGCCCGAACTCCACACCCGCTACGGATATTTCATGGTGCTGGGCGGTATGTTCGTGGCCATGGTGGGAATGCTGGCGTATTTCAGGAAAAAAAGGTGGATTTAATGATGAATGATGAGCGATGAATGATGAATTTTGGTGGTAACCCCCGGCTGTTGAAATGAAAACGCGAAGGGTTACCACCCAAAATTCATCATTCATCGCTCATCATTCATCATTAAAAAGACATCCCGGCTTCCAATTTCCAACCCCGTCCCGGCATCGGCCGGTACTGAAGCACCTGATACGGTGTATTCCAGGCGTTTTCCAGGCGAAAACCCAGGGTGAAGCGTACCTTTTTCTGGACAAAACGGTACTGACACAGGAAATTACCGGTTTGAAAACCCGGCAGTTTTTGTAAATTATCGGAAGTAATAAAACGCGGGCCGGTAAACTGGTGCAGGTAGGTAGCGGAAAAAGGGCCGCGCTCCGCCCGAAGACTTGTGCCGGCACTGTGGTAGGGTGTGTAGGCCAGTTGTTTGTCGAGTACTGCCTGTTCGCCGGCGTACACGGATACGTTTGTGGCTTTCACATATTGGTACCGGCCTGTCAGAGTGCCTTTCCATTGCCCTTTTTTCCAGTGCCATGCACCGCTGAAAGAAGCGCCGCGACTCCAGACTTTTTTCAGGTTGAATGGCCTGAAAATGCCGTCGGCGCCGGGCTGCCAGTCGATCCAGTTATCCATAAGTAATTGAAAGACAGTTACTTCTGCTGTAAAATTTGAGGGGCTGTATTTCCACCCCACATCGGTACTGTAACCTTTTTCGGGCCGCAGGTCTTTGCGTCCGTAGTTCAGCCAGAAGCGGTCGTTGAAGGTGGGCAGGTTGAAATTCCGGGACAGGTGAAAATGCAGGCGGCCCGGCCCGAGGCCGAATTGTCCGCCCAGCGACCAGGTAAAGGGCGCACCCTGTGTTTCCGCCCATTCCTGCCGCACGAGCAGCGAAAGACTTCCTGTTTTGAACGTGCGTTCGCCGGTGGCATACAAGGCTGCGCGATTTTGAGAATACCAGTAGGTGCTGTCCTTGTACCCATCGGCATTGGCCCATTGCCGTTGCAGGGTGGCGCCCGTTTTCAGCAAAAAACGTTTGGCTGGTTCGGTGGTAAAATCGCTGCTGAACAACGCCGTTCTTGCCCGGCTGGAATCGGTTTTCCCGTACAAATTAAAAAAGATGCCTTCATCGAGCCAGGCTGCCCGGGTTTGCAGGCGGCTTCGTGTGCCCGGTCGGTTTTCCCAGGAGATAAATGCGC
>Ga0209717_1000937_pt1 | contig 33781 bp, 29 predicted proteins | sample AD_UKC048_MetaG_FD_184418 | JGI IMG/M metagenome (GOLD analysis project Ga0209717, IMG submission 184418) | Active sludge microbial communities of municipal wastewater-treating anaerobic digesters from USA - AD_UKC048_MetaG (SPAdes) (version 2) | ecosystem: Engineered > Bioreactor > Anaerobic >...
TGCACAAATAGAAATTATTGCATCTTTTAATTCAGAAGTTGATTTTTTTAACTCAACTTTTTCTGATTCTTTAAGTACCATTCTTTTTTCCCTTATTTTAAGTATCTAATGCATCAAAGTCAGAAGGAACTTCTTTTTTTGTAATTTCTCCAGAGATATTTTTTGACATATATTGTAAAATATCTTCTTTTGTTTTAAATCTTGCTAACGCTATGCCTAGCTTTATACAGGCAACCTCTGGTAGCATATCGTGCTGCTCAAGATATTCAACACCAGCTTTAGTTATGTTTCTAAGATTAGAATAAACATTTCCGTTTACTCTTCCAAACAAACACTGCGTTGTCATAATTACTATTATTCCTTTTTTTGTTGCTTTTTCTAGATATGGTAGCCAGTCTTTTGTTTTGTCTGCTAATTTGTTTGTTTCGTCGTTTGTTGGAACATGCCCAAGACCTGTGCCTTCGATTATTAGGCCTTTATAGCCTTTAGAAATATACCAATCAATAACTTCTGGATTAGAGTTTGGATAGGTCTTTAATATTGCTACTGAATCGCTAAAAGAAATATCTAGCTTTGGCTTTTCTTTTGGAAGCAATTCATATTTTTTTCTGTCTTTTAAAAATTCAATTTTGCCAGAGAAATAAACTCTTGCTAGTGGCGTATCGTTAATTGGCTTAAAGGCATCTCTTCTAGAGCTGTGCATCTTTCTGCATTTTGTTGTGTTTATTATATGACAAAAATCATCGCTTATCGAGCCGTGCATTGAAGTATAGACTCCTGGAATTTTCTCTTTAATAAAATGCGCAGCACAAACAAGATTCATTGCACCATCAAAGCTTGCTCTGTCTGGAGACCTTTGTGCGCCAACCAGCAACACTGGCTTATTAATATTTGAAAGCATAAAGGAAAGAGCTGTGCCAGTCCAGGAAAGAGTGTCAGTTCCATGAGAAATTATTATTCCATCAATTTCTTTATCATTTAGTTGCTCAAAGACAGCTTTAGCAATCTCTTGCCAGTCCTTATAGCAGATATCTTCGCTTGCCTTCTGAATAACAGGAACTATTTTTTTAATATTAACAATTTCTAATAGCTCAGGAACTGTTGACAATATTTCTTCTGGAGTTCTTGACATATTTACTCCGCCAGTCTTATAGTCGACGTGCGTTCCTATTGTCCCACCAGTTGAAACTAAAGCAACTGAAGGAAGGCTAGAGTTTTGTTTAATATCAAGCTTATGGGTTTTACCAATCTCTGTTTTTTCTTCAAGTATTTCAAACTTGGTGTCTTTGTCAAGAATTACAGAAATATTATAGCCGTTTTCTTTTAGCTTTATTGTTAATTCGTTATTCGCTATATTCACAATATGCCCAAGATGAGTAATATTCTTTTTTGTAATCTTAATTAGCTTTCCTCTATCGTTATTTGAGATATTCATAATTAAACACCCGTTTTACTAAAATATATATAGGAAAAAGAATATATAAAGATAATGGCTAGTGCCCATATCTCTTAAACAAAAACCTATGGCAGAAATATCTTGTAAGAAACATTAAAAATCCAGAAATTATGTTTGCTATTATATAGTTCATTTTTAGATTTTCAACAAACACAAACAATAACCACAAATTCAATACAATTGTAATAATAGAAGTCCCAAAATAAAGAAACGTAAAAATAAAATTTACTTGCTTTTGTTTATGTGTTCTTTCTTTAACTATATATCTTTTGTTTAGAAGATAATTAATATACATTCCTGCAAGAATTCCAATGATTGTAGAAAACAAATAAAAGAGATTAAACACTTCTGTAAATAAGATTAAAATTGCCATCTGTGCAAGAGTTCCAACAATCCCTAGGGTTGCATATTTAAGAAACATCTTTTTATTATATAATAAAGAATTACTAACCATTTCATAATAAACCGCATGTAAAAGATCTGGTTTTTTCTTTGTAAGTAGAGTCTCTCTAAAGGAAATCTTTTTTCGTCTAAACATTTTATCGCTTTTTATTGTAATTTGTTTATATTATTTAACAAAATAAAGAATATAAATGCTTTCTATTATCTAATATATATGGAAAAAACTAATTTTGAAGACACTTTAGACAAAATCTCAAGATACTTAAAAACTAAAAACCTTGATTATTTTGATATTAGACTGGAGAATAGTAAAAGTAATAGAATTGCGTTAGAAAACAAGATTGTTAAAGAAATTAATATTAATGAGATTACTGGTATTGGTATAAGAGTTATTAATAACGGACATCTTGGCTTTTGCTCAAGCAATAACATTAACAACTACAAACAAATAATTGACGACTGTATCAAAGCAAGCAGCAAGACTTCAAAAAAAATCAAATTTGAAAACTGGGAAAGCAATAACAAGATTGTTAAAGACAAATATAAAACCTTTGAAGAAATAGACTTGGAAAAAAAAGTAAAAGAACTTAAAAAAATAAATGATAAAACTCTAAAAACAAAAACCAACTATAAAATACTACAATCAAATATCAACTATCTTGAAAAGACAAGACAGAAATATTTTGTTAATCCTGATTCTTTTATTTTTCAAAATGATCCACACATTATTTTCTATAGTTCTATTACTGGTAAGATTGGTAAGACCCTTGAAAACTATATGGAGAGATTTGGAGAAACCGGCGGTCTTGAAAAACTAGATTTTAGAAAACTTGAAAAGCTTACAAAGAAAAACCTAAACAATGTTTCTGAAATGTTAAAAGCAAAACCATGCCCCGCAAAGACTACCGACATTATCTTAACACCAAACTTGGTTGACCTTTTGGCACATGAAGCCATTGGGCATGCTTCTGAAGCAGATGCTGTTATCAATGCTTCTTCTGTTTTAAAATTAGGGCAAGTATTAACAGAAAACAAAGAAATAACAATTATTGATGACCCTACACTTAAAGAATTTGGATATTACGCTTATGATGACGAAGGAACTAAAGCAAGAGCAAAAACCATTGTTAAGAAAGGAATAGTTAATGACTATCTTCTTGACATTGAATCAGCAAGCGCTTTAAAAATGAAACCAAATGGTAATTCCAGAGCTGATGGCTTTTCACATAAGCCAATTGTTAGAATGAGTAATACTTATTTTAAGGAAGGAAAAGAAAAACTACCAGCCGTTCTCTCTGACTTTTCAGGATATCTACTTGATGGATTTGCTGGTGGACAAGTTGACCCTAGTGTTGGAACATTTATGTTTGGTATCAAGAAGGCTTACCAATATAAGAATGGAAAAATTATTGGAACATTTAAACAAGCCTCAATTTCTGGGAATATCTTAGATTATTTAAAAAATGTCTCAGCAGTAACAAACAAGATCGGAGAGTTTGGTTTTGGATTTTGCGGTAAGGAAAACCAGACTGCTTTTGTCTCTGGCTCTGGCCCGTACCTAAAGATTGATAATGCCATCTTAGGAGGAACCAAACATGAATAAAGAAATATTTGATATTTGTGAGAGGATTGCAAAAAAAGAAAAAGTAGAGTTTATTTATAGTGATGTATATTCCTGTTCTGCAAAGATAGAAAGCTTTGATATCTCAAAAATCAATAACCAAGAAGCCTCTGGGCTTATGGTAAGAGCAATTGTTGACGGGTATTCTGGATATACAACAATCACAGAGATTACAGAGAAAAACATAAAAGACGCAATTGAAAAAGCAAAAAAGATTGCTAAGTTAAAGAAAGGAATAAAGATTAAAGACTTTGGTAAAGACAAGAACAAAAAAGTTTACAAAGAAGACAAAAATATCTTAGAGTTTGATATTGCAGAAAGAATACCAGAAATAAAGAAAAACCTGACAAAAGACAAACACACAAAATCTTATGATGGGGGTTTTGGAATATCAAGGCATTATTCATTTTATATTAATCCATATACTTTTAAAGAAAGTAACTTTGGCTCAGCAAGTATAAGCCTGCAGATTAATACGCACGATAAAAGCCCATCAAGCGGTGGGGAATCACAAATATTTACAAAAGCAAAAGATGTGGATTTTAGTTCTGTAATTGACAAGACAAAAGACAAAGCTAAGCTTTTGTTAAACCCGATTCAAGGAAAGAAAGGAAACTATGATCTCATCTTTAGCCAGGACGCTAGTGCACAAATAATTTCTAGTTTTATAATACATCCTACTATTGGGGAACTAATGTTTAAGAAACAGACATATCTTTTCGAGTCTCTTGGAAAAGACGTTTTTTCTAAGAATCTTACAATCACTGAAAAGCCACAGCTTGATTATTTCCTTGGTTCTGAAGAGATTGATGACGAAGGGTTTAAGACCTCTGAAAAGAAGATAATTGACAAAGGAAAATTCATAACTACAATTTATGATCAGGAATACTCTGTGATTTCTGGAAAGAAAAACACAGGAAACGGCTTTAGAGATGGTGTTTATTCTCCAGTCTCTTGTGACTTTACAAATATTGTTGTAACTCCTGGTAAAAAAACATTAAAAGAAATCATTACAAGCACAAAAAACGGGATATTTGTTCAAGACATCATGGGCATACACACTAGTAATATGGCAAACGGAGAGTTCTCTTTAACAATTAATGCAGGAAAAGAAATAGTTGGTGGCAAATATAAGAACACCATAACCAATCTTAACATCACAGGCAACTGTAAAGACGCATTTAAAGAAATGGAATTAACAAAAGAACAGAAGTTCTTTGGCTCTGCTCTTGTGCCAGGAATGGTGTTAAGGGGTAGAAGATTAATCTGATTTTAAAATAACAAAAATTGATTTTATCAACGCATAAATTGAGTTGATGACTATCTTTAAACCGTCTTCCCTCAAAGATTTATTCTAAAAATATTAATTGCAAGCCATCATTACAGAAAATATATTGGTACAAATACCGCCCAAACCGTTGCAAAAGCATTTAAAAAGACCGGAATAAAATTATATATATGAAATAAAAAACACGAATGCCTGTTTGTTTTTAAAATTATTTCTTTTCAAGAATCAAAAACCAATGATATTTGTTAAACGGAGGTCTAAATTCTTTTTTAACTATAAAATGTTTTTTAATTATATAAAGTATCTTTTTTTTAGAAAATCCCATTTTATTTACTTCCCAATAATGGCCATCTTTATCAGAGGTTACACCTTTGTGTTTTATTGGTATTGGCAAATCTATATAGAAATAAAAAGAATGCAATTTAGGAAGCCAAACATAAAACTCAATCCCCGCTTTTCTTATTGGGACAGATATAATTACATTCTTTGAACTAACTCTTTTTAATTCAGTTAAACATTTTTCAAAATCAGAAAATGGCAGGTGTTCTAAAACTTCAAAAGCACACGCCATATCGAAAGAATTATCTTTAAATGGTAGATTACAAATATCGCCAACATAATCTGGTTTTAAATTATAATTTATATCTAATGAAGTAACTTTTAATCCGATTTCTTTTAAATGATTATAAATTAACTTATTACCAATGCCTATTTCTAAAATATTTCTTGAATGGCTATTGTATATTTCATTTAATTGAGTATAATAAGATACAAAATTTTCGAAATTATTTAAACTTTCCCAGTAATATCTATAAGATATACTTGTTTCATATTTTTTAGTGCCTATAAAGATCAAAATTATGCAATATCATTTATTATTCATTAATTTTTTTAATTCTAGATTTAACTTATTGCAGGTAGTTTTATAACTGTATTTTACAGGATTGTATCTAATATCTTTTTTGAAATTATTAATAAAATTAGATAATGCTATATAGATTTCTTTTTCATTAATTAAATATTGGCCCGCATTTGTCTCTTTAATTATATTATCTACTTCTTGACCGCGAAAACCCCCTATCGCAAATATAATTTTTCCACTGCCCAATCCTTCATAAAACTTTAATGGAATTACCCCTTTTTGGTGTTTATCTTCCCAATTAAATAAAAATATGGCGTCTGAATTATATAATAACCCAGGAACTTTAGATGATGGCAATACAGACTTAATTTGAATAATATCTTTTAGATCATATTTATCAATCAAATATTCTAACCAATATAATTTAGGAATATAAAATAAAAATCGTGAATTCCCAATTTTATTTTCTTTTTTTAATTTAGATAATGCTTTAAACAATATTTCTGGATTTTGTTTACCAAAGTATAAATTCCCGGCATATGTAAATGTTTTAAATTTAGATTTTTTCTTTTTTAATTTTTTAAAATCATCAGGATCAAAACCGTTATGTAAAACTAGTATTTTGTGAGAAGGGTAATTCTTTTGTAGTGTATGCCCACAATCTAAACTAACCGTAGTTATTAAATCAGCATATTTTAATGTAGATTTTTCTTTTTTAATGGTCTTAATTCGGGTTATAAAAGAATGCGAGTGATTTAAAGACCACAAATCTCTCAAATCTGCAACCCATTTAATTGATTTTTTCAATTTTAAATATTTGCCTATTTCGTGATAAATTGTTGGTGATGATGTGGTAAATATTATATCTATTTTTTTACTATCAATTATTTTTTCTGACAGAGAAATTATTTCTTCTTTAAATTCTATATCTGCTTCATTTTCTGTTTTTCTTAATAAATAATAAAGGTTACGTGTAATTTTAGAAATAAATGGGTTTTTATCCACATATTTAGTAAATTGATTATTTGTTTTTTTAATTAATTCTTTTTTGTCTAAATAATATATTTCACAATATTTCTCTAAATTTATTCTTGGCCCAAAGGCAGATTTCTTTTTTAAAATATATGGTACGATTAAATAAATTTTGTTGTTTTTGGACAAATATTTAATAAAAGACGGAACCCTTGGACTTGCATGATATATATTACATACAAACAATATATTCATTATGTCACCCTTATAACAACATATAATAATTTATTATCCTTGTCTATTTTGTAAGGTTTTATCTTTTGTTTAGATATTTCCGTTACATTTAAATTTTTAATAGTATCGGTTGTAATATTTACTAATTTTTGCTTTTTTAATATGTTTTTTCTTAACCAATGTAAAACAGTAATTCCAAAGGGCAACTTAGCGATTGCTTTAGACACCAGAGATCTAAAATTGTTTTTTGTGGAAATTGAATTTATTTTAAAAGAGCCATATATTTCAAAATTAACACCATTATCTTTCAATATTTTTGAAATTTCTTTAGAATTATAATAAAATTTACCTAAATTACTTTTTTTAAAACCATCCTTTCTTGCAATATTTGGAATTTCAAATATTATTGTACCCTTTTTTTTAATGTGTTCTAATGAAAATTTTAAAAATTTTTCCAAACCAATATATTGCACAACTTGCATGGCACAAATTACATCAAACGTTTCATTTAAATTTAAGTGGGTAACATCTCCTCGAATAAATCTTATTTTTTTGTGATTTTTTTGAGTGTTATTTTTACATTCTTTTATATTTTCTATATCTAAATCAATTCCTGTTATTCTTTTAGTTTTTTTATCAAATAAATAGTTTAGACCGACACCTGTTCCACAACCAACATCTAATAAATTTTTGTTTTTTGTATATTTTGATATTAGGAAATATCTATATGCTATAATTCTTAATTCTTCTAAGCTATATAATCTGTCTTTGCCTTCTGCTTCTAAACCCATTATATCACTTATTTTTATAAAAATCTACTATTGTTTTTATTACATAATCAATTTGTTTATTTGTTAATTCAGGATACATTGGTAAAGAAATAACTTCATTTGATATCTTTTCAGTAATAGGGAGTTTAAATTTATGTAATTCTGTTAATGCCTTTTGTTTATGATTTGGAATTCTCCAAGAAACAATTGTTTCAACACCATTTTTATTTAAATAGTCATTTAACTTATCTCTTTTACCATCTTTTACTCTTATCACATAATTTTGATAAACATCATAATAATCGCCATTACTTGGCGCAGGAGGACAAACAATTCCCTTTATTTTTAATAAACCTTTATTATATCTGCTTGCAATTTCTCTTCTGCGTTTTATTGCTTTATCAAAATGTTTTAATTTAATTAATAAAAATGCAGCATCCTTATTATCTAAAATAGAATTACCACCAATACAATGAATTTCTTTAGGATCTGCTTTAATAGTAAACATCCTTTGTACATATCCGGGGTATAATCCGTGATCTCTCAATAAATATAATTTTTTCGCAAGTTCTTTATCTGTAGTTATTGCCATCCCACCTTCTCCTTGAGAACCTAGTACTTTTGCAGGATAAAAACTGTAACAACTAACATCTCCATAATGGCCTTTCCTTTTAAATTTAGCCCCTGCTGCTTGTGCAGAATCTTCTACTACAAATAAATTATGTTTTTTTGCAATTTTCATAATTTTTTCCATGTTACACATTCTACCATTTAAGTGAACTGGAATTATTGCTTTTGTTTTTTTAGTTATTGCTTTTTCAATTAAAGATTCATCCATATTGTGATCTGTTTCTTTAACATCTATTAAAATTGGTGTTGCACCTAATCTACAAATTACATCAATTGTGGCTACAAATGTGTGAGATACAGTAATTACTTCGTCCCCTGAGCTTATGCCTCTTGCCCATAACGCGATATGTAGTGCGCCTGTACAACTATCTGTACCTATTCCATATTTTGAATCATTCATTTTAGCTAATTTATTTTCAAAATCTTGTAGTTCTTTTTGAAAAACATAAGCTCCTCTCTCATCACAACTACTATATGCTTTATCAAATTCTTTTTTGTGATCTTTATATTGTTTTATGTATCCTACGAATGGAACCTTGTACATCTTAATCTCCTTTAAATTTTTTTATAATTGTGTTTCTTATTTTCTCTGAATTAACAAAATATTCTTTTTCTAAAATTGAATTGGCTGGTGCTGGGGTATCTGGTAAACATAATCTATTAATTGGATTTTTTAATTTTTTAAAAACTTCACTTTCTGAAATCACTGCCGCGACTTCACTAGAGAAACCATTTGTTTTCCAACCACCATCTACAATTAATACATTCTTTGTTTTACCTACTGAATTAATTATGGTCTTTTTGTCTAATGGTTTAATGGTTCTTACATCTATTATTTCACAAGAAATATTTTTTAATTCATCTGTAGCTTTTAAGCACTCTGTCACTAAATATGAATTTGATATAATAGTTAAATCCTTTCCTGTTTTTACAATTTTTGCTAAACCTATTGGAATTTGTGGAGTGTTTGTAGGAACTTTTGACTTTGTATTATATAACCATTTATCGTCTATTAAGATTACTGGATTTGGATTATCAACCGATGAAATTAATAAACCGCTTACATCTGTTGCATTACTTGGAGCAACAACCTTTAATCCTGGAACATGTGCGAACATTCCGTGTAATGATTGAGAATGTTGAGCCCCTTGCTCTCCACCACGATTAATTATTGCTTGTATTGTTATATTGCAACTTAATCTGCCACCAAACATATAATTCCAATTAGATGCCAGATTAATTAATGGATCAAAAGACAAATACATAAAGTCATGTCTTGCTTGTATCAATATAGGTTTTGTTCCTGAAAGCCCGGCCCCTACACAAATTCCTGTAACTGCATTTTCTGAAATTGGACAATCAATTATTCTATTTTCGCCATATTTCTTTATTAACCCATTTACACAGCCACCAACATACCAAGGACTTTTAATGCCTATGCCTATTAAAAAAATATTTTTATCTTTACTTAATAAGAAATCATAAGTATCTCTTATTGCTTGTTCGTAGGTTTTTTCTATTTGTTTTATATTCTTTTTCTCTTTAGGAATATCTCTGGTTTTAGCAAACACATCTTTATAGGTATCCTCTGAATTTGGTTTTGGTGCTTTTTCTGCCCAGTTTATGATTTTATCAATCTTGGAATATACTTTTTTATATTTCTCATCTATTTCTTTATTAGAAATATTATACTTTTTTTGTAAATTCTTTATGGGACATTTACTTATCCAATAATCTAATTCTTTTTTACTTCTTAGCCCCATATCTAAATCATTATTCGGGCCAACATGACCTCTTATTCTGTAAGTAATTGCTTCTATAAATACAGGACCTTGTCCTTTTTCAATTAATTTCTTTGCTTTTTTAAAGGTTTCACTTACTTCCTCTACGTTATTTCCATCAACCAAAAATGAAGTTACTCCAAAAGCTCTTGCTTTTTTACAAAGGTCTGTATCTGCAAATATGCTTTTTAATGGCATATGTGTACTATATCCATTATTTTCACAAACTAAAACAAATGGCAATTTGTGTATTTTTGAAAAATTAAGAACTTCGTAAACTATGCCTTCACTCATTGCGCCATCTCCAACAAAAGAAACAGCAATATTTTTTTGTTTTTTTATTTTATTTGAAAGTGCAACTCCTGCCCCTAGTGCAGGAGAACTACCTACTATTGCAGAGCTGCCAAAAAAACCCATTTCAGGATTTATTAAGTGCATACTTCCACCCTTACCATGGGAACAACCAAATTTACTTGTAAAAATCTCTGCAGTTATACCTTTTATATCATTTGTTTTTGCAAGATAGTGTGCGTGTGATCTATGGTTACTAAAAATCGTGTCCTTCTTACTTAAATTTGAACAAACGCCAACAGCTATTGCTTCTTCTCCTTCGGCTAAATGAACAGGCGTCTTTATTTTTTTATTTTTAGATAAATCTGCAATTCGGTTTTCAAAACATCTTATTAAGATCATTTGATCTAAATAACTTAAATTATTTTTTATGTTAGTCATACATCTTGAACCATTTGGTGTATTCATTCAATCCTTTTTCAAAATCATACTTTGGAGTCCATCCCAATAATTTTTTGGCCTTAGAAAAATCAGCAACTAATTGATGAACTTCTCCAATTCTTGCAGAAACAAATTCTATATTTACTGTATCTTTTTTGCCATAAAGTGCTATTAATTTCTCAGCAATGAATTTTATAGAATAATCTTTACCTGTACCAAAATTAAGTGGTTCATTTAATTCGCCTTCGTATTTCATAACTAAAACATATGCTTCAACAATATCTTTAACATATAAATAATCTCTTGTTTGATTCCCATTTCCAAAAATAACTGGTGATCTTCCAGATAATATTTTATCAGAAAATTTAGCAATAACTCCGCCATATATTTCCTTACTTTGTTTTGGGCCATACAAATTAAAGCTTCTTACAACTCTTACATCCATATGATAAGAAACTCTGTATGCAAAACACATTCTATCAGCAGCAAGTTTACTAACTCCATAATTGTGTGGAGGATTTAATGGATGTTCTTCAGACATTGGTTTATTATCTACACAAGAACCATATACTTCTGAACTTGAAGCGTATATGAATTTTTTTATATTATAATCTCTTGCAAAATTTAACAAATTTTGAGTTCCTATAACATTTACTTCATAAGTTCTTTCTGGATTGTAATAGGATTCATCAACATTTATTATTGCTGCAAGATGAAATATTACATCTATATCTCTCGGTAATTTAAGATATAATTGTTTATCGGTAATATCCGCTTCTATTAATTTAAAATTTTTCTTATCTAATAATTGCCTTATATTCTCTCTTGTCCCTTTAGATAAATCATCCAAAACAATAACTTCGTGTCCATCTTCTACTAATCTCTCAGATAAATTTGAACCAACAAAACCAGCTCCGCCAGTAACCAATATTTTACTCATGTTCTACCTCCAAATTTATTATAAATTTGTAAAATTTGTGCATTTCTTTTTCATAATTTAAATAATTTATAATTTTTTTTCTAGATTTAATTTTATAATCGATATATTTTTTATTATTTGGATTATAATTAATTATTAATTCCGAAAGTCTTTTATAATCGCCTATCTTAAACAAATCTCCATTTTCTCCCGGGGTTACCCAAAATTTGTTATCTCCAAAGTTTGTAACTATTGGATAGACCCCACAAGCCATGGCTTCAGCAGTACTTGCAGATAGTCCTCCGTCAGATATAGATGTAGAAACGTAAATATCCATAGTAGGCAATATTTTTCGCATATCTTCTTCAGAATAGCTTCCTTTAATATGGACATTTCTTAATTTGTATTTTTTTATTAATTCAATTATGTTTTTCTTTTCTGGGCCATCTCCATAAATAAAAAATTCAACATCTTTTTTTTTTTTAGAAATTATATTTGCACACTCTATCAATGTAGGAATGTCATATTCTTTATAAAATTTCCTTAAACTTATAACTTTTACTGTGTTCTCTTTTTTTCTAATAACAGGAACCCATTTATTTGTGTCTGTTCCAAATCTGAATAATTTCAGTTTTTCTTTAGGTACATTATACACTACATTCAAAGTTCTTAGAATGTTTTCTGTATCACTAGTTATATATTTGGCTTTCTTTATTGAATATAAAAATAAAAATCTTCTAAATTTGGACAATCCGGGAGTTATTAATACATCATCTCCCCATGCAGATAAGATAATGTTCTTATTAAGAAATATCGAATATATAAAACAGAAATTGCCTATGAAGTGTATATTTATTATCGTGTTTTTCTTAGACATTTTGATAAAATTAAAAATGCTTTTTATTGTAGCAATAATGTAGTCTTTCCAATTGGTAAAATACGGATAATATATAAATTTAGTAGATAGTTGTTTTTTATTTTTAAAATAATCAATCCACCTTTCTGTGTGTTTTGAATGGGGACCAATTATAATTATTTTCTTTGACATATATAATCATCTTACCAAAATATATAAAAATACACAATTATAATAAAAAAGATATAAATTATTATTGGTTTTTTTTAAGATTTTTAATTATTCTTTTTGCGGCTTTTCCATCCCAAAATTTTATTTTTGGATTTTGGTTGTAATTTCCAAATTTAATTTTATTAAGGGCATCAATTACGTTTTCTTTGATTGGCCCAGTTAATTGATTTGTTCCTTCTGATACAGTAACTGGTCTTTCTGTATTGTTTCTCAAGGTTATACATGGTATCCCCAAATATGTTGTTTCTTCTTGAATTCCGCCAGAATCTGTTACAACCAAAGATGAATTATAAACTAGATTCATAAATTCAATATAACCTAGTGGTTCTCTAAAATCAAAATCCTCAATATATTCTGTTAAATTAAACTTTTCAATATTGTTTTTTGTTCTTGGATGTATTGGCCAAATTATTTTATATTCTTTAGATACTTCTTTTAAGATTTCAAGAATATTTCTTAAATCCTTTCCTGTGTCAGCATTACTTGGTCTGTGTATTGTTACTACAGCATATTTTTGATTATTTATTTCTTTCTTTAATTTAGGTAGTGTTGAAACTAAAGAATCTATCATAACATTACCTACAAAAAAACATTTGTCTTTCGAAATATTTTCTTTTTTAAGATTTTTAAGACCACTTTTTTCAGAAACAAATAGAATATCACTTAATTGATCCGTAACTAAACGATTTATTTCCTCTGGCATTTCTCTATCAAATGACCTTAACCCCGCTTCAACATGTATTAATTTAATTCCTAATTTTGATGCAACAATTCCTGCAGCCAATGTAGAATTAACATCTCCAACAACAAGCACATAATCTGGTATATAATTCAATAAATACTCTTCAAGTTTAATCATAATCTCTGCAACTTGTTTTGCTTGAGAACCAGAGCCTATACCGAGATTTATGTCTGGTTTTGGGATATTTAATTCCTCAAAAAAGATATCAGACATGTTCTTATCATAGTGTTGGCCAGTGTGAACAAGTTTATATTCAAAAAACTTGTCTTTGTCTTTTTCAATAGCTCTAATAATTGGGGCAATCTTCATAAAGTTTGGTCTTGCTCCTGCTATTATAACTATTTTTTTCATAATTAATCTTTATTTATCTTATCTAAAACTTCAAAAGCAACCTTTGTTGCAAGTATTCCTTGATTTATATCTTTACTTATATCTTGCTTTCCTTGAATTGCATTTCTTAAAATAATTAGTTCTTCTTTGTGACCCTTGTCTTGTTTTGTGGAATATATTTTTTTGTGACCGGAAAATATTACCAATTCTTTATAATCATCAAGAACTGCAGATTTCTTTGAGCCAAATATTTCTAATCTTTCTTTTGGCATCTCATTTGAACCTATTGATGTGTATAATAAATTTGCAAGATCTCCATTTTGATATTCTATAGTCACTATAATATTATCTGATTTTTGAATTTCGTTTCCTGCATTTCCAATTGCAGACACCTTTATATCTTTAATATCAGAATTAGTTAAATAATTAAACAAATCAAAGAAATGAACCATCTCTCCAAGTACTCTTGTTCCTTGCTTTAAATCCTGAGTCCAATGTTCTTGAGGGATGTATCCTGCATTTACTCTGTAGGTTATTATTTTTCTTGAATCTTCAAACTCGTTTTTTAATGTTTTAATTAATGGGGAGTATCTTCTGTTATGACCAATAAACAAAACTTGGTTTTTGTGGTGTAATAGATAATTCTCTATTTCTTGCAGTTCATATTTATTTACACAAAGAGGTTTTTCCACAAAAACGTGTTTGCCTTTCTTTAAAGCATCAAGCACTAATTTGCCGTGACTGTCGTGTCTTGTTCCAATAAACACTAAATCAATGTCTTTATCATTTATAATCTCCTTATAATCAGTTGTAGAATATTTCGCTTTCACTTTTTCAGAAATTACTCCTGAACTTAATCCTTCATTTGCACAAACTCCAAGTATCTTATAATCAGCAATCTCCACTAAATTAGGAATGTGCATTGCAGAAACAAAATTTCCAACCCCTATTAAACCAATGTTTATTTTATCTTTGCTTGGTTTTATATCAAAGTTAATCTTTTTAGTTTCTGGTTTTATTTCCTTATCGTATTCTAAAATTCCAACCATTATTTGCTTAGTCTTAAGTTCAGAATATGCTTTTTGAGCGTCTTTTACCTTAAACACCTTTGTGTTAAATATAGAGTAATCTATTTTCTTTTTTGAAACTAAATCAAGAACTGATTGCATATTTCTGTTTTCTGTCCATCTTACATAGCCTATTGGATAATCTTCTCCTTTTAACTCATAATTATTATCATATCTTCCTGGACCATAAGATGTTGAAATTAATAAATCTAGTTCTTTTTTATACATCTCTGCTCTATCAAAATCAAGTTTTACATCCCCGACAATTACAACTTTTGATTTTTTATGTACACAACTAAATGCTTGATCAACTATTCCTTTTGTTTTACTTGCAGCTGTTATTATTATGCCATCTGCCATTAAACCATTAGTTTTATCAAACACAAATTCCTTAAGATTTCCTGTTGTTGCTAAGAATCCTTGTTTTTTTGCTAAATCAACCATTGATTTATTTAAATCATAACCTATAACATTACAACCGTTTGCTTTTAGAATTTGACAAGTAATTTGGCCAAGTAAACCCAGACCTAAAACTATGTGGGTTTCTCCAATCTTTGGATCTAATCTTCTAACACCTTGCATAGCAATTGAGGAAATAGTTGTATGTGCTGCATCCTTTAATGATACATTCTCTGGAATCTTTGTAACTAAATTTCTTGGGGCAACTACAAAATCTGCGTGATTTGCTATACCCGCACCAGCTACTGCGACTCTGTCTCCTTTTTTAAAATTTGAAAGTTTACTCTCAATTACTATCCCAGAACAACTATATCCTAATTCTGTTGGAAGTGATAATTTACTTTGTACTAAACTATAAGTGGATTTAACACCACTATCTTTTAGTTTCTTTAATAATAATTTAACAAGATCTGGCCTATCCATTGCAGTTTTTAAAAGATTGCCTCTTGAAGAAATTGAAGAAAGCTCTGTTCCTGTGCTGATTACAGAATAATTAACTTTAACAAGAACGCTATCCGTTAATATATTTGGAGCAATACCGTCAATTACATCGATTTTTCCATTTTTTATTACTACTTGTTTCATAATGTTCAGCCTATAATATTATATAATCAAATTAATTATAAAGTAATATATTCTATCAATTTAACTTAATTTTAGTTATTATTTGATTTTTAGTAGTTTCAAATACTATTTTTTTTGAATATTGAATCTGCCCATATTTTTCAGAATATTGAGACTCTTTTACAAGTGGTGACTTTTCAAAGCAGATATTTATGTTTTCTATTTGGAGATTATTGCCTTTTTTATTAATTTTATGTGCTGGATTAATGTTAATTATTTGTTTTAGTGTTTTGAATTGATTACTATTTATTTGATCTAAAATAATCATTTCTTTTTTTGATAAATCAACCTTTATTTCTCGTTTATAATTTATTCTTTCGGGGTATTTTTGTAATGCCCCCTCAAAAGTTAATTTGTTTTTATTGCATTTAAAGAAATTTGTTTTAATTAAATTTCTATTCTCTAATCTAAAAAGATTTTTAGGAATTATAATTTGCTCTTGATTGTCTAATGTTATTGTGTTGTGGTTTAGGGTAGATCTAAATTGATTTCGGGTGTTTGGATTTCCTGTATAGTTGTTTGTTCCGGGGTCTGTAATTATAAATTTGTTTTTGTACTCTAATACAAAAGATAATTGATCATTATGTGTGTGTCCACCACTTGGCATTTGATTCTTTGTGCCACATTTAATTAATAAGAATAAATACTTATTTCTAAAAATATTAAATCCACAGGAAAAAGATTTGCAAATTTCTTTTAAGCGGTATTTTTTAATTGATTTTTTATTTGTAAAGAAAATTGTTTCATTTTCTAGATTTGTGGTGTTGTATTTTGTATTAAAATATATGTCTGAAAGTTGTAATAGATATCTATAATCGTTTTTGTTTCTTTTATTATTTAATTTTAATAATTGAGCATTATCATTATCTCCAATTTGGGGAGTAGTGCCTGAATTCATGGTATAACCATAAATTAAATATAAAGATTTCTTCAATTTTTCAATATAGGCTTTTGAAAATTTGATGTTGTTGTCTTTACCAAAAATATAGGTATACAAAAACAACTCGGTAACTAAACGATGATAAGCTGTTGATCCTTCAAAATCTACGCCGTCTTCTGTTATTTGCAATTGTATCTCTTTTTCTAATTCCTTTTGTGAAAAAGACAACCATTTTTTTCCGTTATTGGTTTCTTTGAATACAATTCCTAAATAAAACAGCCCCACAATGTCTGACAAATAATGATTTCCTCTTACTGGCGCCCATTCTAGATTATTAAAAATAAATTGTCCAGTTTTATATAATTCGTTAAAATAATTCTGCCAAAATTTTTTATCTAAAGATTTAGAATCTTTAAAATAATTATAAGAATATATTAAATTGACTGCACGAATTGCAACATCCATAGTGCATTTCCAATTTGGTCCAATTTTAATTGAATTTTCATTATAAAAATCAATTATAATTTCTTTAAATCTTTCAGCGTATTTCTCTTGTTTAGTTTTTTTATAAAGTATTCCTAATTGAAGAAGAAATTGCAATCTCCCAATTTCCCAAATATATTTTATATCAGAATTATCCTTATAACTTATCTTTATTCTACGATAGTTCTCTTTTGGCCACAGCTTATTTGAAGAAATATCTTTATACCAATCAATCTTTTCAAAAAGGTCTATTGGCTTGGATAATATATCGAATTTCTTTAATTCGTTTTCTGTAATACTTATTGAATTAAAAGGCGCGATAAATTCGGGGTAAAAATCAGAGTTTAATTCTGAAAAAAACAATAGCTTTGGTTTGATATATCGTTCATTAATTGTTTTTATATATTTTTGTGGCAAACACAGCTTGTGATGGAAATTATTAATCATTCATCCACCTCTCATACCACAACGAATAATTTAATAGTGCCCAAAGTTTAAAGTGTGTTTTTTTATTCGATCTATTCTGTAATAGTTTTTCAAACTTATATGTATCAAACTGTTTGTTCATAAATTCCTTTCTTAATTGTTTATCTAAATTATCTTTATAATAGTCAAAGAAATCCTCTAATGGTGCACCAAATCCAATCTTTTTACGATATATTAGTTCTTTTGGCAAGTATTTCTCAGAAATCTTTTTTAACAAGTATTTTGGCTGATTAGTGTACATGTGCGTTGTTACTGGTATTGAATATGCCAATTTAACTAAATTATAATCCATAAATGGCGCTCTTGATTCTAGAGAATTTGCCATTGTGAACTTGTCTAATCTCATGAAGAGTAATTCTGGAAGTCTTAATTGTAATTCTGTGGATCTTAAATCAAAGAAAAATTCATTTATGTTTGTTGATTTGTATTTTGCATACTCTGTTAATTTCTTTTCCGAAGAAAGGTTAGTGGTGTCGTAATTTAAAAAATCTTTTTCAGAATCATAAAATGCCATTATGTTTCTTGAAGAAACGTGTGAATTAATAAAATAATTTACTGCAAACTTCTCTCTATTCCTAGATGCAGGCAATAAAGACAATAATGGATTTATAATTGCTTTTGTGGAGTTTAATAACTTGAAGTACTTATAGTTATTATACATTATTTGATAATATTTATATCCACAAAACAATTCATCTGCACCTTCGCCAACATGTGTAACTATCACTCCATTATTTCTAGTCATTTTTGCAAGATAATATAGAGGAAGATTGACTGGATCTGCAATGGGTTCGTCTTCATGATAGATAATTTTGTCAAGTGCAGAATACATCTTGTCTTCATCAAGAAGCTCTTTGTGATGGTTTGTTTGATATTGTTTTGCAACCATATCCGAATATTTCTCTTCGTCTAAACTCTTATCGTTAAAAGTTATTGAAAAGGTGTTTATTGGATCTGTTTTAATCTTTGAGTTTAATGCTACAAGAAGACTTGAATCAACCCCTCCTGACAAATACACGCCTTGAGGGACATCAGACATTTGTCTTAAAGAGACACTTTCTTGTAATTGATTTTCTATTTTATCTAGTAATTCTTTACATGGTTTTTTGGAATAATCTATATTGAAATCTTTATTTATATCAAAATATTTAATTAATTCTGTTCCAGATCTTCTTATTTTTAGATAATAACCAGCAGGAACTTTGTAAATGCCTTCAAAAAGTGTTTTTGGAGCAGGTGTAGACAAAAAACTTAAATAATAATAAAGAGACTCCTTATCCACTTTCCTTTTTATAAAATCCAACTCAAGAATTGCTTTAATTTCCGAAGCAAAGATAACAGTATTATTGTAAATTGTATAATATAATGGCTTTTTACCAAATCTGTCCCTTACAAGATAAGCTTCATTTTTTACATTATCCCATAAACAGAATGCAAACATTCCATTGAATTTTGACAAAGTATTTTCTAAACCCCATTTTTTGTAGCCATAAATTATAACTTCTGTATCAGTTTTGGATTTAAAATCAAATTCTTTAAGATCTTTCTTAATTTCTCCAAAATTGTATATCTCTCCATTAAAGACAATTTGTATTTCTCCAGTATTATCAGACATTGGTTGTTTACCATTCTCTGAAAGATCAATAATCGATAATCTTACATGACCCAATGCAATGTTTCTTGCAGTATATGTGCCTTGTTGATCTGGACCTCTATGGATAATTGATTTATTCATCTTTAGAATATTGTCTTTGTTATTTAGATTATTTGAATAATCAATAATTCCTGTTATTCCACACATATTTTTTACAAATTAAATTGTTTTATATTAGTTGATTTTATTTTCTTTAATTTTGGCCAATTTTCTATTTCCCTTTTTATATCTTTAACTTGAGAGATGTGTTTCATATATTTCTTTTTTATTAGCCAACCGTCTACTGCTAAAAGCTTTCCTGAATAAAGAGAAATTACAGGAATCCCTAAAACACAAGCTTCTCTATTCATTGTTCCACCCGCACTCAATACTAATTTTGAATTAGCTATCAGTTGTGGGCCATCAATCATTTTTTCTAAAATTATAAAATTCTTTTTGTTTTCATATTTTTTTTTGTATTCTTCTTTTTGATTTTTGTATCTTGCAACTAAAACCACTGTTTGCCTGTCATTTACTAATTTATCTATAATTTTTGTTGTGTATTTTTCTGTTGGATGATAATGTGCAAGATTTGCTTCTGGTCTAAATACCACATAATCTTTTTCCTTTAGTTTTAATTCTTTAATTATTTTTTTGTCTTTTTTAAAACCATTCAAATATATGCCTTCTTTTATTCCAGAATAGTAATGCAACTTCTTTTCATTAAATAGAAATCTTTTAGAAAGATTGACTTCTTTTAGCGCTTCTGGGCAATAAAGCTTTGTGGCTAATGGGAAAGACAACAAGTTGCTCCAAGTCGCATATTCGTTATCAAAGAATTCAATTGTTTTTTTATTTTTTAAATATCCTGCAACGATTGCATAAGGTGATTGATGTGTTAATATTAAACTTATTTCTTTGTGTTTAGATAAAAAATCAGTTCTTAATTTTACTTCAGAAATTGTCCCTATCGCTTTATTTAAAATAGATTTACCGTGATGGGTTCCTAATTCAATAAATGGAATTTCCTTTTTTAATAATAGTTCTTTACTGCCACCTAAGTCTCTACAAGTTATGATGTATGAAACCTTTTGTTTTTTGAAAAAATCAATAAATGGTTCAAAAAATAAAACTTGAGGAGCATTAGTTATATCTATCCATGTTTTCTGTTTTTTATTCATTTTTTAACATGTCCTTTATTTGTTTTATATTTGTTGTTTTTGTGATAAACAACATCGCCACATATATTAATCCTCCAATTAAAATTTGTATTAATACATCAAAATTATTCTGTAATATGCCTTCTGGATAAACCAAATTGAAAATTATTATCCCCGACAACATTAATAAAGATGCAATTAATGGTTTTATTATTGGATGCAAATAATTAATAAACATAATTTCTGATTTTATCTTTTTATAACTTATAAAAAAGATAACCATTTCTGATATAATTGTAGTAATAGCTGCGCCAATTATACCTAACCATGGCACAAATATGAAATTTAATAAGATATTTATTCCCGCAGATAACCCCAAAATTTTTAAAGAATATTTTTCTAAGTTGTTTGTTATTAATAAATAATAATTTACTACGCCTATCGAATTTAGTAGAAAGAAAAACATTATCAACTGAAAAGCAAGAGTTCCCCCAAGATATTGACTTCCAAAAACTAAAGAAATTATTTGTGGAGCAAGATAAATGCCGCCAATTGTTGCCGGAACACAAAATAAATATATTAATAAAAGATATTTATCTACTATAGATTTTAATTTTGGCTTATTATTTGAAACATTTGAAAGAATTGGTAGAAAAGTTGTATTTAATATCCCTAAAATACCTAATAGAAAACCAATAAAGGTGTAACTTATTGAATATAGGCCGGTGGCATAATTGCCTTTAATAAAAGTTATAAAAATTCTATCTATATTAAAATAAATCATCCAAAAAATAGTTGTTAAAATAAAAGGACTTGCTAGAATTACTTTGTCTTTTATGTATATTTTATTAAAATTTAATTTTTTTATTTTTATAAACTTTTTAATTGCATAACACGAAAACAATAGCATAAATAAACCAGATATCACATTTGCTATAATTATCCCAAATAATTTGTAATTTAAAATAATTACAAACAATGCCCCTAAGGTATATGTGATTTTTTGAATTGTATCAGAGATTGCTTGATATTTTATTTCTTGAAATCCATTTAAAAAAGCAATATTAAAATTAGATAACAAAACAAAAGAAAAACCTACTGAATAAATTACAATTTGTTCGGTGGTTGGTGTTGATTGTAAAACTAATGCAAAAATAAAAACAATAAATATAAAAATAATAGACACCAATATCCTAAATAATATTAAATTATTAAAATATTCACTTGCTTTATTTGGATTTTTTGAAATATCTCTAATTATTAAAGTGTATAATCCCAAATCCCCAATTATAGAAAATAAACCAACAAAGGAGATTATGAAGTTAAGCTGACCGTATCCTTCAACCCCTAAGTATCTGGGAATTAAAGTTATTGTTATAATTGAGAGAATATAGACAATTATCTTTGAAATAGTCATCCACTTCAAATTCTTAACAATTCTTCTCTTTTCGTGTGCTTCCATATTGTATTTCTGCCCTGTTTAATATAAATATATTTAAGTTATGTTTTAAATATATTGTGTTTCTATAGATATTAAACAAATGTGATTAATATGAATATTTTAGTTTGTGGTGGTGCGGGTTATATTGGAAGCCATACTGTTAAAGAATTAAAAGAAAATGGACATAACCCAATCGTTTATGATAACTTTGAAGCAGGACATAAAGAAGCAATTACTAACACAAAATTTGTTTTTGGAAATTTATCTGATTGTGAATTATTAAAAGAAACACTTATTAAAGAAAAAATTGATGCAGTTATTCATTTTGCAGGATATTTGGCTGTTGGAGAATCAGTAAAAATTCCTGAGAAATATTATACTAATAATGTTACAAACACACTTAATCTTCTTAATTGTATGAAAGAATGTGGCGTTAACAAAATTGTTTTTTCTTCAAGTGCAGCAGTTTATGGTTCGCCTAGACAAATACCAATTACTGAAGAATCCATACTTGATCCAATTAATCCATATGGAGAAACAAAACTAATTATTGAAAGGATGCTTAAATATTTTGAAGATGCCTATGGATTACATTCTGTGGCATTAAGATATTTTAATGCTTCTGGTGCTGACGCTAGCGGAAGTATTGGAGAAGACCATTATCCTGAAACTCATTTGATTCCGCTTGTAATTAATGCAATAATTAATAATAAAGAAATTAAAGTTTTTGGAACAGACTATGAAACAAAAGATGGAACCTGTATTAGAGATTATATTCATGTAACTGACCTTGCACAAGCACATGTTCTTGCAATTAATTATTTGATTAATGACGGACAATCAGAAAGATTTAATGTGGGTAGTGGCACTGGTTTTTCAGTTAAAGAAATAATTGGTGTTGCAGAAGAAATTATTGGAAAGAAAGCAATAATTAAATTCGAAGAAAGAAGAGCAGGAGACCCACCTGTGCTTTTAGCAGACTCTACAAAAATAAAAAGAGTACTTGGTTGGAGACCAGGATTTTCAGATATTAAAACCATTATTTCTACAGCATATAATTGGCATAAAACTCACCCTAAAGGTTATGAAAAAATATGAGTGTTATCAAATTTCTAGTAAATAAAATAATAAAAAAAATTCCTATTATTAACAAATTTAGTGACTTACTATTATATTATCTTATTATTGCAGTTATTGCTACAATCTATGATGTTGCTTTACTATATATCTTTACGGAATTTGCGGGTTTTAATTACCTTTTGTCTGCAACCATGTCTTATTGTGTTGGAATTGTTGTGGGGTATGTCGGGCAAAAGACAATTACTTTTAAAGACACTAATAAAAGGATAGCAAAGCAATTTGGATTGTTTGCTTTTATCTCCTTTATCGGATTACTTATTAATCTTGGAGTTCTAAAGGTTTGTGTAGATGCCTTTGGATTGCATTATATGATTGGTAAGGTATTTGCTATTGGTATTGGATTTATATGGAACTATAATGCTAACCGTAAAATTACCTTTAAGAAGAACAACTCTATTTAAAATACTTTCTAAATCTATGTTAATTACAGTTAACCTAGATTCGAATCTATGTTAATTGTAGTTAACGTACAATTGTGATGAAATGGACTTTAAAAAAACATTATTTTCTCAAAATCCTTGGTGGAAAAACCAATTATCCTTTGATTTTAAACAAAGAGATATTAGTTTAGAATTAAATAAATTTATCCCTGAACCCCAAATAATCGCTATAACTGGAATAAGAAGGGTTGGAAAAACAACCTATTTACTTAGTGTCATAGATAAGCTAATAAAAGGCGGCACAAATCCTGAAGCAATATTATTCGTCTCTTTTGATGAACTTAAAAATCAAAGAATTAGAGATATTCTAGAAGTATATGAATTAATAATTGAAAATAAAAAATTTACAAAAACCTATCTGTTCCTAGATGAAATACAAAAATTAAAGGATTGGGAAAATCAAATAAAGGCAATATATGATGAACACAAACTAAAAAATGATTTAAAAATATTTATCTCTGGTTCAGAATCCTTATTTATTAGAAAAAAATCAAAAGAAACTCTTGCTGGCAGAATCTTTGAATTTAAAATGAATCCATTATCTTTTAAGGAGTATTTAAATTTTAAAAATAAACAATACAAGAATATACAACTATATGATAAAGAATTATTAATTGATTTTAATAACCACCTTTTAACACAAGGTTTTCCTGAAATGATTAATTATACAGATTACTCAATATTAAAAAAATATACTACAGAAATAATTGAAAAAATAATTTTTGGAGATATCGCAAAACAATTTAAAGTTACAAATTTACAAGCATTAGAATCTATTACTAGAATAATATCTAATAACCCTGGGCAATTACTTGATCAAACAGATTTAGGAACCGAAATTAAAGTAGTAAGACAAGTCGTTTCTAATTATTTAAAATATTTAGAGGAATCATATTTAATTAAAAAACAATATAATTATTCTAATAATTTCCGAAAAACAGAAAGAAAACTTAAAAAATATTACCCAACTATACTTTCTCCTGAAATTATATTAGATGAAGATTATTTATCTAAATCAAAAGTTTTCGAGGCATTTATTATAACCCAACTAAGTTCTAGTTTCTTTTGGAGAGACGCTTATAAAAATGAAGTAGATATGATTTTTGAAAAAAACAAACAAATTATACCAATAGAAATAAAATATGGAAAAATTGAAACTGCTGGATTAGATAAATTTATGTCAAATTATAAAATTGACGTTGGATATATAATCAGCCATAATACAGAAAAAGAGATTAAAAAAGACAAAAAAATTATTTATGTAGTTCCTGCATATAAGTTCTTATTAAATAAAGACAAATATCTATAAACTGTAAAATTACTTTTAAGAAATGATAAAAAAATGGAAACTAAAGATATTAGACGAATATATTCTATTCTTGAAAAAGAAGTAAAGAAGTTTGATAACCCTTTTGCTGAATCTGTTCAGGAGAAATATAAAGATCCTTTTTTTGTCTTAGTGGCAACCATTTTATCTGCAAGAACACTTGATAAAACCACTGCAAAGGTTTGTGAGAAACTATTTAAAGAAGTTAAAGGAATTAATGATCTTGAGAAAATATCCATTAGCAAATTAGAGAAATTACTTTATCCTGTTGGATTTTATAAGACAAAGGCTAAGCACTTAAAAGAACTTCCAATTGTTTTGAAAGAAAGATATAATGGAAGAATCCCTGAAGAAATTGAACAATTGCTTGAACTCCCAGGAGTTGGAAGGAAAACTGCTAACTTAGTTGTTTCTGTGACCTTTGGGAAGCCAGGAATCTGTGTGGATACACATGTGCATAGGATTACTAATATCTTAGGAATTGTAAAAACAAAAACGGCACTTGAAACAGAAATGGCTTTAAGAAGAATTTTGCCAAAAGAACTGTGGACTAAAACAAACTATCTTTTTGTAACACTTGGACAAAATATCTGCTTTTCTAGAAAACCAAATTGCAGGATGTGCCCTATTGCTAAGATGTGTCCCTTTGGCCTTAAGAAAATCAAGTGATTTGCTTTTTCTTTTTCTCTGCTAAAAGATTTTTTGCATTTTTAGAAGTTATTACGGTTTTTCCTAATCTTTTTTCTATATTTCTTCTTGTGGTTCCTACTATTTCTCCGCCTGACTTAGCAATATTTTCGCTTGGTAGAAACCCTTTTGGATCCTCAACTTTTGAAATCTCGGTAGTTGTGGCTTCTGCTAGAAGGTTAAGGACAAGTTCAATGTTAGTCATATTATCTCTTAGGTTTTCTTTTTTTAGACCTTTCAAATCTTTATATTCTCTTACTGTTCTATCTGACCAGGCTTTTGTTAAAGTGTTTGTTAGAGATGCAAACTCTGATGGTTTATCTATTCCTGACCTTTTCCATTCATCTGTTAGTTCTTTTCTAACTTCTATTGCTTTTAATCTTTGATTAACCCATTCTACTGAATATCCTTTTTTTAGATAATTATTTACTGCTCTATTGATTGCAAGCTCTGGATCAATATTTTCTTCAATTCTTTGATAACCAACTTTTGCAAGCCATAGCTTAAACGGTTCGGCTTTGGGGGATGGAATTGATTGGATAATCCTGAAAACACCTTCAAGATTAGCACAATCCGTTTTTCTAAATTTGCCGTCTTCGGCTATCAATTTCAACTGGTGACAATTTGTCACCACTTCACTATTTTCTTCTCTAAGTCTTTGTATTAACTTATTCCAATACTTTCTAGGGTCTTCGCTATCAGTCAATGCTCCTACAACATCCACAACAGAAAACCACCAGTCTTCCTCGTGCCATATCCTTCTTATCTTTTTATTTTCAAAAATTGCAATTTCGTTTTTTTCTTGCATTTAAGAGTCACCAATAATATATTGGTGAAAGAAAGAGGGGTGTTTTCGGGGGAGTAGCTGTCCAGTGCAAAAATTAAAAATTATTCTATAATTTTTTCTAATTCTTCTTTTGTTGGAAGAACTTTTGATAATTTTTTAGATAACTTATATTGAGAAACGCCAATTGGTTTAGAAATATCTTTTAACGAATATTCTGCAATTATTTTGTTTTTTTCTTTACATAATAGTAATCCAATAGAAGAATTATCGTTTTTGTGCTTCAATCTATCAAGTGCAGATAAATAAAAATTTAATTTTCCTACATATTCTGGTTTGAATCTTCCGGATTTTAATTCTATAACTATAAAACATCTTAATCTTAGATGATAAAATAATAAATCTATATAGAAATCTTCATTTTCAACCACTAAATGATATTGTTTACCAACATATGAAAAGCCAACTCCTAACTCTAGTAAAAATTTAGTAATATTATTTACTAGTTTTTCTTCTATATCTTTTTCTTTAGCTTTTTTAGATATTTCTAAAAAATCAAATATATATGGGTCTTTTATAGTTTGAACAGCTAAGTCAGATTGTATTTTAGGCAAGGTTTTATTAAAATTATTTATTACTTTTCCTGATCGCTGAAATAAATTATTTTCAATTTGATTAATCAAAGTATTTCTTGACCAATTGTTTTTTATTGCTTCAAAAACATAAAATTTAATTTCTGTGTTATTCTTAATTTTATCAATTAATATTATATTGTGCCCCCAAGGCAATTGTCCAACAAGTTGTTGGACTTTTGGTTCAAATAAGCAATAAGACAAATAAAACTTCCTCATGTTAAATAAATTAGACCTAGAAAACCCTTTCATATCTGGAAATTCCTTCATTAAATCTTTGGATAATATAGATATTATTGAATCCCCCCAATTTGAGGTTTTTTGTTTATCCACTATTATTTTACCGATATTTAAATACAACTTTATTAATTCTTTATTTACAGAAATAGTTGCTTTAATTTGTGAATTTCTTATTTTGTCTTTTATTTCATTTAATGTAATAAAATAATCGTTGTCAATTATTGAAATCATAAATATATTGTGACTTTAGAAAGAGGGGGTGTTTTTGGAGGGGTAGCTGTCCAGTGCAAAATATATAAATCTTTGTTGTTTTTTTGAGAATTAACTATAAGAAAATTTCATTTTCACAAAAATAAGAAAAAGAAAAAGTTAGTTAAGGCTAACTTTTGTTTTATCTTCTGTGTCAAAGTTATAGGTTGATATCTGGTTGTCTGAAATTGTGTATAGCTCGTCTCCGATATATAAGGATCTTAGAATACCACTATACCAACTATTGTTTCCGCCATGCTTTATAATTTCTTTTTCAACTATATCGTCGTCCTTTAACTCTAGAACATAGAAATTCATTCCTGGACCTCTTGTATTGTAATATTCTGTTACTGGTATAACAATTAAGTTTTCTTTTTCTATGTATAGGAAAGCCTTATGGTCGTTTTGTATCGGTGTGTAGGAGTTGTCTGTGTCAACAACATAGGTTGCTACTTCTTTTGGATCCTCATAATCTGAGACATCAAATAATGAGACCTTTACACCTGTTTGAGAAACTCCACCCCACTGTGTGGCTTTTGTGTTTTGACCGACGCCAAGTATTAAAGTATCGCTTATTGGATGTAAGTAACTACTGTATCCTGGAATCTTTAGATAACCTAAGACTCCAGGATTTTTTCTGTCGCTTAAGTCTATAACAAAGAAAGGATCCATTTGTCTAAAGGTTACTAAGAACACTTTATCTCCCATAAACCTTACACTATAGATGCTTTCATCTTCTGCAAGACCGTCAAGAGTTGAATATTCTTTTAGAGAAGAATCAAGAATAACTATTCCGTTCTCGTTTTTGTAATTTTCATTTCTATAAGTTATTGCTACTCTTAAATAACCATCTTTGTCTTCATCTAAAGAAAATTGATTTAGAAGATTTCCTTGGACAGAACCTGTTGTTATATCTCCAAACTTACCATCTGATTTTAGTTCTATCTTATTGATATAAGTCTTCTCTCTTTCTCTTTGCTTATTTTGATAATATTTTTCTGTTTCTTCTTGAATGTCATTATATAGTTCTTCTTTTTCTTTTTCATCTAATGTTTCATAATATTTATTTAGAATTTCTAATATTTTTTCAGAATCATCTATATTCTCTTTTATCTCATTTTCTACAGAACTTGGATAGACGTCTTTGTAGATTTCTTTAAAGACTTCCATATTGTTATTATAGAAACCATACCATCTCCAACCCCAGTATTGGTTTTCTTTGTGAGCAATGTAAAGATTGTCTTCACTCATGTAGATTGTGCTAGAATAATCTAGTAAAAGATCTAAAGAATCAATTACAGAATCAGATGCTTCTGAATACTTTAATGTAGTAACTGTGTACATGTTTGTGTTTTCAGGAGTTCCGTCTTTTGGCATAATTATTGTTCTATCAAGACTTGAAACTTTTCCTGCTTTTGTTTCTATTATTGGGTTTATTATTACGTCGTCTAATAATATTGGATTGTTATAATAGAAATTATAATTATTTGTTATAAGATAGACATAGCCTTCCTTTAGTCTTGATTGGTAATAGATTCCATCAATTTCTATTTTACTTAACTCTTCTAGACTATCTTCTTTAATTTCATAAGTTGTTACTACTGTTGTTGGAATAGATAATCTTTGAGGATAAAGTAAAGAATTATCAAATTTTGACTCTGTATGGTATTTTGTGGTTACTAAATATAATAGATCTTCGTCTAGTAATATTGTTTGAATTGTTTCTTCGGGGTTTGTATAATATTGATAATTAGTTATTTCTTTTGATATCTCTAAATCATATATGTCATCAAGTGGTGGATTTACATTATTTATAACTATTAATTTATGGGTTTTACCAATAAATATCTTTTCTCCATTTGTCTTAACAATGTCTCCTTCATCAATACCTTTTACTTGAACATTTGTTCCAGAATAGTCTGAAGAACCATTTGTTACTGTTGAATCAGAACTCTCCATTGCTGTTGGAGCTGCTGCTTCATTCATTACTGCCGAGTCTACAGAAAGCATTTTTGTTTCTCTGCCCCCGCTTGAACCTGTTGAGCCTTGCTGTAAAAGAAGCAATAGGTTTTCTTTAGTTAATACTAAGAAATCAGAGCCTTTAAAAGAAGCTGGCTGTGTTTGGGTTGTTGTGTTGTTTGTTGTTATATTTGTTGTTGGAGTATTGGTATTTGGGCCAGTTGTTACTGGTGCCTGCTTATTGGTATTTGCGCCAATAAAGAAAGCAGCAATCACACCAACTAATAATATTCCTATTACTATATAGAGAATTGAATTTTTATTTTTCATATATTTTCCACCATTTTTAATTTTATATTAAGTATAGATAAATAATAGATACAAATACATTATAAAAGGGTTTTATTATTTAGGTTTTTACCTAAAGAAAGAAAAAAGAAAAAAGAAATTGCTCTTTTAGAATTTTATGTGAGCAATCTTAACAATTACAAAGATTGAAACAATCAACGCTGCTGGACCTACAAAACTTGCAAAGTTAATTACTAGGTTTTGTAGAAAGCCGCCAATTGCAGGTAACTCTCCAAGTGGTGTTGCACTTGTTGCAATCAGAACAATTGAAGCTAGCAAAAACTGATTTGTGTCTTTGTCTTTAATATTTAAAAAACCAACAATTAAACCTAGAAGTAACAAGGTTATTGTTATCCAGACTGCTGGTGAAAGAAAAGCAAAAATAATACACAGAAATAAACCTATTAGAAAGGCAATTCCTCCAAGTCTTTGAATACTCATTTTTAAAACCCCCAAAATTTAATATAAATATTAATATATGAAATAAAAATGTTTTTAAATAAGTTTTATTTTCAAAAATAGGCAGAAAAGAGAAAAGAATCGAAAATCTCTTTCTCTTTTGTTTTTTATAACTATTAATTACTTTAGGCAGAAAAAAGGAAGGAAAAGTTCTTTTTGTAGTTTTTCTTTATTACCAAATTCTTAGATTGGGGGTCTAAAAAATCTATTTTTCCACTTTTTAATTTATTTTACTACAAAATAAACCTTTCTTCCAGAGTTGACTTTTTGTAAGTAATTTGCTTTTACTAGGTTATTTAATCTCTGACTTGCAGCATTTGTTCCTTTGTAACCAAACATTTCTTTGATTTCTTCAGCATCAGCTTTTCCGTGCTCCTTAATATAGCTGATAATCCTATCGTCTGTTTCTGGCAAAAGGACAATTTCTAGGTTTTTGTTTGTGTTTTCTTTGGTTTGTATGGATGTTTGTAGTTTATCGTATTTCTCTTGAATCTCTTTTAGGATTCTATTAGTTTCTTTTCTTTCCTCTAGTAACTTAAATACTAGAACTGAAAGAACTAATGGATCCTGAGTCTTTTCCTGAATTGCCATTAAGTCAGATAACCCTAACTCCTTGAATTGATTTCCTAACAACTGCTCAAGGAATATTCTTTTAGTATCTGTTGTGTCATTATTTGTCATAGTATATCATGATATAGTCATGACTTTGTTTTAAAAGGATCGCTTTCAATTTTTTTAGAAAAAGAGAGATTTTGGTTAGATTTCCTAACCAAGGGGGGTTTTTTAGCAAAAATTGCTTGATTTTTAGCAAATTTTGCGTTTTTTAGCAAAAATTTAGTATTTATAGTCCAATTTTGTTTCTTGCTAAGTATATTGTACAAACAACGCAAGCCGTTAGTACTCCTGAGAATTCCAGAACATCCAAAAGCATCATATCTACCACCAATTTCCGTATTATTTATATATTTCAGTAGTAGTGTGTATAGATTATGTTAATAAAAGATTGTGTTTGTTTTTTGTAAAATAAAGGCCTAAACAGTTAAAAAAACAAATCCTAGAAAACCCTTGACTCTCTTCTTGGCAGCCTAAAGCCATAACTTCTAGTTTTCTCTAGTATCTTATTTGTAATAAGATCTATTTCTTGAACCGTCAAGCGGCTTCTGATGTCAGCCTCTATTAAAACTGAAGGGTAGGTGTACTTTTGATTAAAAGAAGATATCTCAGACACCATTTTAACAAGCTTGTCTGTGTAGTCTTTTAGAGATAGACCAAACTCCTTGTAATACACAAACTCCAAACGAAGAGGATAGTCGTTATCTGAAAGCTTCAAGTAACAACAATAGAGATTATCTCTTATCTCTTCAGGGAAATCACTTAAGATTGGATGAGATTTAAGATCCTTGGAATATTTAAAAACACAAGTTCTTTGGTTTTTAGAAACTAAAGAAAAAACAAGAAATGCATCAAATAACTCAAAATCTAAATTCTGATCATTAAATATTTCATCTTTTAAGATTGAAAAGAAACGATTGGCTCTACAGTCTTCAATTGTTCCTGCTAAGAAAATCTTTTTGTTTCTTGCCTCTTTGTAAACTTCTAAAAACCTTGAAAGCAAATGCTCGTATTTCTTTTTCTGTGGACAATCCTTTGTTGGCTTGTTGATGTATTGAGGAATGATTGAGCCGTCAAATAATATAAGGTCAAGGGTTTTTTCAGTTTGTCCAAGAATTAGTGAGGAAATCTCTAGTTCTTTTTCCAGTCTTGAAATTGAAGTATTCCACATGATTTCTTCAAGCTCAAGAGAAGAACTAGAAAGATAAGGCTTGGGGAGATTATACATGTTTGGGTAATATTTATAATCTTTTAATTCTCCATTCTGGTAATCAAAGAACACTCCACTTTCTTTTATGATTGTAATGTTTACAAAATTAAGCTGTTTAGAAACAAACCCAGAATCCACGCCAGCAGCTTTAAGAGAAAAGTTTCTATCATAAGAAATATTTTCAATAAGTTTTTCTTCAGAATTATAAGGATTAGTAATTTCAGAAATATTAAGAGAACGAAGCCTAGAAATAAAGACTTGGTTCTTGTTATACCCAGCAACCATCTGCTCAACAATATCTGTTATTTCTTGAGACATAATTTTCCTAATTTTAAATCTTTCATTAATTGTTCGTGTGTAATCAGTTTTTCTTTTTTTAATTTTTTTCTTATTTTTTTAATATATTCTATATCTTCTATGGTTTCATATTCATCTAATTTTTCTTTTATGAATTGTATAAATTTTTTATTGTTGGTGTCTTTCCCTGCGGTAATATAATATAATTTCATATCTGGAGATTTTAAAGCATTTGTAAATTCATAATTTTTATCTGGATTAAAACAAGAATAAATATTTTTTCTGTGTCCAACAGTAAGAATATAGATTTTATCTGATTTTATTTCATAAATAACTCGATATTGTCCTATATGTAAACTCCTACAACCACTAAATTCATTTTGTAAAGGTTTTCCTAAATTCGGATTTTCAATTAATTGCTCTGTCTTTTTTAAGATTTGCTCTAAAATTTTTTTATCTAAAGAACTTATTTGTTTTTTTATATCTAAAGCATATCTTATTTCTATAGTCATTTTAATCCCAATTCTTTTTTTAAATCGGCATGAGTAATATATTTTCCTTCAGCAATTTGTTTTCTTGCTTTCTTTACTTTTTCTAAATCTTCTAAAAGTTCAATTTTTGCAATTTGTTCTGCAAATGCTTTCCTTGCAACTTCACTCCATCTAATTTCAGAAAGTTTTTTCATTCTATCGTACATGTCTTGCGAAACACTTAAAGTCATATTTGGCATATGTTATCACCAAATATATTATTAATCAAATATTTTATAAATGTGTGTAATCACACAATTGCCATATTTTCTTGTGGCTACAAATATATTATATAATTAGTTATTTAAAAAGCTTTCTGGGGTAGATGTCCAATGCGGAAAAAAATTACATTGCTTCTAGTCTCTTGATTCTTTCTTGTATTGGTGGGTGGGTTGAAAAGATGTTTGTTAGGCCCCCTGCTGAAAGAGGATTAGCTATATAAAGATGAGCTGTGCCTTTGCTTGCATTCTTTACTGGTTGATTGACTCCTGCTATCTTTTTTAAAGCATTTGCAAGACCTACAGGATATCGTGTAAGCTTTGCTCCAGAAGAGTCTGCTAAATATTCTCTGTTTCTAGATAATGCCATTTGTATTATCATTGCGATAAGCGGAGCTAGAATTACTAAAGCAATGGCTAGAATCAAACCTATTGGATTTTTATTATCATGATCTCCACTACCCCCAAAAATCATTCCTCTTAAAGCGATATCAGAAGCAATTGAAACAATACCAAAAAGAACAGACACAAAAGTCATAACTTGTATGTCTCTGTTATGTATGTGAGACATCTCGTGAGCAATTACGCCT
>Ga0209717_1000940_pt1 | contig 33713 bp, 21 predicted proteins | sample AD_UKC048_MetaG_FD_184418 | JGI IMG/M metagenome (GOLD analysis project Ga0209717, IMG submission 184418) | Active sludge microbial communities of municipal wastewater-treating anaerobic digesters from USA - AD_UKC048_MetaG (SPAdes) (version 2) | ecosystem: Engineered > Bioreactor > Anaerobic >...
GACATCGATGATTTTGTTACCGTATTACTGAAGACCCTGAAAAAATCTGATATCGGATTGGTACGAGCCGATAGCGGATTCTTTGGCGAGTCCACATTGGGCCATTTTGAGAAAAACAAGTTGAAGTACATTGTTGCAGCAAAAATGTACTCCGGGCTGGTCCAGCAGATCTTTGATGCTGACGGATGGGTTTCATATTCCAACGGGATCGACATGTGTTCCATTGACTGCAGGCTAAGCGGTTGGCAGCATGACCGAAGGATAGTTGTCGTCAGGAAAAGCAAGAGCGAACATACAAGGAGTGGCGGAAAATCATTGTTTGAAGAATACGACGAGTTTTCAAATTACCTTTACTCGGCCTTTGTTACCAACCTTGATCTTGCAGATCCTCTGATATGGGAACTTTACCGACACAGGGCCGAAGCGGAAACCCAAATCAGAGAACTGAAAGAAAGTTACGGCCTGGACGGCTTTTGCTGTGAAGATTTTGGGGCCACCGAAGCGGCTTTCCGTTGGGTATGTGTTGCATATAACCTTATGAGTTTATACAAGATCGCATTGATAAACTCTAAGCATGATCCCACATTGGCAACGTTAAAATTCCAATGCATTGCAATAGCCAGTTACCTGATCAGACATAGCAGGAAAACAACTTTGGTAATGTCAGTGAAGGATCGACGAAGGGAGTTTTTTGACGGATTATTCCAAAAAATTGAAAATATTACGCCAGAGTCGAGATTTTTTGTGAAGAAAAAGTTTCTAATGAATTAATCAGGTTTATTAAAGCTTTGCCTCCCAAACTTGACTTTCAAGAAGAAGGTAATGCCATACAGAGAATCTGCCAACTATTATATAAAAAGAACTTAGATTATGAGATAGTAGAGCAAAAGGTTTATGATGACCTCAGGAGAGTCGTGTCAAGCGGATATAAATTATTAAAATTTGTATCAAATTCTAATCCATTGCCCATTCCTTCTTCATTTGTTGCATCTGATAATCTTGATTTTATTAAATCTTGGCGGGAAGTTTTGATGAAAGTCTTTAATAACTCACCTGATTTTACTAAAATATCTTCTGTAAGTTATTGTGCATCTTTTCCAAACTTGAATTTTGAGATTTACTCTAAATCAGTCGATGTCAATTTTTATGCAGCAATTTGGATGAGTTTACAACATGCATTGCTAAATAGGCCAGGAATGGTTACAAAAGATGGTAAAATATATCTTTGGGTGACGAATGCCATCTTTGTAGAGATTCGTATTCGGAAACAAATGAATAGTCGCCAATTTGCTGGATTATTCAATGTGAAAAGAAAGGATAGCAACAACAGGGTCTCATATAAAGATCAGGCGGATATAACAAATATAATTGGAGGTTATACCAGTTCTGGATACTACATCCCTTATGGTGTATATATTATCGATAAGAAAATAAGTGTAGAAATCTATTTCTATCAGAACGCACTTTTGCAGGATTCAATATCTATTACTGCATTGGCTAATCAGAATAGTTCGGCAAGTTTAGTTGAGGATAGGCGGAAGGCTGATGATGATGACGATTGATTGATGATTGATTTCATGTTTCTTTTAAGAATTATGTATTTTCAATACTTACCCACCCCTTGATCCCCTCCCATGCCAATATTTGAGGATCGATCCCGGATTACCGGGGGAGGGGAAAAGGGTGGTGATTCCATCCTTGTGCTACAATATTGGATCACCTACGGTGAAGGTTCCAGATTCAATAAATGACACCAATGACGCTCGCGCAGCGAACTAATGACGCGAACGTAGTGAGCTTATGACACGAACAAAGTGAGCTTATGACGCCCTTTTGACCTCCGACCAATGACTAAAGACCTCTAACAATCAGCGTGCTGTTCGTGCCGCCGAATCCGAAGGCATTGGAAAGGAAAATATTGAAATCCTGGTGGATGGTACGATCGGCGATTTTCAGTTTTGCCGAATATTCATCGGGGTTTTCGAAGTTGATGTTGGGGGCGATAAAGTTGTTCTGCATCATCAGGATGGAATAGATCACTTCGCTGGCGCCGCCCATCCACATTTCATGGCCTGTCATCGATTTGGTGCTGCTGACCCAGGGCTTTGCATCGCCGAATACGAGATCGATCGCTTCGGCCTCTTTCGCGTCGCCAACGGGGGTGCTGGTGGCATGGGCGTTGATGTAGCCGATCTCTTTTGCGGATAGGCCGGCGTCTTTCAGCGCCATCCGCATCGCTTTCACCGGCCCGTCGAGGTTGGGAACAGAGATATGGTCGCCATTGGAGGAGAAGCCGTAACCGATCACCTCGGCCAGGATCTTCGCGCCGCGCCTGACGGCTGAGTCGTAGCTTTCCAGGATCAACGTGGCCGCCCCGCCGCTGGGCACCAGCCCGTCGCGGTCGCGGTCGAACGGGCGGCTGGCTTTTGTTGGCTCGCCATCCCTGACCGAAAAAGCATTCAGCGCATCGAAGTTTCCGGTCGATTCGAGATTGACCTCCTGCCCGCCGCCGGCAATGATGCACTCCTGCAATCCGCTGCGGATGAGGTAGTATGCCAGCCCCAGGGCATGCGATCCGCTGGCGCAGGCGCCGCTCACCGTAAGATTGATCCCTTTCAGCTTGTAAATCACCGAAAGATTCATCGTGATGGTCGAGTTCATGGTCTGAAAGATCAGCCCCGAACCGATCAAAGCCGTATCCTTCTTGTCGCGCATGATGTCGATGGTCTCGATCACCGGTACGGCCGAGCTGTCGTTGCCGAACAGGATGCCCGCTTCCACTTTGTCGAGGTAATCCTGGTCGATACCGGCCAGCCTGAGCGCCTCAACTGTGCTGATGTAGGCGTATTCGGCCTGCTCCGCCATGCCGATCCGCTGGCGCCGGTCGAGCAAACCTTTCAACTGCGGCCGCTCCAGGATGCCCGTCAGGCCTGAGCGGAAACCCATCTCTTTGCGGGCCGGCTCAAACCCGATCCCCGATTTTCCGGTATAAAGCGATTCCCTCACCTCTTCGAGATTCTTCCCGATGGTGGAGTAGATGCCCATTCCGGTTATGACAACGCGATTCATATGATAGTTAAAAGTTCAAAATTCAAAGTTCAAAGTTTACAAAGCATTTTGCACTTTGCACTTTGAACTATGTATATAGTCCTCCATTTACTGAAATAACTTCTCCCGTGATATAACCTGTTCGTTCTCCCGCCAGGAATGCCACCGCTTCCGCCACCTCTTCCGGGTTACCGAAACGGCCCATCGGGATGAGCGGTTTGTGCTGGTTTTCGTCTAGATCTTTCGTCATATCGGTCCGGATAAATCCCGGGGCCACGGCATTGACGGTAATGTTCTTTTTGGCCACTTCCTGGGCCAGCGCTTTGGTGGCGCCGATCACGCCCGCCTTGGCCGCCGAGTAGTTCACCTGGCCCGGCAGCCCTTTTATCCCCGAAAGGGAAACCACATTGATAATCCGGCCCCACTTATTCACCATCATGCTTTTAATGAGTTTCCGGGTGATGAAAAACAGGCTTCCAAGGTTGGTATTCATCACGCTGTTCCATTCCTCATCGTTCATGAATACCAGCAGGTTGTCTTTTCTGATCCCGGCGTTATTGACCAGGATGGCGATATAATCGTCAGGATGCGCCTCCATCCATAAATCGAGGGCTTTTTCGGCTGCTTCCTGCGAACTCACATCGAACGGGAGGAGCTCCGCCTCGCCGCCGTTACCGACGACGGCGGCCATTGTTTGCCGCGCTTCTTCCTCATTCGACCTGTAGTTGATGATAACAGGATATCCCATCTCTGCCAGCCTGATGCAGGTTGCTTTTCCGATTCCACGGGATCCGCCGGTCACCAGCGCGTATTTCTTCATCCGTCAGATATTTAAGCTGTTATTGCTGATATACTCGTTGATCTTCCGGAGATCGGGCGACATGTAGTGGTCGTCGGCAAAGGCCGGCACCCGGGCCCTGAGAGCGTCGTAGATTCCGCCGGTAAACGTCGACATCCGGTTACGGATTTTCAGGTGATCGACCGCCTGCATCAACGTCAGGAGATGGATCGACATCACCTCGAAACTGTTGCGGATCACGCGGCCGGTGAGAAGAGCCGCGTTTGTTCCCATGCTCACGATATCCTGGTTGTCGTTGTTGGTCGGGATACTGTGGATATAAACGGGATTGGAGAGCGACTGGTTTTCGGCAACGGTGGAAGTCGCTGTGAACTGGGTTCCCTGCATGCCGAGATTAAGGCCCAGCGTGCCGAGGTTGACGAATGGCGGAAGCTTTCCGTTGAGTTTGTCGTTCATCAGGAAATTGAGCTGCCGCTCGGCCAGCATGGAAAGTTTGGTTATGGCCAGTTTGAGTTTATCCATCTCGAGTGAGATGTAATCGCCGTGAAAATTCCCGCCGTGAAAAACATTACCGTTCCGGTGATCGATGACAGGGTTGTCGTTCACAGAGTTGATTTCGTTGAGGACGACTCTTTCGGCTGCATGGATCGTATCGGCAACCGGGCCGAGGATCTGTGTGATGCACCTGAGGGAGTAATATTCCTGGATTTTTTTAGTGAAGACCGTTTCGCCGTTTGTCCCGTTGAAGAGATCTTCGGCCCTTTTGCGGGTTAAACGGCTGTCGGCCAAAATATTCTGGAGCATGCCGGTGATCTCCTGCTGCCCCGGGTGAAGCTTAACGCGGTTGAGTTCCAGCGAAAAATGGTCGTCGTAGCTTTCCACGACTTCGTTGATCAGTGCAGAGGCCGCCACTGCCCATTGGAGCAGGCGTTTGGCGCGGATCACATTGACGATCCCGATGCCCGACATTACCGAAGTCCCGTTGATCAGGGAAAGCGCTTCGCGTATATGCATCTTCACCGGTTCCAGTCCTGCTTTCCGCAGGGCCTCTTCCGTTGCCATCCGGGTACCTCTCACCGTCACTTCGCCTTCGCCGATGAGGGCCAGGGCCAGGTGGGCCAGTTGTACCAGGTCGCCGCTGGCGCCTACGCCGCCGTGGCGCGGGATGACCGGGGTAATATCGTGGTTGATGAAATCGCGCAGCAGTTCAACGACCGACGGATGGATGCCCGAGTAGCCTTTCATCAGGGTATTGAGCCGGGCCACCATCAGCGCTTTCACGTGGATTTCGCTGATCGGTTCGCCCATTCCGGCGGCATGGCTGCGGATGAGGTTATACTGCAATGCCTGCCGGTCTTTTTCCTGCACTTTATATTGCGACATCGGGCCCAGGCCGGTATTGATGCCGTAGATAATTTTATTTTTCGAGAAATCCTTTAAAAACAGAAAACTGTCGTTGACCGCGGAAAACGCTTCCGGGTCAAGGCTGACAGTCTCCTGGCCGAAAATGATCTGCTGAAAATCCTCCAGGCAGATATCCCTTCCACCAATAACGATCATTATTCTGAAATTTTCCGCAAAGTAAGTAAAAAAAAGTCATTAGTCATTCGTCATCAGTCGTCAGTCGAAAGTCAATGAAAAATGAAAAACGCAAAATGCAAAACGGAACAGGCATCAGTCTCTTCTTCCCAGGAAAATCATAATGTAGTAGAGCAATGTTGCAAGTGATCCCAGGGCGGCGATGACATAGGTATAGGCGGCCCAGCGCAGGGCATCCTGTGCTTTGTCGTGGTTCTGTACATTGGTGATGCCGCTGGTGTTGAGCCATACCAGCGCCCTGTTGGTCGCGTTGATCTCGACGGGCAATGTGATAAAGCTGAAAAGGGTGGTGAGGGCAAAAAGGATGATGCCCAGCAGGAGAAGTTGCGGGAATACCTCGATGAGGAGAACGCCGGCCAGCAGCACCCACTGCACCCAGTTAGAGGCGAAACTGACCACCGGGACCAGTTTGGAGCGCATGGTCAGCCAGTTGTAGGCTGTAGCATGCTGCACGGCGTGGCCGCATTCATGCGCGGCCACAGCAGCGGCGGCAACATTGCTGCTGGCATAGACGCCTTCACTGAGATTTACGGTTTTGGTGAGCGGATTGTAATGATCGCTCAGCATACCCGGAGTCGAAACCACCTTAACGTCGGAAATACCGTTATCGCGGAGCATTTTCTCTGCGACCTCTTTACCGGTAAGGTTCTGATTTATAGGAACCGTCGAATATTTCTTGAATTTGGATTTGAGCTGCATGGAGATCAGCCAGCTCAGGAGCATAAAAACGCCGAAAATGATCAGCATGGGAATCGATATCATAGTTTTAAAATTTTAAATGAAACAAGAAACCATCAATTTTGTTGCCAGATTTATTCAGATTGTCTTTCAGACAAGTTGGCAGTATGATATCTTGCAAGAATCACCTCACCTTTATAATACTCCTGTTTGAAACGCCTTCACCATTGGCCGAAAGCCTTACCAGGTAAATCCCTGCCGGATAAGGACTCAGATCAATTCTTGCCATTTCCTCTCCGGGATGCAAATCTTTCTTACTCAATATCAATCCTGAGCTATTAATTAATTCAATGGAGCAATATTCACGATCTTCATTTGTCTCAACCCAAACCCACTCCCGTGCCGGATTCGGAAAAACCCTCATTTCTCTTTGATCTTTGAACTTTAAACTTTGAACTGCCAAGGGCAATTGATATTCAAACGCTCCCATATCAATCCGGTCGTTGGCATACCTTGGATTATTGTTAAGGTCAAGCTCCGGCAGGCCAAGCCCGGTCGTATCCGGCGTTCCGGCTTCGATACAGGGTGATTGCCAATCAAGATCATAAATTCCGGGAAGAAACAGGGGATCAAGGACGATGTTTCCTGTGCCCCAGCTATAACCTGCATTTCCGGTCAGTTCAATCCCTTCCTGAGCGTCTTTCAGATCGGAATATGCGATAAAGAGTGCAACAAGGGACATGATGGCATCAAGACGGACCAGGGAAGAAGTGTCGGGAGTCTCATCCTGCCAGGCAATGCAGTTCAACATGACCGCGACATGGTTATGTGCGTATAGCACAGAGCCGTCAGGGCTTTCGTTGTTGTGGAACGTATTATTGAAAAGTGTTGTTTCAATTGGATTTCCGGACGAGAGGAATATTGCGCCGCCGCTAACCGGGGCTGAATTTTCGACAAAAAGGCAATTAATAATTTCGTTCGGGGAAAAGGATGCAATAGCACCACCCGAAGTGTTGCTGGTATTTTCTGAAAACGTACAATTCTCAAATCGGGGATCAGCGCCAAGTTTCACACTGACGGCGCCTCCTGAATATAAGCTGCTGCCGCCCAGCGCCCCGGCATTTGCAAGGAATGTACATTGGCTCAGAACCGGGCTTGCATCATTGATATATATCCCTCCTCCGGAGCCAATCGAAGAATTGCCGGTAAACGTACAATTTTCAAGTACGGGCGCACTGCCGTTGTAAATCACCATTCCCCCGCCGGCGCCGTTAGCGATGTTATTGTTAAAAGAGCAGTTTTTAATGATGGCATTTGAAGCATCCAGGGCAATGCCGGCTCCGTCGAGGGCTGAGTTATTCTCGATTAGCAGGTTTTCAAATACAGGAGCTGAATCAACGCATCTGATCGCACCTCCCTGGAATGAAGCGCAATTCCGTATGGTGAAGCCGGATATCCTGACCCTGTTTGAGTTATTTAAAGTCAGGCCGCTGCCCCCGAGGGAGTTATTGATTGATCCATTTGCAAGGATGGAGGAATCGGTTAAACTGGAGTCGGTGGCATTGAAATAGATCCCGCGCCATTCTATGGTATCATTTTCACCGTCAAAAATGACAGGTTGGGTTGGAGTCCCTGAAACCAGCAATTGACCAAGGACTTCCAGCCGGAATGTGCCCCTGAAAAGGATCTCCGTTCCTAATCCTATTTCCAGTGTGGAATCGGGTTGGACCAACAGGTTTCCATCGATCAGGTAGGGGGAACCCGAAATATCCCAGTTGCCACTCACATACCCGCCGGGGATGATGGTCTGGGCATGTATGTTTAAGCAGTTGAAAATGAACAAATACCAAATGATGCAGCCGGACAGGTTTTTCATTCTTGCTATTTGTGAAATAAGACAGCAATTAAATCAGAATAGTTGCAAAGGATGAAAAAAGAAGAGGCTGCTCAGAAATATGAGACAGCCCCTTACAGCAGAATTAACCTACTTAACTCACCGCATATCAAACAAATTCCAAATTCCAAGCACCAAAAGCTAAACAAATTCCAAATGCCAAGCACCAAAAGCCAAACAAATTCCAAATCTCCAAATCTTCAAATCTTCAAATCTTCAAATCTTCAAATCCTCAAATCTCCAAATCTCCAAATCTATCGGTCTGCCTTCAGCGCTTCGATCTCCTTCCTCAGCGCTTCGATCTGAGCTTGTTGTTCTTTCACGGCGTTGATGAGCGGGATCACGAATTCGCCGTAAGAGAGGTTCAGGGTTTTCATTTCGTCGTCATCCACCACAAGCCCGCTGAATTCTACGCCCAGTTCATCCAGGGCCTGTTGGACATCCTGTGCGATCAGCCCATCTCTTCTTCTTTTATTTTCATCATCAATATAATTGTAAGAAGCAGTTCTCATCTTCATAACAAAATCAAGCCCCAGGTCATCTTTATACGAAATATTCTCTTTGAGCCTTGCATCGGAATAATTGGTCCATGTTCCGTAACCTCCTACCGTTGTAGCGCTGGAGTTACCTAAAACGATCTTATTGCTGGCATTCACCGATGCCCCGTAGCCGATGGCGGTGGCATTGGTCAGGTTATTGAACGCTACATCAGCCTCGTATCCGATCGCCGTGTTGTTCGAGCCAACAGTATTGCCATCCAGGGCATTGCGACCGAGTGCTACATTGTTGTTGCCGGAAGTGTTGCCAAACAGGGCCTGGTCGCCCACCGCCGTGTTGGATGTGCCGGTGTTTGATGCGGGAGTACCGCTTCCATACAAGGCCTTATAACCTATGGCTGTATTGTAAGCATCACCGCTCGTGGGCGTATCATCCGCGTTAAACATGGCCTCGATGCCCACCACGGTATTCCTTCTTTTCCCGACATTGCTATAAAGCGACCGGTAGCCGACGGCCAGGTTCGACCCGCCGGTAGTCGTAGCGTACATAGCCTGATAACCCACGGCTGTCGAATATGATCCTCCGTTATTGCTTACCATCGACATATTTCCGACCGCTGTATTGTAGTTTCCTGCATCATTGAACTGCAATGCAAAGGCGCCGCAGCCGGTATTGAAGCTGCCGGATGCGTTCAGGCTGAGGGCCTGGTCGCCAACGGCGGTATTTTCCTGGCCGGTATTGGCTGAAGGAGTGCTGCTGCCGCTGAGTGCCTGGAAACCGACGGCGGTATTGTAGGTAGATCTTTCACTCGTGGTACGGTTATCGGCGTTGTACATGGCCATATAACCAACAGCAGTGCTGCGGTCATTTTCTTTATTGTTGTAAAGCGCGCCGAATCCCATGGCCGTATTTTGCTCTCCCTGAGTATTCTGGTATAAAGCCTGCGCACCGACACTTGTATTATGGTTTCCCATACTGTTGGTCCAGAGAGCAGCATCCCCTATAGCGGTATTGTACTGCCCGCTGTTGGAAGCGGCGCTGGTGCTGCCGCGTAAAGCTTCATAACCCAACGCGGTATTGAAGGTTTCCCTGACCGATGCGTTCTGGTTAAAGGCATAATACATGGCCCGGTAGCCGATGGCTGTGCTGCGGCTATTGGCCTTGTTGTTGTATAGTGCACCATTGCCGGCTGCTGTATTGTATCCGCCACTTGTATTAGCATAAAGGGCTGCACTTCCAAAGGCCGTATTTTGTTTGCCGGATGTGTTGGCATAGAGCGACCGGTAACCATTTGCCGTACATGAATCCCCGGATGCATTGTAATACATGGCCTGGTCGCCGGTGGCGGTGTTGTAGCGACCGGTATTGTTTAATGGAACAGTACTACCCTTAAGTGCCTCATATCCTATGGCTGTATTATACGTATCATTGCCACTGTCAGTGGAGTCGGCGTAATACATCGCCAGGATACCAATAGCTGTGCTGCGTTTGTTTCCTTTGTTATGATACAGCGATTGATAGCCCAAAGCCAGATTTGATCCCCCGGTAGTTGTTTTATACATAGCCTGATATCCAATGGCAGTAGAATAGGAAGCAGTATTATTTGGCATGGATTCGTATCCTAATGCAGTTAAAAAGCTCCCTTCAGTATTAGCAAGGAGGGTGCGATTGCCCAAAGCACAGTTGTATGACCCGGTAAGATTTGAAGCCGAAGTGTTCATGCCAGCAGCAAGATTATAATTTCCGGTGGTGTTATTGAACAGTGCTCCCGCACCAAGGGCTGTATTGTATTTTCCAGTGTGTTGTTCGTCAGGATTATCATAACCTGATAAAGCCAAGTATCCAACAGCCGTGTTAAAAGTGAATTCGTACGTTGATGTGGTGTCATAATGCGACATAGCTTGCATTCCAACAGCAGTATTACCCGACTTTGCTACATTACTGTATAAAGCCTGTTCACCCAGGGCTACATTTTTCGCACCGGTTTTGTTTTGCTTCAACGATTTTGATCCAAGGGAAGTATTAGCCCAGCCTTTAGTATTGGCATACATTGATCCGGCACCTATGGCGGTGTTCCCTTTTGCCTGATCTCCAGATGCACCTATTCCGTTATTATAAAGCGCCGAATCACCAATAGCCACCAGGCCGTTTATTTCTTCATTGCTGTGCAGTGCCGCATTACCTATCGCCACATTGCCACTCCCTGTTGAATTCCCTGCCATTGCTTCGTTTCCGACAGCCGTGTTACGGCTGCCGTCTATGTTATAATATATTGCATTAGAGCCTACTGCAACATTAAAATTACCGACAGAATCGTTGTGCAAAGCGCTGAATCCCATCGCAACATTATAGGTCCCGCTGTGATTACGGTACAGGGCATACCCCCCTAAAGCGGTATTATATGAGCTACTGCGGCTGATCATCAAAGCATTATAACCAACTGCCGTATTGTAAATACCCGTCGTATCGGATGATAAAGCACTGAACCCGAGGCCCGTATTGTATGATCCCCGGGTATTCATCAGGGAACCGTACCCCAGGGATGTGTTTCGGGAACCGGTCGTGCCGTTTCGCTGAGAGCTTGTACCCACGGCCACATTGAAAATGCCGTCGACGTTACTTTTAAGGGCCGAACTTCCGTATGCCGTATTGCCGCCTGTTGTGATTGAGGATAGCGCATCATACCCCACCCCCGTATTGGCGCTTCCCGTTGACACCATTTGCCCTGCATGATAGCCGATAAGGATATTTCCCGAGTTGCCCGTGAGGATCATGTTTTGCCCGGCCCCTTCGCCGATCATGACTGAATTACTGTTATTCAGGGTTTCAATGGCTTTTGCGGTGATCCGGTATTTTTCCGTTTCATCGAAAAGTATATACAAGGTGTCATCATGCCCACCGTCGTACTTAAAGGTCAGGTAGCTGTCGCCGTCGATATCGTACAGGGTGTTGTTCTTGTCAGAATTGACCAGTTGCCTCCAGGCGCCGGAAGACGGACCCGTTGATTCGTAGTAATAAAAGCAACCATAGGTAGTATTGAAAATGAGCAGCCCGTTTGCAGGATTACTCATGCCCGACATTTGCCCGTCAAGAAGGCGGGGGATTAAGATGCCCCGGGAATCGCTGCTCACATCCAGCATCGCTGAAATGTGCGGCGCAGCGCCGGTTGTGTTTACAGCCACGCCCTGCTGTGCGTTCAGTTTGTCTAACTGTGTCAAAACCAGTAGTATTGTCACAATTAAAAGATATTTATTTTTCATCGTTCTGATTTTTATTGATTTATATAAACATGAAATTGATCCTACCGATCTAATGCCTTTCTTTCAGCCTCTCAATCTCTTCCTGTTGCTTTTTCAGTGCATTTGTAAGCGCTTCGATCTGGGCCTGCTGCTCCTGCACGGCTTTCACCAGCGGCATGATGAAATCGCCGTAGCGCAGGGAATAAGCTTCATGGTCATTTGCCGGAACATCGATGCCGGGAAATTCGAAGCCGCAGTCAAGGGCAGCCTGTTCCACTTCCTGGGCCAGGAATCCGATATAGCGCTGCTGCCGGGCATCGGTGAAATCAATTCTTTCTACTTGTTCGGCCGGCGTACCCCAGATCTGGTGAAGCTTCTCCGGGTCTTTGTTGTAAGTGACAGGCCTCAGTTTGCAGATAAAGTCCAGCCCGGGAACGTTTTCCGATACATCCGATTTTATCCGTGCGTCGCTGTAAGTGGTGATACTGCCAACCATCGCCCTGATCTGGCTTATCGAGGTGTTTCCAAGCAAAACCTGGTTGTTGCCGGTGCATTCACCGTTAGTGACGCCGTATCCCAGCACCGAAATATTGGTCCGTGCTGTAGTTATATCAATAGAGGCACCGATAAATGTGCTGTTTGCAAAGTTTGCACCGGAAGCGGCATAATATCCGATGGCCGTATTGTTATCGCCGGTAGTGACCAGTCCCAGCGCGTAAGCTCCAACGGCAGTGTTGTTAAATCCGGTCGATGCGTTGTTCATCAGGGCAAAGGACCCGAATCCGCTGTTATAATTTCCATTGTTGTCTTCCAGGGCATGGTAGCCAAAGGCGGTATTTTCGTACCCGCCAGAGTTGCTGAGCAAGGCGCTAACACCTGCTGCCGTATTCCCTGCCCCCGACGTATTATTATACAATGCCTGGGTTCCTACCGCCACATTCTCCGATCCGCCATTGTTATTTGTCATGGCTTCAAAGCCAATAGAAGTATTGCTCCTGCCTGTCGAATTGTAATATAAACTTTTTGATCCGACCGCTATATTTTTTGTGGCATGCTGGATTTCGGTTGCGCCGATCCCGTTCCGGTAAAGCGCCGAGTCTCCGATGGCGATCAGGTGGCCGCGGGTGGTGTTACTTTTCAAGGCTTCATTCCCGATACCGATATTGGAGGTTCCGAGCGTGTTGCTTAACATCGCAGCATTGCCGAGGGCTACATTGTAATACCCTTCCGTGTTGGTTTTAAGCGCTGCTTGCCCCAGGGCCGTATTTCCGATTCCCATGGTGTTATTCATCATGGCCGTGTAACCTGCGGCTGTATTGTTGATCCCCCCGGTATTATTGTGCATGGCCATGTAGCCCAAAGATGTATTCCAGGCCCCGCTGCTGTTGGTGTACATTCCCTTGTAGCCCACGGCAGTATTGCCATCGCCCTGTGTATTGTTATAGAGGCATTTAAACCCTAAGGCAGTATTGTTATAACCGGATGAGTTGTTCATCATGGCATTGGATCCGACCGCCGTGTTACAGGCTGCTGTATACGATTGTGATTCAATAATGCCCATTCCGTTGCTATAAAGCGCTGAATCACCGATAGCTACAAGATCGCCTCTTATGGTATTATTCATCAAGGCGGCCTGGCCGATGGCCACATTATCATTGCCTTTTTTATTGGCATAAGCCGCGTTATGTCCCAGGATGCAGTTGCCGGACCCGATGGAGTCAAAGATCATGGCATAATATCCGATGACCGTATTTCTTGATCCGGTCTTATTAAACATCATGGCATTCATCCCGATCACCGTATTTTCACTGACATTTTCCGAATAGCGCAATGCATTTGAACCGATCGCTATATTATTTGTTCCTTCGGTCAATTGTTCCATAGCCCCGTATCCAATAGCAGCATTGTTGGTCGTATTCTGGCTATAATATAATGAATAGGCGCCGATAGCCATATTCCCTGTGCTACTCCTGCTGTTATAAGCAGCATAGGCTCCCAGGGCAAGATTATAGCTTCCGTTCTTATTATTATAAAGTGATCGCTGTCCTATCGATGTGTTGTTCGAACCGGCGGAATCCAGGTACATAGACTCGTACCCGACCGCCACATTCCCATTGCCATGACTGCTCATATTGAGCGCCCCATGGCCGATAGCCGTATTGGAACTGCTGCTTCGCGAATACATCAACGCATTATTTCCCACAGCGACATTATAGGCTCCGGTGGTATCATAGAACATAGCTTGCTTTCCGATCGCTACGTTCTCAACTCCTTTCGAATAAATCATCGATTGATAACCCACTGAGGTGTTGGAAGAACCCGATACTCCATTCATTTGTGAACCAGCGCCGATGGCGGTATTATAACTGCCCGTCGTGTTAAATTTCAGGGCCGAGCTGCCAATTGCAGTGTTATTGTGCACCGTATTCTCCGATAATGCATAATGGCCGACAGCCGTATTGGCTCCACCGTATTGATTCGTATTTCCTGCATGATACCCAATATAAATATTGTGCTTGTCGCCTGTCAGGTCCATGTATTGCCCGGCCCCTTCCCCGATCATCACCGACCGGCTGTTGTTCAGCATTTCGATTGCTTTTGCAGTGATCCGGTATTTTTCCGTTTCATCGAAAAGCATATACAAGGTATCATCATGCCCTCCGTCGTACTTGAATGTCAGGTAGCTGTCGCCGTCAATGTCATATAAGGTATTGTTATTGGCATTGTCGATGAGCTGGCGCCAGGCCCCGGTGCCAGGACCCGTTGATTCAAAGTAGAAAAAGCAGTTAGCAGTAGTATTATAAACCAGAAGGCCGTCGGCAGGATTCGACATGCCGGACATCTGCCCGTTATCAAGCCGTGGGATCAGGATCCCTTTGGAAGTGCTGCTCACATCCAGTATGGCTGAGCCATCGGGCGATGCGCCTGTAGTGTTGATAGCGATACCCTGCTGAGCCCTGAGGCCCATGCTGGTTCCTGAAAAGACCAGGACAATGAAGAATAACGATTTGAAATTCATATTTTTATGATTCATTGGTTTTTATTTTCTCTCCCTTTTTAGCCGTCCTGATCTCTAAAGCCCGGATCAGTTTTTCCAATGCTTTATTCTCTGACCGGATGCGTTTCAGCATTTCATTCAGGTTTTCGGTCGCCGGTTTTTTCTTGGATCCTGCCATAATAATTCAGAGCGTAAATGTAAAAGGCAGGACATGGAAAATGCAAATTTTAACGTGATACTTTATTGATACAGACGGGGAAATTCCAAATTCCAAGCACCAAACTCCAGACAAATTCCAAGCACCAAATTCCAAACTCCAAACAAATTCAAAAAATCTAAAAAAATCAAAACAGGGGTGAAAGCAATCATTTCATCTAAATTCTATCCTTTTGTAACCATATGACATACAACATATTAGATATTTCTGATAAAATATTTATATCAGTTGCGGGTATTTTTTATGATTTTCCGGATAAAGCATTTGAAACCATTATTATCACATTTATATGTACGATTTAGAGGAAAGAACTGAGAAGCTGGCAATTGAGGTCAGGAATCTCATCAAGATCCTGCCAAAGACAATTTCAAATGTCGAGGATAGTAAACAATTGATTCGGTCCTCCGGATCAATAGGGGCAAACTATATCGAAGCCAATGAATCCCTTAGTCGCAAAGACTTTGTAATGAGAATTAAAATCAGCAGAAAAGAAGCCAAGGAATCGATTTACTGGTTAAACATTATTCAAGAGTCAAATAATCTCGATGAGCAGACTAAGATCAGGTGTGAATCGCTAATAAAAGAAACCGGTGAAATCAGGAATATACTTTCAGCAATCTTGAAAAAATTTGTTTGAAGCAATATTTGAATTTGATATTTGTTTTTTTGAATTTGTTTGGGTTTTGGAATTTGGTGCTTGGAATTTGTTTGGAGCTTGGTGCTTGGAATTTGGAATTTTCAAAGGCTGTTCAAAAACCCGATAAGATTCTCGTCTGTGCCATCAATGCCCAGCTTTTTCCGCATCCGGGTGCGGGCTACGTTGATACTGTGAACACTCTGATGGGTAATGGCGGCAATGTCTTTGGTCGACATATTTAGTTTAAGGAAGGCACAAAGCTTCTTTTCATTGGGGGTAAGGTCGGGGAAGCGCTCATTCAGTTTCCGGTAGAAATCTTCGTGGACCTTTGTGAAACGTACCTCAAACTCGGTCCAGTTTTTCTCCCTTTCCATGTTTTGAAGTTTACGGACCAGATTGTTAATACCTCTTTCATCCTGTCCTGCCTGGATTGCATCTTCCAGCGTTTCGGCAATTTTTGCCACAGTCTCATTATTCTTGATGATGCACATAGCGTTGTAGGTCAGCTCTTTGTTCTTCTGCTCCAGATCCATTCTCAGCCGTTCATTTTCTTTCTCGGCCCTGAGCCTGCGGTTTTGAATAGTCTTCAGCCTTACCAGGACCGCGAGGAGAAAAAGCGCCAGGACAAGCCCGGCCAGCGAAAAAGCAAGGATAGCGACGGTATGCCTTTTCCGGCTGATCTCCCGGTCACGGCGCAGGAGTTCATTTTCCTGCTGTTCCTTGTCGAGCTCGTATTTGGCGTTGAATTCAGCAATCTTTTTCTGGCTTTCGGCATTGAAAATCGAGTCGTTCAGCACGTTGAATTCCGAAATGGAGAGGTAAGCTTTCTGGTATTGACCCGATTCGCGGTAAAGCCTGGAGAGATAATCGAGGCTGTTCATCCGGAACCGGACGAAGCCGTATTGCCGGCAGATATTGGCACTTTCCAGAAAGAGTTTCTCTGCTTTAGCGTAGTCCTTTTTCATGAAATACCCTCTGCCCAGGTCATTCAGGGTAGTAGCGGTATAAGAAGGACGATCATTTGTTTTAAAATAATCAAGACTTTCTTCCAGGTAGGCGATAGCCCGGTCAACCTCTCCGCTCTCGATCAAAGTACTGCCGATATTAGCCTGCCGCAGGGCCACTTTTTCCTCCCGCCCCAGTTTCTGATCAATTTCCAGCGCTTTTCCGAAATACTCCAGCGCCATGTTATATTTCCCCCATCCTTTATAAACCAGTCCCAGGCTGTTATAACGTATGGCCACTTTATCTTCGTTTTTAAGTCGCAGATCGATTTCCAGCGCTTGTTCGAGATAGCTGACAGCCTGTGCATACATGCCCATCGATTCATAGATTCTCCCGATCGTGTTGAGATCAATGGCAATGATGGATTCGTCGCCCGACTCTTTATCGAATGCCAATGCTTCTTCCATATAGAGCATGGCTTCTTCATAAAATCCCTGGAGGGTTTTAAGCTGGGCAATATTGGCCAGATTGGCCGCGATTTCATCTTTCTGGTTGATTTCCCGTGCTATATTCAGCGCTTTTTGATAGAAATCGATGGCTATTTGCTTCTGATCGATGAGATCGTACATGTAGCCCAGGTTACCCAGGATATTGATATGTTCCGCAGTCCGGTCATTACCGGATGCCACATCGATTTCAACTGCTTTCAGGTAGTACGCGATGACTGAATCGGGGTCATCCAGGTAAAAACTGGCTTCACCCAGGAGGAAGTTTATTCTGGATGTTTGTTTCGGAAAACGTTTGGGATCCGATCTAGCAGCGGCAATCCGAAGCAGGGATTTCGCTTCACCGGGGTCGCTTTCCACCAGGCTTTCTGCCCGGGTGATCAGGTCAGTCAGTGTTTTTCCATCTTCAGGAACAGCTCGTAAGCCTGCGGAAACAATTAATAATAAACAACAGATAAATGACTTAATAAACAAAGATTGACGGTGTATCCTATTCATAGCCAGAATCGATATCGACTTCTAAAATAATCAAATTTGATCATCTGTTCATCAATAAAATAATTCGCATTAAATTTGTTAAAAACAATCCTGTCAAAATGATCAAAATACTGGTTGCCGATGACCACCAACTGCTTATCGACGGGATTAAAACGGCCCTGGCAAATATACAGGACATTGTGGTTGCCGGTGAAGCATACAACGGTCAAGAGGTTATTGATCAACTAGATGCAGGGCTCTCAGTTGACGTTCTTCTGCTGGATATCAATATGCCGGAAATGGATGGATTACAATGCACAAAACTGGTTTCAAAGCAGTATCCGAAAGTTAAAATCCTGATCCTTACCCAGTATGATGAAAAGCGGCTGGTAAAACAATTGGTCAAGCATGGCGCTTCGGGTTATCTTTTAAAAGATTCGGGCCGGGATATTCTGGAGAAGGCCATCCGGGCGGTTGTGAGGGGTGAAAAATATTTTTGTGAGCGTCTGGCAATACGATTGATCAGCCAGGAACTGGATGAAGAGAAAGGCAACCCGTTATTTTCTAAATTTTCAGAAAGAGAGATTGAGATTCTCCGGCTGATTGCGGAGGAGTATTCCACACAACAAATTGCCGATAAATTATTTCTTAGTTACCATACCATTGAAAGCCATCGGTCACGGATGATCAGCAAAGCCGGCGTCAGGAACTCTGCCGGACTGGTCCGGTGGGCTAATGAGAACGGTTATCTGTTATAAAAAAACCCCGACTGGATCGGGGTTCCTGATGGTAAGGTTAATCCGGATTAATTTTCGCCGGGAATGTGGCGGATGATTTCGGAATAATTATTCCCGCTTCTTTTGGGTGGGGATAAGGAATGTTACACTTCCTTACAGGTCATTTTCTGCTATGATAATCTTCAGAATTATGACTACCTGGACCTGCGGTTGACCACCGATCTTAACCTCTAACCAAATCAGGATTTTTATAAGAACTTAATAGATCAAAGGTATGCAGTGCTTTTAGAATAATATTAGCTGGAAACAGCTAATTTTTTTTTTCAATGTTTTCAGCTAATCTTCTTCATTTTATAATGGATAACATTGTAAGATGAAAAGTGAAATCAAATATGTAAAAGAGATCCGGATCATTAAGGAAAAAGATGAGGAAGGACTCATGGCTATCCGGGCCCGAGGGGTTGCTTCAGTCAGGCGTATTGTGGCTCCTAAGTTGGTGCCGAAAGATTATACCGAAGCGCCCGGAGATGGAATCTATGAACTTGATTTCACATTAGGTTGTAACCATGAAGAATTTATGGATATCGACCTGGAGGTAGAAGTAGTTTTCCGGATCAGGAGCCTCCCGGCATGGGTAAAGGGCGTTAAAATTAATGCGGCCGAAAATTCAGATATTGAATTGGTATGATTAAATTCACAAATAGTATCTTTAGAGATAAAAATTGTGTATTTTTTCATCATCTTTATGACCGGACTCTAAACCTTAAACAACAATGATATGGGAAGTATCCTCCACAAACCCGAACAGACCCTGGCTTTCAGATTTGTTGAAAACGAGTCGAAACTATATGTTGTCTCAAATGCCACAGTCGAGCTTGAGCAAGGCGAAACAATAAGGTTACGTGAATCAAGCCCGGTTGTAATGCCGGGAGGCGAATTTGGAACAGTTATCCATTTTGATATCCTGACCAACAGTACCAGCAATAACACCTTTACCGCCCAATTAAACGTTCATGTCCTGGTCAGGCAAAACATGAACTATACAGGTTCACCGACGACATATGAACAGAAAATTGCAGATATCCGGGCTCAGATTGAATATATTTTAAATACGTACTCTCCAAACAAGGCTTATACCATTCAGGCGGATGTGGTGGAGACGACCGGGCAAGTTGGCGGGCAAACGACCTCAACTATTGATTCAGTAGGCCAGATCATAATCATTTAAGGGAATCATTGGAACCTGATAAAACTCCTGACTGATGAAAAACAGACGCTTGCTTGTAAAACGGCTGGTTCCTATCATGTACCTAATCATTTTGATCCAGGTCGTTTTCTCACAACCTACTAATGTTGACAGCTTGCGCCGCATTGTCAGCGACCTTCCGGATAATGCAACCAAGGCCGGTCAAATTATACAGGTTGCCAAGAGTTACTTAATAAAACAACAGCCCGATTCTGCGCTTTTCTATTGTAATATAGCGTATGATCTTTCCGTCAGGATAAAGTACCTGGAAGGTGAAGCGGATGCACTTTATCTTAAAAGCATTATTTACAAAGGAAATGAGGACCTGAAAATGGCTTTGCCGCTTGCCGAGAAATGTGCAGATCTATTTATTATTCTCAACGACAGTCACCGCATTGCCAAAGGGTATTATAACCTGGCTCTTGCTTATAAGGAATCTGAAAACAATGACCTGGCCATGGTCTATTCACAAAAAAGCCTGGCAATAAGCCGGCAAATTGACGATTCTACTCTAGTCCTGGGAAATTATAATTGTATCGGCAGTATTTTTTCAGAAAGCAAAACAAAGGGGGATTCAGCAGCTTTTTATTATATTAAAGCTCTTGAAATCAGCAAAAAGAAAGGGAATTCTGCGCATCAGGCTATCATATTGAATAACCTTGGAATGATCTTCAATTCTGAGAAAAATTATGAACTGGCAAAAGATTATATCCGTCAAAGCCTTGAATTAAGCTTGCAATTAAATGACCTGAAGCAAATAGCCAACAGTAAAAATTACCTTGGAATCATTGCTGCCAGTGAAGCGGAATATTCACTGGCAGAAGAGCTTTATATGGAATCGCTTGAAATTTGTAAAAAAATAGATTATTTGCGTGGAATTTCCGATGCGAATTTGAATGCCGGAGATTTATTTTATAAAATGAAGAAGTACCGTGAAGCGCTCGAATATTTCGACAACGCCTTATCAGGTTACCGGCAATTGGAATTTGAGAGAGGAATCATATTGGCTTTGATGAATAAATCGGCTGTTTATTCAGAATTAGGGAAAACAAGTAAGGCACTTGAAATGCAGGATTCCTGCCTGCAGATTATGGAAAGCATTAGTGATGAACGGCTGAAACTGCTGATCTTTCAAAATATCGCCGATAATTATTATAAACAAGGGAATTACAAAAATGCCTATGAGACGGTTATTAGCAGCAAGGCGTTATCTGAAAAAATTTATGATATTGAGAAAGGGAAAGCTATCCACAGTTTACTGGTGAAATATGAAAAAGAGCAGGATCAATCCCGGATCCTGAACCTGGAAAAGGAGAACCTTCGCAAAACCAGCCAGCGCAACGGGTATCTTTTTGGCGGACTGGCCATTGTGGTTGTGGCTTTGTTTACGATCCTGTACCTCCGCCAGAGGGCAAGGCATGAAAGAGTCGTGTCGCAGCAGAAAATCATTCAACTGGAGGAGGAGAAAAAGCTGATGGCGGCCAGGTTACTGGTGGAGGGGCAGGAGGAAGAGCGCAAACGCATTGCCACGGAGCTGCACGACGGTTTGGGAGTGTTGCTGTCGGCCACCCGGATGCAGTTTTCGACAATCATGGATAAAAGCCCTGAAAACAAGGAACTGATCGAAAGGGCGACGAAAATGCTCGAGCAGGCCAGCGGCGACGTCAGGAAGATCTCGCACAACATGATGCCGGGCTTGTTGACAAAACTCGGTTTCTATGAAGCCGTGGAAGACCTTTTTGAGAAGATCAGCGATACAGGCGATATCAGGGTGATGTGTAATATTACCGGAGATCAGGAACGTTTGCCCGGCAACCGGGAGATCATGCTTTACCGGATCGTCCAGGAACTGGTTAACAATACCCTCAAACATGCCGGCGCTTCTGTTATGAGCATCCGGATCCAAATCCTTCCCGAAGCGCTGGATATCACCTATTCTGACGATGGCCGGGGCTTCGATTATGAAAAGGCGCTGGAATCGGGATCTTTGGGACTGAAAAGCATCCTGTCGAGGGTCGATTTCCTGAACGGGAAAATATCAGTCGATACACAAGCAGGCAAAGGTACTGAATTTCACCTTGTTATCCCGGTAACAATCCTCAATCCTTCTTGACCACCTTCGCATTGATGGTTTCTCCCTTCGTTTCAATGATCAGCGCATAGATTCCCGGATCATATCCGCTTATATCGATTCTCTCAAATGCACTGGAGGTCATTTTTTCGAATACATGCTTCCCTTCGATGGTTTTAAGGACGATCTTTCGATCGGCAGCACAGGGAAACCGGATGTTAAGCAAGTCCTTTACCGGATTGGGATAGATCACAAAAGCTTCATTCCTGTTATCAGCCATGCCGACCGGAATCAGGATATAATCCGTTTTGGTTTCTGTACTGCTCCCTGCAAGGCCATTTACAGTGAGAGAAACCGTGAAACTGCCGGTGGTTGTATATTCATGAGTCGGGTTCTGCACACTGGCCGTGCCGCCATCGCCGAAATCCCAGGCCCAGGAATCAATATCGCCAACCGAAAGGTCCGAAAAATCAACTGTCAGCGGTGCCTGCCCGGTTGTCGGGGTACCGGTAAAATCAGCCTGGATATCCGTTGAATAGACATTTATGTAGTCCGTCTTCTCCATTTCCCCATTGCCGCCCGGACCGGAAATTTGCAGGGTGACCGTATACGAACCGGCGGTTTCGTAGGTGTGTGACGGATTCTGTTCAAAAGCAACCCCGCCGTCGCCGAAGAACCATAGCCAGCTATTCACACTATCCACCGAAAGATCGGTAAACTGCACTTCCAGCGGGGCAAAACCGGTGGTCGGAGTTCCTGAGAATTCCGCAGTTGGGGGATTGAATAACACCTCGATGTAATTTTGTTTCACCAGGCTGTCACTGCCACCGGGACCTGTAATTTTCAACCGGACCGAATATTGTCCCCCTTCGGTGTAGACATGGGTCGGATTTTGCTGGCCGGAAGTATTGCCATCACCGAAATCCCACTCCCAGGTATCGACCATATCTGTCGAGAGATCGGTAAAGTTAACCGTCAGGGGAGGCATTCCGTAAGTCGGGTTACCTGCAAAATCAACAAGAGGCGTTTGAACAAAGGTGCAGGCCGAGGTGTCGGCGCAACCCGAGTGCGAGATCGCTACGGCATAGGTCCCGGTGATCTCAGGATTAAAAATATGGCTGATAGCTCCTGAAACCGGTAACATGGTGTTGCAATCAAACCATTGGTAAGCATCATAGCCCGGTATAGCCGAAAGGACAGTATTATCAAGCGTTACAGACACATTGATCGGGGTGTTGAACACATGATACCAGCAAAGGGTATCGCAATTGACGGCCTGCAAGAAGTCGCCGTCGGAATATCGCCAGGCACAGCCGATGTAGACACTGTCGCCACCGCAGATCTGGATGGTATCATAAACAAATTCCGGGGTCGATTTCAGGAAAATATAATCGCCTGAAGTTGAGCTGAAGTTGCCGACCCAGACATCCGGCATCAGGTCACCGTTCATATCCCCGACGGCAATGCCATGAGCGTATATTTCGTTCGTATTTTCAAAACACAGGGTAAAATTCCCCAGCCCGTCGTTTGTCCATACCTGTAACCCGTTCGAGCCATAGGAGCCCAGTATGACATCATCATCGCAATCATAATCGATATCACTGATCTCCACCGCTTTTGCATAGTTATCATTATCTATCTGGGGGCCGGGTGAAAAGGTGCCATTTCCATCGTTAAGCCATACCTGCGAGGGCACCTGCCAGTTGGCCACCACAACGTCCATATCCCCGTCGCCGTCGACATCCGATGCAGCAGCGCCGGATGAAAAGGCGTTTCCCAGTTCCTGAGCAGTAGGTGTAAAAAATCCCGAGCCGTTGTTTAAGAACACTTTATCGGGCGAGCCGTTGGTGGTGGCGACATAGGCGTCGGGGTCGCCATCGCCGTCGAAATCCGCCATCGCGGCCTGGGTAGCCGAGCCGGCCTGCAACGATTGGTTCGTATTGACAAAAGTGCCGGTGCCGTCGTTGAACCAGACCTGCCCGCCGCTCCCGCTGTAAGCCGGAGCAAAGATGTCGGGTGCGTCATCGCCGTTCAGGTCGAGGATAGTGATCTGGTGCATGGCGATGGATGAGGCTATTCCACCCTGGGCGAAGGTAAAGTTGCCGCTGCCGTCGTTCTCCCAGACCTCGCATCCCGAGCCGGAATAGAAAGCCGAAACCACGATATCGAGGTCCGTATCGCCGTCGACATCCACCAGGTAAGCGCCAAACCAGGAGTTACCGGAGCCATAGGTTTGATGATACGTAAAGATACCGGCTCCGTTGTTCTTATAAACCTCCATGTCGTCGTAAGCATCGATGATCACGGCATCCAGGTCGCCGTCGTTATCGATATCGCCCAGCCCGATACCGAACGTTTCGCCTGCTTCACCGGGTCCCGGATCCTGGCCGGTCAGAGAATAGGTGCAGCAGGAGCTCTGCGAGTACGTGTTCAGGCTAATGAAAGATACGGCTAACAGAATGTAAAAGAATGAGTTATTCATGATCATATACATTTTATTTATTAATAGGGCATCATTGCTGATAATCCCGATGAAAATAGAAAAAATATCAATTACATCGTTAGCCTTTGTAGTTATAAGAAGCCTGAGAGTCCCTGAAGGAATGAATAGCAATTCTGGGATTATATTCACTTAATTATGACAAAAAGTAATTAAAGTTTATAACTTTATGCTTAATTTGTCAGCGTCCTGATGAACAGAAAGAAACTCCTAACTGGCGTTTTCTGTGTAACTTGCCTGCTCATAAATGCACAATGGTCGTGGCTTAATCCTTTGCCTCAGGGCCATAATATATTAGATGCCTGGTTTTTCTCTCAGGACTCCGGGATTATGGTGGGAAGCGGTGGAACAATCATGAATACCCATGATGGAGGAAATTCATGGTCTATTCAGTCCATCAGTAATTATGAAGAATCCTGCTATTTGTATGATCTTTCTTTCGCAGACCGAAATTGTGGATGTTTAATTGATACCTGGAAAAATGTCTGGAAGACTTCTGATGGTGGTAGTACCTGGGTCCGTATATATAAGGATGAAGATGATAATGATATCAGAAGTGTGGCTTTCAGGGATAATACACATGGTTTTATCGCAGGATCCGAAGGGCTGTTACTGGTAAGTGATGATGGAGGAATTAGCTGGCAGCAGAACGGTAATATGCCGGATGAATATTTTACAAAGATCAGCTTTATTACTCCTGATAGCGGATATATTTTGAGCTGGCAGGGCTCGATTTTTAATACCCAAGACGGAGGAATGACATGGAACCTGCAATCCTCAGGTGTTTGGACTCCCCTGGAGGACCTGCTTTTTATCAATTCTCAGTTAGGTTATGTATATGGTCAAAATGGAGTTTTACTAAAAACAACAAATGGCGGCGATGAATGGAACCTTTGCTTTCCGCAGGATTCGTCGCTATCAATATACACATTATGTGGTACAGGCGCCGACACGCTGATCATGATTGCCGAAAAGGATATGGGATGGTATATGGATCTGCGCTTTGAAAGATCATTTGACGGAGGGCAAAGCTGGCTTGAAATTCCTTATGATAATGATGATCCATGGCCTTATGTATCCCTTTACCTTGGCGATGGTACCTGCTTTTTTGCCGGAGGCCATGGTTTGATGATCAAAACAACTGATTGCGGAAATTCCTGGACCTATCTTTCAACATTGATTACTCCAAATCTTATCAGTGATATTGATTTCCCGACAAATGAGGTTGGATATGCTTCCATGCTCAATTATTACTATCCCACCACGGATATCAGTGTTCTGAAAACCATCGATGGAGGAGATTCATGGTTCGTGCTCGATTCCTTGTTCGAGAGCCAGGTTTTTTATTCTGTCGAATTTATTAATGAGAACGTAGGATTTATAGGAGGCCTTAATATTTATATGACTCTTGACGGCGGTCAAAGCTGGACAAAACGCTATTCCTCGGATTGGGAAAGGGTGATCACCTCTATCGACTTCCCGAATACAGCCCTTGGAATTGCCGTTGGCCAGCAAGGACTAATATTGCGAACGACAAACATGGGCTTCACCTGGAATGCCGTTGAGTCCGGAACCAATTTTGATCTCTTATCTGTCGATATGCCTGATCCTGATACCGGCTATGCTGCCGGAGGAGGAATATTTCTAAAAACCACTGATGGCGGAGAAAACTGGAATCCTGTGCCCGTTTCCTTTACCGATTTAGCAGAAATTTGTTTTCTGAATACGAGAATGGGTTATGTGACCTGTACGGAGGATATCATGAAAACTACAGACGGGGGATTGACATGGCAAAACATTACCCCCTATAATGTCACAGAGTATTTCCGGCATGTTAGCTTTTTTGACAGCGACACCGGGTATGCAGGAGGAGGCAGACATTTTACCAGCAGCGTGCTTATGAAAACAACGAATGGCGGGATTAACTGGGCCAAAGAAAGTGTTCCTACAGGTTATCCAATCGAATGTATTTATGTTAATCAGGCGAATAAGGTGTTCGCTTCAAGCCATGATCTATATTTTTTTGGAAAATCGAATGATGGGATGACAGGAATATCCCCATCATTGCCTGGTTTAAATACGATGGGAGCCACGTGTTATCCTAATCCTTTTTGTAGTTCGACAACGATAACTTACTATTTATCAAGCAGGGCGAAGGTAAAATTATCGGTTACAGATGTCAAAGGGGATCCGGTATGTGAATTATTTGAAGGTTACCAGGATGCAGGTACACACGAGGTAATCTTCAGGGCAGGCCATTTGAAACCGGGAGTTTATTTTTATCAGCTTTTAATTAATAATGAGAACTTTACCGGGAAATTTGTAAAAATTAAATGAATCATCTATTTATAATTTCCAATTTCTATGTTCAATTTTCAGTTCATCCAGGTCGCCAGGATTTCTGCCAATTCATTTTTAATGTAAACCTGCCAGAGTCTGAAGTGGAAACACTTTTTAGAAGCTGACCAATAGCGAGCTTTACCCAATCACTTACCACGCGGTCTATTTTGTTAATTGATTGTTAATTAATATTGTAAAGACAACTCCCGCCTTATCTTTGTTTAGACACTTTCTAAATAAAAATATTCCAGAACCGCTTTATATGATAACCAAACGCAATAGATCCAAAGTTCTAGTGGCCCTGACCTGTGCCTTGCTCTTTAACATGCTCTTCTTGAATAAGATCCATTCGCAGGATGAATGTGCGATCACTTTCACGCATGGCCAGGGATTTACCACAACTTTATCGTCGGTAACCGCCAACAATGATGACAGTCATACGATCGTGCTGGTCGTTGCCCACGACGGTACGACCGGACAAGGATATTCGCGGATGATGAATTATTCGGTGGAGGCCGATCCGGGAACGTACAGCAATATCATCGTTCAGCCGCTCACAGGCAATTTCAGTTACCTGAATGTTGAACCCGGTCCGTCGCTCCCCGGAGCGCCTTTCCAGGGGTTCAGGATCAACCGGACCAACAATATCGGGCCCGGAATGCCCGCCTCTTTCTCAATCACTTTTACCCTGACCGGGATTCTCCAGGATCAGCAGGTGATGGTGAAAACTTTCAGCAACCAGTTCGTCAGTCTTATACAAGATGATGATTTTGAAGAGGTTTATGACTGTTTGTTCCCGGAGATCATTCCGTATTATGAACCGCCTGCAGGGGGCAAGACCAGTGACCTTATCGGCGCAGAGCTCACCAGCCTTCACAATACATATATCAATAACGGCTCCTATATTTCCAACGATATTTTCCAGATCGTCGATACGTTGGTCATTATCGATGTATTTGCCCTGCCGGGGCAATTCGATTCTCTCCTGGCCATACTTACCTCACCGGCCATGGGGATGATCCCTGAAAACAGCAATCCGGATGCGGGCGTGATAACCGGTCTTTTTCCTATCATTAACCTGCTTTTTATCAATGAATTACCTGATAAAGTCAGCTACGCCCGCCCAGTTTATCCCGCATTGGGCAACGCCGGCTTGGTCACTTCTCAGGGCGATACGGCGATGATCACTTACCTGGCCCGGTCGGGATTTGACCTGAGCGGCAACGGGATCAAGATTGGCGTGATTTCCGACAGTTACAACACGCAACAGGGGAACCAGGCCGGCGATGATGTTCTGAGAGGCGATCTCCCCGGGCCTGCCAATCCGGTTTATGCGGCACCTGTCGACGTTGTTAAGGAATTTCCTTACGGGACGAGGTCGGATGAAGGGCGCGCCATGCTCCAGATCGTGCACGATATAGCGCCGGGCGCTGAACTCGCGTTTCGAACCGGTTTCCTTGGCGCTGCCGATTTTGCCGCGGGCATTCATGAACTTCATCAAAACGGATGCAATATCATCGTCGATGATATCACCTATATCAGCGAGCCATTTTTTCGTGATGGCATCGTGGCCCGGGCTGTCGACAGCGTAAAATCGCTTGGAGTGACTTACATATCCGCTGCCGGAAATTTCGGCACTAAATCTTATGAGAGCGCGTTTTATCCGGTGCCGGCTCCCGACGGCATAACCGGCATGGCCCACAATTTCGCCGGTGGTGGCAACGGCACCGATATTTACCAGAGCATCTCCCTGACGCCGGGAAATTATACTGTTGTTCTGCAATGGGACGATGGTACTCCGGAAAATTTTACCGCCACCGATTTTGACATATACCTGACCAAAGAGAACGGGGCCACCCTGTTTGGATTTAACCGGGTCAATACCGGTGGCGCACCTATTGAAGTCCTCCCGTTCACCGTTCTGGGCGATAATGTCCTCAGCAACCTGATGATCGTCCGCGCTTCCGGTTCGGGGCCTGCGTTTCTGAAATATATCATTTTCCGCGGCGACATTCAGATCAACGAATATGCAACCGCATCGCCGACGCTGGTCGGTCAGGCCAATGCTGCCGGATCGATAGCCGTAGGAGCCGTTCTTTATAGCAACACCCCTGAATATGGCGTCAATCCGCCGACCATCGCTTCCTTTTCATCCCGCGGCGGGACGCCGGTGAACGGGGTGAACCGCAATAAACCCGATATCAGCGCACCGAACGGCGTGAATACTTCGGTGAACCTGGGCGGGGTGAACATCGACGGCGACGCTTTCCCCAATTTCTTCGGCACTTCGGCTGCGGCGCCACATGCAGCCGGCCTGGCCGCCCTTCTGATGGAAGCCTCGCAGAAATACAGGTCTGCCGCATTGTCGCCCGGCGAGATGAAATCCATCCTGCAGTCTACCGCTCTGGATATGGGCACTCCCGGATACGATGCAGCTTCCGGGGCCGGTTTCATCCATGCCGGTGCTGCCCTGGGGACGATAGCCAATCCTGCCCCTCTTATCACGGGGATTTATTACGATACAGCTCTTGTACCCGGAAAAGACACCCTGGAGGTAACGGTAACCGGCAGGTTGCTGACCGCAGGCGCGGCCATTTATATCAACGGGCAGCCGGCAGCCGGCGAGCAGGTTCTGCTGGGTGATACGGCCATCCGTTCGGTAATTCTCCCTTTCGACGAACGGTATCCGATGATCCAGGTTTATAACCCGCCGATGGCTGGGACAAACGGAACAGATGGCGGTTTGTCGAATCCCTTGTATTTTTCGACAAAAGAGACTATTGTCATGGCTATTGACGATAAATTTAAAAAATACGGGGAGGTATTACCCGATTTTACGGCACAGTTCTTTGTCGAGGGGATCAATGGGACCGTGCCCCTCGACTCTGCTGCGTTGACCCAGCCGGAGAAGGCAAGAATAACGGGTATTCAGATGGCAACAGTGGCGAACAATATGAGTAACACCGGCCTTTGGGCTATTGAAGCCGATCCGGGTGATCCGCTGAATCCCGAAAGCGGGCTTGATATTTCTGACCCGCTCGATCTGGCCATCCTCGAAAGATTCGACATCGACATTGAAAACGGGCTGCTCCAGATCGAAAAAATGGACCTGGTCATATACCCGAACGATACCGCTTTTGTATATGGCGATTCGATCAACGGGTTCAGTTTCGGGTTTCATCTGGGTCAGGTGCACGATTCTGCCTATTCCATTTTCATTGAGCCATCCGACAGCCTGGCCATTTTGTCGTCGCTGAGATCCAATTATGCTACGGCGCTGGTTAACGGTACAGCGCTGGTCAATGCTACAGCGCTGGTCAACGAATACGGTGAACCGCTCCTGGATGCCACGGCGCTGGTCAATAAAAGCATGATGATATCCAATGCTACCTTCAGCCGGTTTGCAACAGCACTGGTCAACGGGACCTTTATCGGAGCACCTTCCTTTTTGACAGCCACTGCGCTGGTCAATGTGGTCAGCTTTTCAGGCAGTTCAGCCCTCGCACCTGCCACAGCGCTGGTAAATGGCGATGTCGTGGTGAACGGATTCAGTACAGGCGGCGCCACGGCACTGGTCAATGCCGGCCAGCTGATAAATGCCTTTGCCGGCGCCACAGCCCTGGTCAATACAACCACAGTCAACGGCAACAATAACAGTGATGCCATCGTCATACTTGGCGAAGACGATATCCTGATCCTGTCCGGCGATTCTACCGGAGGTGTTGATTTGCGGGGAATAAGCCTGATCACCGGTAACACGGTCGGGCAGCATTATATCGTACCTGGATCCTTCCTCTCGAATAACTTCAACATTACTTACGGGTTGGGCGAATTAACGATTTTACCGGATACCGTTACGGTTACCGCCGATATGAAAGTGATCAAAGCCGGAGACCCTCTGCCTTCATTTACAGCTACATTCAGTGGATTCCATGATGGCGATGATCAGTCTGTTGTCGACACACTGTATTTTACCCTGAGTCCGGCTTACAATGGGGCGGCAGGCACATACCAGATACAGCCGCATGCCACCTCGGCCAATTATATATTTGTGCCCGTCACGGCTCCGCTATATGTAAATCCTTACGGTTCGGGAGCAAAGCAGATCACTTTAAGCATTCCCTGCATCGAAGTGCTGAATCCCCCCGATACGAGCGGATTTACTTACCTGGCCCGGTTTACTTATCAGAACACTAATACAACGGATGTTTACATTCCATATGGTCCGGATAATATGTTTTCCGGATCGGGATCCTGGAACGGGATCAATCAGCCTGTGTTGTTCAAAGCCGGTGGCGGATCGTTCACTGTGCCTTTCAACGGTGTATTGCTGTCTTATACCGTTAAAAGTTATAAGAACACTACAAAGACAACCTCAATGGCAAGAGTCAGTTCACAGAACGGCCTGTGTCTTAAATCGGAAGAAGTTAAAGAAGAGGAAGCCGGGGATAATTTGCAAGAATCCATCAAAGCCTATCCTAATCCCACCAATGGAAAAGTATGGATCCGCCTGGATGGTGAATCGGTGAGCCGGGAGCAGGTCAGCCTGGTTGATTTATACGGAAAGGTTTATCCCGTGGATGTTTCAGTGGTATCGAAGGAGTTGATAGAACTGGATCTCGGCAATTACAAGGCGGGAGTTTACCTGGTGAGGATCAGAACAGATGAGGAAACCGAAACGATAAGGGTCATCAGGAAGTAATGAGTCCGGGATCGCGACTATTAAAGATTATCATTAAGTATTGACCGATTCGCCTTCAGATCGTCGATCTTTTTATCAAGATCGCGATCATGGCTTTTACATCTGACGTCTCACTGGTCTTATATTTCAATAAACGCCAGGAGGAGAACGATATAGCCCATCGAAGGGATGCTATCAGCAGGGCACCCACCAGGAGTTGAAGTTTAGGAAAGATGGATATAACGCGAAAAACACTTAATATACGGGCTAATCGCAATACAGCAACATAATGAGTGCCGATAGCCGGGATAAAGCACACTGCCACGACGATGAAGTCGAACACATTCCATGGGTCTTTAAAATAGTCCCCGGGTCGAATGCCCCTGGCCAGGATCATTCTATCCAGAAGATGCAGGAGATTATAGTGTTGCCGGTATGTATCAGGGTAAGTCTCAATACCGATGATCACGGCCGACTAAATGATCACTCCCGGGATGAAATACCTGAAGTAGGCAGATTCGGTGAAAACACTCAGTGGTTTGGTTATATTCATCATTCAGGAGGTTAAACTATTCTTTTGCCGGTTTCCATATTGACATCACAATGCTGGTCAGCAGGATGAACCCGATAATTCCAAGGGAAACAAAGGGATCGAATTTATAAAAGTCGGTGATAAGCATCTTAATCCCGACAAACACAAGGATAGCTGCCAGACCGTAATGCAGGTAATGAAAATATTTCAGGATGCCTGCAAGGGCAAAATAGAGTGAGCGGAGCCCCAGAATGGCAAAGACATTGGAAGTGTAAACAATGAACGGATCGTTTGTGATGGCCAGGATAGCCGGTATGGAGTCGACAGCGAAGATCAGGTCGGTTGTTTCAACCAGTATCAGTACCATCATCAGGGGCGTTGCCCATGTCTTACCTTCGATACGGGTAATGAATTTACTGCCGTGATATTCTTTCGTAACGGGAAAATACCGGCGGAACAGGTTCAGAAGGCGGTTGTTTTCAACGTTGATCTTGGTCCCTTTGTTAATCGCGATCTTAATTCCCGTATAAAGGAGAAACACCCCGAAAACGTAGATGATCCAGTGAAACTTGTTGATCAGGGCCACCCCGGCGAAGATAAAAACAGCGCGCATTATCAGGGCGCCGATGATACCCCAGAACAGGACCCGGTGCTGGTATTTTGCAGGGACTGCGAACGAGCTGAATATTAAAACAAAAACAAATATATTGTCGACACTGAGAGACTTTTCAATAATGTAACCAGTCAGGAACTCCACCGCTTTGACCTTCCCAAAATAGTAATAGATCCCGAGGTTGAACATCAAAGCCAGGCTGATCCAGATACCACTCCAGGTCATAGCTTCTTTAAAGCCCACTTCATGGGCTTTTCGGTGAAAAACGCCAAGGTCGAGTGCCAGCATCAGGACGACAAAGGCATTGAATCCGATCCAGAACCAGATATTGATTTCCATAGTTTGGTTATTATGAAGATAAAAGGTAATGCTAAAACAGTTCTACAGGATAATTGTTTAAAACATCAAAAAAGACCCTTTTTAAGGATGTTTAATAACTTTCAGCTTGCGTTTTTTCAGGAATGATGTGATGACAGGTGTGCTGGCGATGATGATGAATCCGAGCAAAAACCAGATCGAGTAATCCATAAGGTTTGGATACTTTTTACCAAGGAAATAGCCCAACGGAGCCAGAGTACCTATCCAAATGACACCTCCCAGGATGTTATAAAATGAAAATTTCCTGAGCTTCAAACCGGAAGCGCCGGCCAGCATGGGCATCATTGTCCTGACGACCGGCAGGAACCGGCTGATAATAAAGGCCCATGTGCCGAATTTGCGGTAAAAGGCCCGGCTTCGGGCCAGGTAAGAGCGTTTGAAAAACCGGTTGTCTTCCTTGTCAAACAGTTTCGGGCCCAGCCACCGGCCCTTGGCGTAGCCTGTATAATCGCCCAGGACTGCCGCGCCCATCATCGCCGGGACGAGTACATAGACGGGAACGTCGAGGAAATGGGTACCGGCCAGCAGCCCTGCGGTAAAGATCAGGTAATCGCCACCGGGGAGGACCAGCCCGAGAAAGAAGCCGGTTTCGAGGTAAATAATGACCAGTAACAGCACCAACCCGCCGATACGGATCAGATCTTCCGGGCTGGAAAATATATTGAATACGGTACTGAGACTGAGAAATTCCATGGTTATGATATGAATACACAATAACAATTGAAAAGGAGAAAAGTTTTTCAGATCAGGCCAGCTGTCCAATCCCTCGCTGCATCCGGGACAAGCTGTCCAACTGAAAAAGTCGGGATGGTAAGATTCGGATTTTTTTTCGTTGCCGCATCGCGACTGAACCTGGCGCTATCTCACTTCGTTCGATTGCCCGGACCGTTCCTTGTCCGGGCACCGCGCCAGCTAAGGTCGCTTATGCGGCAACTGGTATTATTTTTTATCAATACTAGTGTTAAGTTAGGCATAATATGACGTAATATTAAAATAATGTTGTATCTTTGCAGAAAACCACTGCATATGATACGGTATACCATTAAACTTACAAAATCTGAGGTGGAAGAACTGAGGGGC
>Ga0209717_1000941_pt1 | contig 33695 bp, 25 predicted proteins | sample AD_UKC048_MetaG_FD_184418 | JGI IMG/M metagenome (GOLD analysis project Ga0209717, IMG submission 184418) | Active sludge microbial communities of municipal wastewater-treating anaerobic digesters from USA - AD_UKC048_MetaG (SPAdes) (version 2) | ecosystem: Engineered > Bioreactor > Anaerobic >...
TCCGTTATTTGCTCCGGTGGCACGTCGAGTTTATCGGCAACGGTGAGCGATGCTATTATTTATTGGTATACCGGCTCCTGCGGAGGTACGGCGATCGGCTCCGGAAGCCCGGTCACGGTTAACCCGGCTGCCACAACTACTTATTATGCAAGGGCATACAACGCTACCACCGGATGCTGGTCTGCAGACTGCGGCAGTGTGACGGTTACTATCAGCAGCGCTCCCGATGCTGTAACGGTTAGTGGCGATGGAACCTATTGTACCAGCACAACGCTGACGGCAACCGGCGGTACCGGTGGCGTGATTTACTGGCAGGGTACCACAAGCGGTGGCACTTCCACAGCTACACCTTCTACGATTCAGACCGTAACTGCTTCAGGAACCTATTATTTCAGGGCTTATAACTCCTGTGTTTGGGGAACCCAGGGCAGCGCTACAGTGACCATTAATTATGTTCCCGAGCCGGTTAATGTTCTTGGTGGTGGGTCAATATGCAGTGGGACAAGTACACCATTAATTGCAACTGGGGGTACAAATGGAACTATATATTGGCAGGGTACTACTAGTGGCGGCACCTCAACAGCGACACCGTCTACTATGCAGGTAGTTTCTGCTGCAGGAACTTATTACTTCAGAGCACTTAACAATTGCGGTTGGGGACAGGAAGGCAGTGCAATGATATCTATTAATACACTTCCTTCAGATCCATCTCCTTCGGCAACACCATCAGTAATATGTTCAGGTGGTTCATCAAGCCTTTCAGCAGCTGTGCCTGGAACAACAATATATTGGTTCACAGGTTCCTGCGGTGGTATAATGATTGGATCTGGAAGCCCGCTCACTGTTACTCCTGCTTCGGCCACCACCTATTATGCAAGGGCATTTAATGCCACTACCGGTTGCTGGTCTTCAGGCTGTGGTAGTGTGACGGTCACTATCAGCAGCGCACCGGATGCTGTGACAGTTAGTGGTGATGGAACCTATTGCACTAGTGCAACACTTACTGCAACCGGAGGTACTGGAGGCACGATTTACTGGCAGGGTACCACAAGTGGTGGAACCTCCACAGCAACGCCTTCCACAATACAGACGGTGACTGCTTCGGGGACGTATTATTTCAGGGCATTTAATTCCTGTGTATGGGGTCCTCAGGGTAGCGCTACGGTGACCATTAATTATGTTCCCGGCGTCGTGACCGTAACAGGTGGCGGTACTTTCTGTACCAGCGCAACACTAACGGCTACGGGTGGTACCAATGGAACCATTTATTGGCAAGGTACAACAGGAGACGGGACGTCCACTGCTAATGCTTCCACTTCGCAGGTAGTTGGAGTTACCGGCACCTATTATTTCAGAGCATTAAACAATTGCGGATGGGGGCCTGCCTATACAGGGACATCGGTTGTAATATATCCTACGACAGAACCGACACCTGTAGCGTCACCACCAGCAATTTGCGGAAGCGGTTCAACAAATTTATCTGCTTCAGTTCCAGGATCCACTATTTACTGGTACATAGGTTCATGCGGCGGATCATTGATAGGAACCGGAAACTCCATTACGGTTACGCCTGTTACGACAACAACCTACTATGCAAGGGCATATAATCCTTCTTGCTCATCATCGTGTGGAACAGTTACCGTTGTTGTATCTGATCCTATTCCTCAGACGATTTCCGGTTATACAACGCCGGTTTGCACCGGATTAACGGAAGTTTTAACCAGTACCACCTCGGGAGGAACCTGGATGAGCAGTGATCCTGGATTAGCAACGATTGATCCGTCAAGCGGTTTAGTAAATTATCTCTCAGACGGGAATGTTGTAATTACTTATACTGTTACCGTTGGCGGTTGTACCAATACGGCATCTGCATCAATAACTATCAGTGTTCCAATGGATCAGACGATAACAGGTACGTCTCTAATTTGTGTAGGTTCATCTGAAACATGGACAAGTACGACTACTGGTGGCACATGGTCGAGTGATACACCCGGTGTTGCCACCGTGGATGCTTTGACCGGTTTAGTGACCGGTATTTCTGATGGTACTGCAATCATAATGTATTCCGTAACGGTTGGTGGATGCGTAAATACCGCTACACAAACAGTTACGATATCTACACCTATTCCCCAGACGATCACCGGTAATCAGCAGATTTGTTTAGGATCTTCTGAAATCTGGACAAGCACAACTACCGGAGGAACATGGACCATTGACGCCCCTGGTGTTGCAACCATAGATGCTTCGACCGGTCTGGTGACTGGTGTTTCTTCCGGTACTGCTGTTATTTCCTATTCAATTACCATTGGAGGTTGTATTAACTCAGCAACTCAATCGGTGACCATTACAGCTCCTATTGATCAGACGATCACGGGTTCAACATTGCTATGTGTTGGTTCTACTGATTCCTGGACAGCAACAACATCTGGCGGAGTCTGGACAAGTGATTCTCCCGGTGTAGCATCTGTAGACCCATTATCAGGTGTTGTGACAGGGATTTCTGATGGTACTGCAATTATTACCTATTCAGTGACAGTTGGCGGTTGTGTTAACACAGCTACAAAATCAGTAACCATAACAGATCCAATGCCTCAGACTTTAACTGGTTTACAACAAATATGCACGGGATTATCGGCGACATGGACAAGTACAACCTATGGCGGAACGTGGATAAGCGATAATCCCGGGGTAGCCGCTGTTGACATCTCAACCGGGGTTGTTACCGGTATTTCTGAAGGCACGACTGTCATTACTTATTCAATAACAATTGGTGGCTGTGTAAATACTGCAGCCCAAACCGTTACCATAACAGATCCCCTACCACAAACCATCACAGGAACTTCAATGATATGTGTCGGCTCTGCAGAAACCTGGACTTCAACAACCCAGGGAGGAATCTGGACAAGTGATACTCCTGGTGTAGCCACGGCAGATCCTTTATCCGGTGTTGTTACAGGCATTTCTGATGGCAGTGCTGTTATTACTTACTCAATAACAGTCGGAGGTTGTATAAACACAGCAACACAGACAGCGACGATAACAGCTCCTTTCCCCCAGACAATAAACGGATTACAGCAAATCTGTGCCGGTTCCACAACGACATGGACGAGTTCCACATACGGCGGAACATGGACAAGTGATAATATTGGAGTGGCAACAGTTGATCCCTCATCGGGTCTGGTAACCGGAGTATCCGGAGGTGCATGTATTATTAGTTATTCATTGACTATCGGAGGATGCGTAAATACAGCAACACAATCTGTAACCGTGACAGATCCGATACCTCAGATAATTTCCGGGACAACACCGGTATGCATAGGATCGAACACTATCTGGACAAGTACGACAACAGGAGGAATATGGGCATCAGACAATCCTTCAATTGCGACTATTGAACCGATCAGTGGTATGGTTACCGGTGTTGCGGCGGGATCGACTGTGGTTACCTATACGGTGACTGTAGGAGCCTGTTCTAATACTGCGACTCAGATGCTGACCATAACAGAACCTATTCTTCAGACATTAAGTGGAAACACGCCAATATGTATCGGTTCTTCTGAAAATTGGACAAGTACCAGCACTGGAGGAACATGGACAAGTAGTGACCCGGCAACAGCAACAGTAGATGCCTCAACAGGTCTTGTCACCGGAGTTGCCGCAGGGACATCTCTGATAACATATTCTGTATCTATTGGCGCTTGTGTCAATACGGCAACAAAAACTGTCACTATTGCCAACGATATCGATGCAACCATCAGTGGTGGCACGTCACCAATCTGTTATAATTCAGACCCGGGTACTTTCACGGCAACCGGTACCGGCGGCACAGGTGTTTTCACCTACCAGTGGTATAAGACACCGGCTACGATAATTACCAATGCGACAAACAGCACCTATAATCCGGGTAATATTACTTCAAGTTCAGGATATTATTGTGAAGTTACCGGGTCTTGTGGATCGATTACTACAGATACTGTAGACATTACTGTTTATCCCTTTGTAACAGCTACCTTAAGCGGAGGAAATTCGCAGATTTGTGATAAAACCAGTCCGGGAACACTTACCGCCACAGGTAATGGCGGGACTGGAGTGTACACGTATTTATGGCATAAAGACGGTATTTCGACAGGAGTTACCACGAGTACATATAATCCCGGCCTGCTTCAGAATGATGCTAATTTTTATTGTGTAGTAACCGATTACTGCGGGGTAGCTACCACCAATACTTTTTATGTGGTCATATTACCTCCGGTTGGAATTCCTACGCCTATAACTGTTTCTGCAGGAATTGAGCCCATTTGCCAGCTTACAAATGATACAACAGTGACCTATTATTCCACAACGGCACAATATTCAAATAGTTTTAACTGGTCAATCAGTGATACCAATGCCGGATGGATTGATGCTAACCTGGGTGTAATGCACTGGAATAACGGATACTATGGAAACGTAAACATTCAGGTGTCTGCCAATGGTTGCGACGGGCCTTCAATTGAAGTTTATCGCGCCGTTGTGATTAATCTTTGTGGTGCCGGACATAGCATAAGCGGCAAAACAAAGTATGCAGCCAAAGCAAATAATGGTATTCCTGCTCCAAATCCCGCCACATATAATTCCATAAAATATAATATTGATAATGTTATCGTGATATTGAAAGATTATTCATCTGGTAATGAATTGGCACGTGATACAAGTGACGCATCGGGTGTTTATCAATTCAATAATGTTGCTGATGGAAATTATATATTATCCTATGATAAATATACTGTCGACACGATGCAATGGGGTAATGATGTAAATGCCATCGATCTGACAATTATTAAATATTATATTGGCACAGATACCATGTCCGATCCTTCAAGGAATTTTTATCCAAAGTACAGGAAGGCAGCTAATGTGGATAACAATTCATTAATCAATGCCATTGATATTTCCAGGATTAAGGCAAAGATCGGAGCTCCATACAGTATTAGCAAGAACTTCCCCAAAGGCAACTGGGTAAAACTTGATACGTCATTAACCGTTGCTGGCGCCAATCTGAGCATAGACCTGAAAACGATATGTTATGGTGACTATAATGCATCGAGCACTAAATACCGTGATTCATTAACTACATGGAGCATGGCCAAGTCCTTACCGGAAAATATCATTGCTGTTGCTGATGATTATGTCACTATCAACGATCCAAAATATTTTGAAGTGCCATTGCGCATTAGTTCCAAAATGAATGAATTCTCCGCTCTCGGGCTCGAGCTGAATTATCAGAGTAATGATTACAGGCTGGTCAGCGCTTATATGCCAAAAACCAACGGTAAGAACGGTATGGTTAAGATCAATCCATCACTCGAAGAAATAATTGCAGAAGATAATGATCTGCTGGTGACGGATGAAGGGGGTGTGATCAGGGTTGTTTATGCAACGACAAACGATTTTGATGTTGCTGCTGACGACGAAATGATCATGTTGGGCTTCAGCTCGATTAACAAAGTAGAAAAGGGAGAGCTTGATTTTGTTCTCTCCGGGACAGGCGTAATTGGAAATAAATATGGCGAAGAAAATGAAGACGCATACTTATCAATGCCCAAGGTGTTTTTACAGGGTGATGATACTGAAGCCGGATTTGAATTCTCAGGATATCCCAATCCATTTACTAATGTTGCTACGTTAACCTATAGCCTGCCCGAAAATGGAAATGTGAAAGTAAGAGTTTACAATGCTATAGGCGAATTAGTGAACGAACTTGTAAATGAAGTTCAGAGTAGCGGAAAACATACTGTTGAATTTTCGCAAAACAACCTGCCGGCAGGAATGTATACTTTCAGGCTAGAGTTTACAGGATCAGAAAAATCAAATTGTTTGGTTTTGAAATTAGTCCACTGATTCTATACAGGGATGTAAATTCCTGAATTATTGAGATCAGGCTGTCTGAAAATCAGGCAGCCTGATTTTTTTTGTTACGTGACATTCATTTATCATACAACCACCACTAATGAATTAATGTAATACCTGCATACAACACCATCAATTTCCAGGGGTTAATTGATCTGATTTTAGCGGTTAAAAGACCTGTGGTTGAAATAGAACGACGACCGACAAAAATTTTATGGAAGGTAATGATCATAAATTGTGATGGTATTAAAAGATTGCTTTATTCCCTAAAACCCAGAATTATAACTTCAGTTTTGAATTTACAGGGATTGGCCTACAAAACCAGCGTTCCGCAGTTACACAATTGGGGTTGGTGAACCCTGTTGAATACTTTCGGGCTAATGTGCCTGATACATATTCGTTGCGGGGCAATAATTTAATGCCCTCTTTTTAGTGTTTGAGCAGAAACCCATTGTCTGAATCTTAAAGTTTAGTTTCGAGGCTTGCGAAGCAGAAAAAAGCTCAACCGCTTCTGTGATGAGATTGAAACCTGCCGACTATATTGGGGCCGGGGTGGGAGAATAAGGGGTTTCGTTCAGACACAAGCTATTTTGCCCGAAAACTGAACGCAAAAGATACAGGATGAAAAAAGATACTGGATTTTTTCATTTTCAGAACTGCGTGTCTCATGAAAGGCCATGAAATGAGTCAATTTGTCCACCTGCTGAAGACCCACTTCGCCATGATTTTTATTGAAATTGAAATAACGATAAAGGTCATTGACATACCATTTTCAGACTATCTGTTACCTGTTGGATATTCATCCGCAAAGATTGTCCGGTTTCAGAATGGTTATATCATACTATTTTCATATTGCACCGGCAAAAACCCGGCAAAAATCATAAAAGCAGCCACAGGACTGAATGCTTATTCGTCATGGTGTCAAATGAAATAAAATATATTGAAACGCATCACCACCCTGCGCCTTACCAACCGGACGACATATAATTATTATCTATCTATCTGCGATCAAATATTTTTGACGCAGCACCCATTACCCATTCGATAAGAAATAACCTTTGACTTGAGAACCATTTAATCAGCGCAAAACCTGTAACTAATATGAGATTATAATAAATTCGGTTCTTCTGTTCATCTGGTGTTCTTCTTCGGTACAAGGCACTACCCTGGTTCCTTCACATTCGCACTTGTTCACAAGCTTGGTTTCTCCATAACCCTTGCCATAAATCCTAAGCGGATTCGTAATCCGTTTCTGGATATAGGACGCTGAAGCCTTAGCCCTGTTGTTTGAAAGTGTAATATTAAAATCAAAACTTGAGCGGCAGTCGGTATGTGAACCCAATTCTATGACCATATCCTGATATTCATTCATGATATTCACTATTTTATCCAGTTCAAGGGCGGCATCGGGGCGGATATCATACTTACCAAGATCAAAATAAATAGGATTTATTTGGAAAATCTTTCCAAGATCTGCACCAACTTCAATTTTTCCTATCGTTTCTTTAATCAATATTTCGCCAAATCTGGAAACAATATTTTTGTAAGGAATAACTTTTGTAATATAAGAATCTTTGCTGAGGGTAATTTCATAGCACAAACTGTCGTATATTTTCTTATCATCGAGATTCTTGACAATTTCGCCGAATTCGTTGGTTTTATAATTTTCCGACTTATCTGATTTAACATCCTTTAATAATACATTCACATCTTGCAGCGGCTGTTTCGTTTTCGCATCGGTCACCTGAATTTTGAGAACCGCCGAAAAAGATTTTTTCAGCTTAATATCAGCAGTTTTCTGTCTGGCATTGCATAAATGAAAAGTAGACACACTAATGCTGCCATCTTCATAAGAATTCTTTTTGCCATTCAATTGATAATTTTTATCATATTCAGCTATAAAAGAATATTTTCCGTTTTGATCGGTAAAAGTCCGGCCAACCACCTCCGTTTTTTCATCCATTAATGTCACTTCAGCGCCGGGTACGGGCACATTTGAACCCATTTCGTAAGCGGTTCCATTGATTTTAATTTCACCTGTTTTTCCCGTATTATCGTCACCTACCGAAATTATTATAAATTCGGTCCTTCTGTTCATTTGGTGTTCTTCTTCCGTACAAGGCACCACCTTGCTTCCTTCACATTCACATCTGTTGACCAGTTTCGTTTCCCCATAACCTTTACCATATATTCTTTCAGGATTAGTGATCCGTTTTCTGATATATTCTGCAGATGATTTGGCCCTGTTATCCGAAAGTTTATTATTGTAAGCATAACTGGCACGGCAGTCGGTATGTGAGCCAAGTTCAATTACCATATCCGGATATTCATTCATGATCTTCACAATTTTGTCTAGTTCTATAGCCGCATCCGGACGTATATAATACTTATCGAGGTCGAAATAAATCGGATTTATTTTGAAAATTTTTGCAAGATCTGCGCCCACACCGATTTTGCCGATCATTTCTTTGATAAGTATTTCGCCGGATTTTGAAATACGATATCTGAAATCAATAATTTTTTCAATAAAACATTCTTTATTAAGTTTAATATTATAGACCAGACTGTCATTAATTTTTTTATTATCAAGAGATTTAAGTATTTCACCCTTTTCGTCTGTTGTGAGGTTTTCAACAATTCCTGTTTTTTCATCGGTCAGAACGACACTGACATCTTTCAGTGGCTCTCCGGTTTGGGCATCGGTTATCTGCAATCTGAGGGAAACCGTAGTTGCTTTTTCCAGCAAAAGATTGGCAGTCACTTCTTTGGCATTGCGGGCATTAATAGTGGAAGCTGTATTAAAACCATCTGAAAAGGCATCTTTCTGACCTTTCAGATTATAGTTCCGGTTATATTCGGCAGTAAAAGAATACGCGCCTTTTTCATCAGCAAAAACCTTACTGATGATTTCCATTTTTTCATTCATCAAAGTAACTTCAGTTCCGGGAATAATTTTATTAGTGTTTTTATCATATGCAACCCCCCTTATTATGATTTTCGATGGTATGCTTTTATTTAACTGCTCTTTGATCAGTATTTCGCCAGGTGTTACAATATGGTATCGGTAGGTTAAATATTTTGACTCGTAACCCTCTTTACTAAAATTAATATGATAATATATGCTGTCATTGATTGTCTTATCGTCTAATGATTTAAAAATTTCGCCATTGACATTTGTCAGAAAATTTTCAAGCTTTCCTGATTTTGCGTCTTTTAAGGGGACGCTTACATCTTTTATAGGTTCACCGGTACCTGCATCGGTTACCTCAATTTTCAGCGATACCGCAACAATATTTTTTTCGAGCAAAAGATTGGCTGTAACTTCCTTAGCATCACCGATGTTATATGTTGATGCAGAGTTATTGCCATCGGAATAAAATTCTTTTTGTCCTTTTAAATTATAATTCCGATTATAATCGGCTGCAAAAGAATAGGCGCCTTTATCGTCAGAAAATGCAATGGCAATTTCTTCCATTTTTTCATTCATCAAAGAAATTTTAGCTCCTGTAATAATTTTGTTCGTTTGTTTGTCGTATGCAATACCACGGATTTTTACTTCATGAATTGTAAGTCTATAGATATCAAGGTTCCCAAATCCCCTGGTTTGAAAATCATCGACAACTCTGACTGATGCAAAATATGCATTTGCCGAATCAATAGGAGTGTAATACATATCATTGTCGGTGGTGTTGATAGGGTAACCCATATTGACCGGTTCAGACCATGTTGCGTCATTCTTAAGTCTGCTGTAAAATATATCATATCCTCCCATGGTATTGTGACCTTCAGAACAGAAATACAGCGTATTATTGGATAAGATAAAAGGCCCATCCTCATTGTATTCAGTGTTGATAACATCCCCTAAGTTTTTTGCCTCCCCCCAATTTCCATTAGGAAGCTTGGTGACCATGTAAATATCCAACCCGCCATATCCGCCTTTTCTGTCACTTGTAAAATAAAGTGTTTTACCATCAGGCGAAAGGCTGGCATGTGTTTCCCATGCCCCTGTATTTACAGGCGATGAAAGTTTTCTGGGACTGGACCATTCTTTGTTATCGTAATTACTCACATAGATATTTCCATCACCGCCGTCATCTTTGTAGATAAACAATTGTTTTTTGTCGGGAGATAAGCTTATAGATGCTTCATGGTCTTCAGTATTTATTGATTTACCGATATTTACAGCCTCACCCCATTTGTTGTTTTTTTCTTTGTTTGAGATATAAATATCTTCAAAGTAATAGCCATTGTCCTCAATTAATTCACCGACATTGGTATTCCGACGGGAAGTAAAAAAAAGAACGTTACCGGAAACATCGACAACCGGCGCATATTCAGGAAAATTAGTGTTAATATGGCTTCCAAGGTTCTCCACCTGGATCGGGATGGGATTCTTTATCATCTCTCTGGCTACCTTGCACATGGATATCTGACGATTGGCATTAATGATATTTTCACCATCTGTTTTTTCCTTAAGAAATGTTTTATATTTTTCTGTTGCTGCGATCGCCTTACTTAGGTCATAATTAATAAGATATGCTGTGCCAAGATAAAAAAATGTTATTACTGGCGCTTTTTTTTCGTCATAGTTGTCTGAGTATTCCTCTGACACTTTAACAGACGCTTTTTCCAAATACGGTATTGCATTAAATTTATCAGACGGCATATGCTTATAACAGACCCCTATATGAAATGCAAGATTTGCATTTTCAGGATCAGCCCCATAAAGTCTCAAAAAAATTGGCAAGGCACGTTGATAATTTTCAAGAGAAAAATAAATATAGGCAGAATCAAAGGCTTCCCTGTCTCTTTTTTGAGCCAAAGAATAATTTGTCACTAAGGATAAAATCGCGATAACAATCCAAGCTGTTTTTTTCATTTGTACAATTTTTCTAAACTAAATTCATTGAAAACTCAATATCTACCAAAAATAATCATTTCAAGAACAAAAATAAAACTGAATAACGAAAAAAACAAGTCTTTCAATCAATTGGATGAAGTTCAATATCTGGAATAATATTAACTTTATGACAAAAATAAAAAAATAAATATTAACCAAAATTAAATTTATATGTTATACACAGTCCTTACAGCCTCAAAATTTGAGGATTTGATAAAACAGGTCAATGCATTAATTGAAAAAGGCTGGATACCTCAGGGCGGATTTTGCGAGAGCAGTGTTGGCGCTATTTCGCATTATTCTCAGGCCATGATAAAAAAACAATAGGGTTTTTCTATTAACCCTGATCAGGCGCTTCTAAAAAAAGGTTTAGGCTGTCGAATTTCTGAAATACGCATTGTACTAGGCTTATATGCCAATGCTGAGGTTGTCGAACGCAAGGATTTGAAGAATGACGAAATTTGAAGTTTTTAGAGGTGCCCGATAGCAAATCCTTATGGATGGTCAGGAGGTAAAAACCGGGTATATCTTCTTATTAAACCGATAATTCCGTGCGGGATAATAAAAAGAAACGGTAAAAATATCTTATTGCTTATCCCGGGAATTATCAAGGATTTTCCTGCCAATGCAGCATTCAGGATTTTTTTTGCCAGTTTTTCAGGGCGCATCATTATTCCTGCTTTTATTGCTTTTTTATGGTTTTCCTGACTGAGATCGTATAGATTGGTAGAAACAGCACCGGGGCAAATACAGGTGACATTGACATTATAATCAATCATTTCTGTCCGCAGCGAACGGGAGAAACTTTTCAGAAAGCGTTTGGTTGCCGCATAAAAAGCGATACCGGGGTAGGGCATATAGGAAGCTAATGATGAAATGATGATGATATTTCCCCGGCGCCGCTGCTTCATGTCTTTTCCAAATAATATGCAAAGTTTTGCCGGTGTTGATACATGCAGGGATATTATGTTACAGGCATTGGCAACGCTTGTTTCAACAACCTCACCGAAGTAAAAAATTCCGGCATTATTCACCAGCACATCAACCTCCAACATTTCGCTCTGGCACCATTCGTAAAGTATAACTGCCGCATCCGCCGCGGCTAGATCCATGAACAGTGTTTTGGTGTTAGTTTTATATTTGGCTTTGAATTCTTCCGCAACTTCTTTGAGGCGCTCTTTCTGGTTACTTACCAGTATCAGATTATATCCCCTGCTGGCAAACTCACGGGCAATAGCATAACCAATTCCGGACGTTCCTCCCGTAACCAAAGCTGTTTCATTTTTGGCAATCATTGTCATTGCGAACACGATCTGTTTTTTGAGACTCCAAGTTCTTTTTGCAGACAGCAAGGAAGCTCGCTGATGTGCTGGTGACAGGCCATTTCAATGGAATACATGCGAGCTATACAATAATTTTTACATGAGCATTGGCTGCGTGCTTTCCTGTCATGTTTCAGCCGGTTTACAAATCCCGGTTCGTTAAGCAACGCCCGGGCCATAGAAACAAATTCAAATCCGGAGTTAAGAACCTGATCTATTTTCTCCCCGGAAATCAGTCCTCCGACATAAACAAGAGGAAGTTTTACCGCTTGTCTGAATTTTAATGCATCTTCCAGAAAGTAAGCCTCTTTGAAAGGAACCGCTGGTATCATCCATTTTCCGGCTATACCGACACCTATCTTTAACGGGATGTTTTTCATATAATACGTCAGAGACCTGATCGGCATGCTCCCTCTCATCACAAACATTGGAGCTTTACTTACAAAACCTCCGCTGAGTATAAGTGCATGCGCCCCTTCCCTTTCGAGCATGCGGGCAACTTCTAAACATTCCTCCGTTTCCATACCCCCATGGAAGCCATCACTCATATTCATTTTCACCACGACACCTATATCATTACCAGCAGCCTTCATTACATGTTGCATGACCAAGCGCATGAAACGTGCACGGTTTTCGAGAGCCCCCCCGAATTCGTCCTTTCGGCGGTTGGTATACGGCGAAAGAAACTGGCTGATAAGGTATCCATGCCCCGCATGAACTTCAATCGCATCAAATCCCGATTCACGTGCTATGACAACCGCATTTCCGTAAGCCTTTGCCACTAGCATAATGTCTTCTCTGGTCATCTTTTTCGACCAGGTGGGCGAATAAATGTTCAGACCGCCTGACGGACTAAGCGGTATTCTGCCGGCGACAGATTTCTTCGACATATTGCCACAATGTCCGAGTTGTATGGATACTGCAGCGCCTTCGCTATGAATGGTATCGGTGAGACTGCGTAATTCGGGAATGATCTCTTTGCGTAACCAAAGCTGGTGCGGAAAAGAGAGCCCGTCGCGGGTGACTGATGCATAGGCCACAGTCGTCATCCCGATGCCGCCGGCTGCCACCGAGTGGTGATAATCGAGCAGCATGGCTGACGGGCGGTTCCCGGGGCACATGCCCTCAAAGGCCGCAGCACGTATGCTCCTGTTCCTGAGTTTGACCGGACCGATCGATGCCGGTGTAAATAATAATGAATCTCTTATCAAGGGTGTCTTGGTTTTATTTGGGCGCAAAAATATGATTATTGTTGGTATTTCTGCAACAGGTCGCAAATTTGCTCCTATTATCTTTTTCCAGTCAGGCTAAAAACCGGCAGTTTCATCATTTGTTGATCGTTTTTCATAATTCTTGGCGAACTACACGGACATTAATCTGAATGATCCGTTCTGAAAACATTAAAAACATTCACGCATAATACAAATTCTATTTTTATCCATAGTAAAATGTCCCGCTTCTTAATTCTTCTGACCGTCGTTATAATGATGGACTATAATAAAACAAGATCATTCGGATTAGCACCAAAAAACTTGTTAAAAATCATCGGAGTATGATTAAAGCGCTCAAAAAACAAACAAGGTTTTTATAATCAGGTACAAACCAAAAACAAACAACATAATTCCCAGTGCCCGGTTTACAAACGAAAGGATTCCCGGGCGCAAAAAAACCCTTATCTTATTGGCTACAAAGCATTTAAGAACATCGGTCGCGAAAACTGTTCCCAATGCAACACCAAAAAAAACTGTGAGTTTTTTTATTTCGGAATTATATTCTGTTGCAACATAACCCATGATGCCCATCCAGAAAATCAGCAAAAACGGATTTATTAAGTTTAAAAAATAACCCTTTATTATATACAGGTAGGACTTGGATGGTGGATCATAATACGTTTTATTTTTATTTTTATCCAAATCATGGATGTCCGTTTCAAAAGTTCCTGTTTTCTTACGGAAAACATATATCCCGTATCCCAATAATATTAATCCTCCTATGATACCGAACAGCGTGCTGTACTTATCGCTGCTGATGAGTTGTGATATGCCAAGGAAACTTAAAAATATAAGCGTAAAATCACTTAACATTATTCCCAGCGCCAGGTACAGCCCATAACGAAAGCCCCTGTAAATACTGGTCTGTAGCAGTGTAAAAAATGCCGGACCAATAACAACAGCAAGGGTCAACCCTAAAATAAATCCGCTGATGAGGACATTTAGCATTATTATTTTTTATGTGCTAAATTAAATTTTTCTATAAACATCTCCCATAACTACTGAATATTTTCTTTCATTTTCATGCAAAATTGATTTATACCTCATTTTTAAATTGATTTTTATAAAAATATCAGCGTATCTTCAAAAATTTTCCCTTATTAGAAACTGTTTTGATTTTATGTTACATAAGATTTATGATGGATTTTTTAGCGAAACGAGACAGATTTTGCAGACATAGTTTATCCTATGTCGAAAAATCTAACGAAGTTGCAGCAAAAAAGACGCATAAAGATATGAAAAGATAAAATCAAAACAATTTCTTATTATATTTCAACGGTCGAAGGAAAAACCAGCAGCAAGTATTAATTTTTCCATAACGTGTCTGATACATGAAAAATCTAAGTTTAACTGTTGTTTACAAATCTTCGCCAGAAAAATCATAAAACCCGATTAAACAATGTAGCTCACTGACCGGCAGACAATGACAGAGAAATGAAAAGAATATTTACAATGGTTCATAATGCCGGACAAAAAAATACCACTCCTGATTATTGCTTCTGGTTCCCTGTTTTATTGAGATGAATCCTGAACTGGGTACCTTTTCCAATTGTTGATGATTTTACAAATATCTTTCCTGAATGGTAATTCTCAATAATTCTTTCAGATAAGGATAATCCCAATCCCCACCCCGATTTTTTGCTGGTATATCCCGGATTGAAAATGGTTTTAAACTTCGATTTGTGTATTCCTTTTCCGGTGTCAACAATATCAACATAAACATGCCTGTCATCTTCAAAAATGGTAATTTCAATACTACCGGCACCAGACATTGCGTCTATGGCATTTTTGCAGAGATTCTCGATCACCCATTCAAAAAGATGCTTATTGAGGGGAACACTAATGTTCGGAGAAGATGAGGCGAAAATATAGTTTATTTTTCTGGATGTGCGCTTTTTCAGATAATCAATGGAATTACTGACAATCTCCACAATATCCTGTTTTTCCAGTTTGGGTTCAGAGCCTATTTTTGAAAACCGTTCCGTGATAGTTTCCAGGCGCATGATGTCTTTGGAAACTTCCGACAGGGTGTCTTCGTCAATGCCTTTCAGACGGAGAAGTTCAACCCATGCAATAAGTGAGGACAGCGGTGTTCCCAGCTGGTGTGCTGTTTCTTTTGCCAACCCCAGCCATACCTTGTTTTGTTCAGATCTTCGGGAAGTACTGAAAAGCAGATAAGCAATAAAAATAAAAATGCCAATGATGATAAACTGAACATACGGAAAATATTTAAGTTGAATAAGAAGAGGTGAATCCCGGTAGAATACAATACAATCGTCTTTTCCCGGCAGGTTAACATTAATAGTATTATTTTCCGCTTCCATCGACTGTATGGTTTGCGTGATATATTCCTGATTTTTCAACTTTAATGTGTCAATATTTCCGTACGCAATAACCTGTTGCCGGCTGGCATCGGTAACAATAACAGGCACAGAAGGCGCATTGGTGACAATTTCGGAAAGAAATGCCTTTACCTGTTTATCGAGCACCTCTCTCAAACCCGTAAAAATCCTGGAATCTTTGTAGTGCAGAAGAATTTTTTTATTACCGATATAATTAATTTCGATAGGTGGATAAACAGAGAAATCCTCTTTTATTTTACCGGACAAAATTTTTACGGTATTTATATCGAAATCAACATTTTTTGCGAGTGTAATATTATGATTCTCGTCGGTCAGAATAACCGGTATGGTGTTGTTTCCCTTGATAATGTCCAGATAAAAAGTAAGGTCCTCATAATAGGCAGCATTGATTAAGCGCACATTGGCATTGGCCCATAATTCAACCTTTTTGCGTTCTTCATCCTGCAGCAGTGTAAAAAAAGTGTCGGTGGCATTGACCAGACTGGCTTTTTTTGTGATGGCGTCCACCCATAACTTTATTTTATTGCGCTGGTCGGTTTCGATCTGATTGGCAACCCGCTCAATATACCATAATGATAAAAAGAAAATGACCATCAGGGTGATAAAAAGCAGGATCTTCCATCTTCGTTTTTTTATATATATATTCATTATGTATTATTTCTTCCTTCGTTGAATTACAGGGTAGTTATCTGAGGTTCTTCAAACAATAGTAACGATTTTTTAGCCTCTTTAATATATCCCTGAAATAACGAGACGCCGATTTCAGAAAATGTCTGAAAATCCATTACGAGTTTTTTTAAAACAAATATAGTCCATCGAAAGCAAAACCAATGAACAAAACAAGAAAATTTATTTCCGGTCAAATAGTTTTATACCGCAGGTTGATATTATTCCCTGAAACAGGAAAATAAAATAGTAAATGAAGGACATTTTTAATAACCCTGATCGTGCGCTTCTAAAAACAAATAAGTTCGAGGCAGGCGAAGTTCTGAAAGCCCGCAGTGTTTTGAGCGTACACGCCTGCGCTAAGTCTGCCGGACGCAAGGATTTGAAGAACGAAGACGAACGAAGAAATTTGAAGTTTTTGGAGGAGCCCTTAAATTTTAGCCATTAATCTCTTAACATGATTAATAATGACAAAAAATGTATTTTTGAAAAAAATTCTGATGAAAAAGTTTATGATTCTTGCCATCTTGGCGGTGGCGCTTAGCGGATGTGGCTCAGACCGTTCAAAGAAAACTAATGAAGTTGCACAAAATGATGTTTCTGGGCAAAGCGGAAGTTTTATCATTGGCTGTCCCGAAACTATATTACCCCTATTGAATAAATGGAAACAGGAGTTTGTAAAAAATCATGCAAAAATAAAAATTGGTATCACCCCTGTCAACTCCGGCAAGATACTGAACATGCTTGAAAATAACCAGATACAAATAGCAGTGTTATCCGGAAACGATGGCAGGGAAAGCTTTTGGACTGCACCGGTAGCAAAAGATGCTGTATTGCCCGTAGTCAGTTTTGATAACAATAATCTGCAACAAATAGTGCTGTCGGGCATTACGAAGGAAAAACTTGCGGCAGCTTTCACCGGAAAGCTAAAAACCTGGAGGCAGCTATTGCAGGCCGGTTCAAACGATCCTATTGAGGTATTTAAATTATCGGATAGTTCAGGCAGTTCAGCAATGTGGGCAGAATTTCTTAAGGTAAAACCTTCTGATTTTAAAGGCACCCTTGTTTTTAATGAAAATGATATTCCCATGATGGTGGCCGGCAATAAAAACGCAATCGGCTATTGCAGTTTCACCGACATCTATGATATAAATACCGGTTTAAAAAAACGCAACCTTTATGTGTTACCTGTCGACCTTAACTCAAACAACCAGACCGACGATAATGAGCTTGTTTTTGACAAAATCGGCGATTTGAAAAGTGCGGTTGCCTCCGGAAAATATCCTTCACCACCAGGACGAAAATTCTACATGGCCTGCAAAAAGGCACCTGATGATCGGGCCATTACCTCATTTATCAAATGGATACTTACTATCGGGCAAAGCTACTGTGATCAATATGGTTTTGTAACCATTGAAAAAAATGAGGCTTCCGTGTCCCTGAAACAAATGGAATAATAAATACACATAAAGTTATACATTTGTAAGCGGACAAAAGATAGATTTTTTCCCGTATCTACTCATTTTTAGCAATATCTGTCTGATCATTGGGATGAATTTGCTGAAATAAACATGGAATGAGTATTAAATACTGTTAATTATGATGATTAAGAAGAAAAAAATTTTTTTGTTAATGACAGATTTTTATAATTTCGTAATAAAATTGGATAATATATTGTTTTATAAATCAAAAGTAAGTATATTTACCAAAACAAACTCATGAGAAATGAAAGGAAAAGAAGATGTTGCACTGCATAAAGTTTTAAAGGAATTTTTTGGTTTCGATACTTTCAAGGGGAACCAGGAGGCGATCATCAAAAGTGTGCTTTCCGGAAAAGATACTTTTGTGATTATGCCTACCGGTGGCGGAAAATCGCTCACATATCAGCTTCCCGCCTTGATCAGTGAGGGTACGGCAATCATTATTTCGCCCCTTATTTCACTCATGAAGAACCAGGTGGATAATATCCGGAATTTTGGTGTGGATAAAGGAATTGCAAATTTTTTAAACTCATCGCTTTCCAAGCAGGAAATGGCTGAAGTAAAAGCTGATCTGCTGGCCGGAAAAACAAAACTGCTTTATGTTGCACCTGAAACACTTACAAAAAAGGACAATATTGAATTTTTCAAACAATTTAAAATTTCTTTTTATGCCATCGACGAAGCACATTGTATCTCTGAATGGGGACATGATTTTCGTCCGGAATACCGAAATATAAGGCCAACCGTAAAGGCTATCGGCAAAAAAGTCGCCGTAATGGCGCTTACGGCGACCGCCACACCTAAGGTACAGCACGACATACAAAAAAATCTCGGCATGATGAATGCCGACTTGTACAAATCCTCATTCAATCGCCCGAACCTTTATTACGAAGTACGTGCAAAAACCAAAGACGTTCAACGGGATATAATAAAGTTTATCAAAAGCAACAGCGGAAAATCCGGAATAATTTATTGTCTCAGCAGAAAAAAAGTGGAAGAACTGGCTGAAACCCTTGTGGTTAATGGCATTAAAGCCCTGCCGTATCATGCCGGGCTGGAGTCGGAAGTTCGCAAAGCCAACCAGGATAAATTCCTGATGGAAGAAGTGGATGTTATTGTGGCAACCATAGCCTTCGGCATGGGTATTGACAAACCGGATGTGCGGTTTGTTATCCATAATGATATGCCCAAAAGCCTTGAAGGTTATTACCAGGAAACCGGGCGTTCCGGTCGTGATGACGGCGAAGGAAACTGCATAGCCTTCTACGCCTATGAGGATATTCAGAAACTGGAAAAATTCACCTCAAAAAAATCGGTTAACGAACAGGAAATCGCCAAACAGCTCCTGCTTGAAACCATTGCATACGCCGAGTCTTCGGTGTGCCGGCGAAAATTACTGCTCCATTATTTCGGAGAGATCTTTAATGAAGAAAACTGCCAGTGCTGCGACAACTGCCTTCATCCCAAAACAAAATTTGACGGCACCGAATATGTCGAAATCGTACTCGACGCTGTTCAGGAAACCAAAGAACAATGTAAGGCCGCGCACCTGATCAATGTGATCATCGGAAAAACTTCAACAACGATCAAATCGTTCAAACACAACAAACTTAACGTATTTGGCAAAGGAGCCGATCATGATGAGAAGTTCTGGAATGCGGTCATACGTCAGACGTTGGTCAACCGTTTGCTTACAAAAGATATAGAAAATTATGGCATTCTGAAACTGACCAAAGAAGGAAAGAAATTTCTTGATGAACCGACAACCATCATGCTTACTCAGGATCATGATTACGACAATCAGGAAGATGTTGAGTTCTTTGCCGGCGGAGGAAAAACCAGCACGGCTGACCAGACCTTGTTCTCCTTGCTGAAAGATCTGAGAAAACAGCTCTCACGAAAGGAAGACCTACCTCCGTTTGTTATTTTTCAGGACCCCTCGCTCGAAGACATGGCGATACAGTATCCTGTAAAAATGGAGGAACTCCTTCAAATAACTGGTGTGGGCTCCGGAAAAGCACAAAAATACGGCAAGCCATTTTTGGATCTGATCGCAAAATATGTAGAAGAAAATGAAATCGTCCGCCCCATGGACATGGTGGTCAAATCCGTGGTAAACAAATCCGGACTGAAAGTTTACATCATTCAGAATATCGACCGGAAGATACCCCTTGAAGATATCGCCAACGCCAAAAATCTGACCATTGATGAACTCCTGATGGAACTGGAAAGTATTGTTGCCTCGGGCACCAAACTGGATATTAATTACTACATCGAAGAATATGTAGAACCTTATCACCAGGAAGAAATTTTCAATTATTTTTATGAGGCAGAAACGGATTCTATCGAAGATGCTTTAGAAGAACTTGGCGAAGAAGAATTCTCAGAAGAAGAGATACGGCTTGTCCGCCTGAAGTTCTTATCAGAAGTAGGAAATTAACAATTTAAACCATATCGTAATGAATGAAGAACCATTAAAGGAAGTTAAGGATGAAAACCCTTTTATAACCACTGAAACTGCTGAAACTAAAGAAACGCCGGAAAAATGCAGGGATAAAAAACATTGTTTTTCAACCATCATAAGTATATTGGCTTTGATCGGCACCATAGTTTTGTTTGTCTTGTATTTTCTACCACAGAAAAACACAACAGATAATACAACTCCCAGAACTACCGATAAAATAACCTTTGCTTACGTTAATACCGACACTATTATGGAACATTACGATTTTGTCCTTGATGTTCAGGTGGACCTGGCAAATTATGAAAAAGAACTACAGAATCAATATGTATCAAGTGCAAAGGCATTTGAAAAAGAATACAATGACTATATCAAAAGAGCAACAGCAAATCTTTTAACCTTAGAACAACAAAAGAAAACGGAAGAAAAACTGGCGCTGAAACAACAATCCATACAGGAACTTGAAGCAAAACTGTCAGTGCAGTTGCAGGAAGAAAAACTGAAACGGAACATGGAGGTACACGACACCATTGTCAATAATATTGCCCGGTATAATAAAAACAAGAATTACACTTTCATTTTTGAAAAATCCTATGGTGGCGGATTGTTATTTGTAAATGAGGCATTCGATATTACCAATGATATTCTTACAAGCCTGAACAAAGAATATGAAGTGATACTGGAAGCAAAAGAAAAGGAAAAAGAAACAACAAAATAAAATACCGGTAGCATGAAAATCAGGATTTTATGGTTGTTTTTATTCGTTTTTTTATTCAGTTGCAGTACCCGTATTGTAGAAGAAACCGTCGAAACTTATCCTGACGGAACACCCAAGGTCATTCGCTTTTATAAAGATGATGGTAATAAGCGTGTATTATTCAAAGAAACACTCTATTATCCTAATCATCAGAAATATATGGAGGGAGAATACCGCAATGGGAAAAGAAACGGGAAATGGACAAGCTGGTATCAGAATGGTAATGAAATGAGTATTCATCACTTTAACGATGGTGTGGATGATGGTGAAATGACCGTGTTTTACGAAAACGGCAAAAAACGTTATCAGGGCGATTACTCAAAGGGAGAGCAAAAAGGCATCTGGAAATTCTGGGATGAACAGGGCAACCTGATCAACAAAGAGGATTACAGCAAATAATCAGAACCGATACCCTATACCCATTTCCAGCACTTCAGCCCTGGCAAGATGTGTTTTTAGCCCTATCTGAAATAGATAATGATCTTTAACAGTATATTGCAGGGCTACCCTGTCAAAGATATAACCATCACTTTTCTCTTTGTTATATATGTAGGCGCCGAGTTGGGTTATAAATGAAAGCCTTGAAAAATTCATCATATAAACAAAACTCAGTCCCGGCCTTATGGCTTCCAGCTTGCTATTCATTGGTATGTTGCGTCGGTGCATCATTTCAACGACAGATTCGCTGTAATAAATGTCTATACCCGCACCAATCTGCCTTTTCATGCTTAATGGTTTCATAAAATAGCCGGTCAGACAATAATACGGATACTTTCTTCCTCCAGCGCCATAAAGCTCGTTAACACCGAACCTGCCCAAAACAGAGTATTGCCATTTTTTATCAGCTAAGGGGGCAACATTACTGATTGACTCCGGAGTGTCTTTGAATAATTTATAGGATAATCCCATATTCAAAGTCGGGACATTAATGCCCAGATTGGGAACCTTGATTGCGCCATTGGAAAAATGCGACAAGGAAATCCCTGCTGAAAGTCCGAACCGGTCAGTTATATTCCATCTTAGCTCATACTTAAGCTGGATAAAGGCATTCAGGTGTGTCCCGATGGCAATGTTTTTATAATTGGTTTCCGAATCAAATTTTTTTGTCAGATATCCCAGCCCCATGGCAACCCGAAAATACAGGTTTATTTTTTTTCCTTTTGTCAGACAAAAATTCAGATATGGATAAACAGCCACGGCTTGTCCTAAAGTCCGGGTATTTCCAAGCGGGGTATAAAAAAGCCCTATTCCTTTTAACGGGTATTTGAACAATTGCTCCCAGAGCTGTCTGCCATGGGTTTGTTCCGACAGGTTGACTTCATAACATAAAAAATGGCTTTGCGCCAGATGCTGCATAGTTTTATGGTGCGGAATAATAAATCCGTAATGCGTCAGGGCATCTAAACGCAGATTCATGCTGTGACCTTTATGTTGCTGGGCAGAAGCAGCAAAGAAAAAGAACACACAACAGAATGATATAAGTATTATTCTTTTCAAAATAGTATTCCTGTCGAAACATTACAAAGATAAAAATTAGAATTGATTACTTTTGCAAAAACTATCCCGAGATGAGAGACGAATTAAAAGCTTTTGAACGACTGCTGGACATTATGGATGAACTGCGGGCCAGATGCCCCTGGGACAAATCGCAGACCATCGAATCGCTGAGATACCTGACCATAGAAGAAACTTATGAATTGTCAGACGCCATTATGCACAGGGAAATGGATAATGTGTGTAAGGAGCTTGGCGACCTGATGTTGCATATTGTTTTTTATTCAAAAATTGCTTCCGAAAATAAAGCCTTTTCCATTACAGATGTGCTGAATGGCATATGTGAAAAACTTATTGTACGCCATCCTCATATATACGCTGATGTGAAGGTCTCCGGCGCCGGAGATGTAAAAAGCAACTGGGAAAAAATAAAATTAAAAACCGGCGAACGGTCGGTTCTGGCCGGTGTCCCGGGATCGCTTCCCGCCATGGTCAAAGCCTACCGGATGCAGGAAAAAGTCAGCGGTGTAGGGTTCGATTGGGAAAAACGAAGCCAGGTTTTTGAAAAAGTGCTGGAAGAACTTAATGAATTAAAAGACGAAGTGGAAAAAAAGACAGAAAACGCAAAAATTGAGGAGGAATTCGGTGATCTGTTTTTTGCACTGATCAACTATGCCCGTTTTATAAATGTGAATCCTGAAGATGCTTTGGAAAAAACCAATATTAAGTTCCAGAAACGGTTTGCATTTATCGAAAAAAAAGCAAAAGAACGGAACCGGAAAATACAGGATTTGTCACTTGAAGAAATGGATGTTTTCTGGAATGAGGCAAAACTTACAGAATAGCCCTTTTGCTGGCTGCCACCTGCACCTTATCAATGAATAGCCAAAGAAAGTACGATCGTGGTCCCAAAGCCCAGAAGTATGACAGCCAGTTTGCGGAAATTGAAAGAATGATGTTCATCATTTTCAAAAAGAATTGTCGTTGAAATATGAAGAAAAATACCCACCACAACAGCAAGGATGTAATTAAAGAAATTTGAATATCTGGTGATCAGCATTGCCCCGGTATAATTACTGATAAGGGTTCCCAAAGGCGCAGAAAAGGCAAAAATAAGCAACAATACCACCGGCATCCATTTTATTTTCTTACAGTTATAACAGAGCAGGCTCATCAAAACAACCGATATCGGAATATTATGTATTGCGATTCCGGTCAGCATGGTTGTTTTCAGCTCCTGTAAAGCATTGTTTTCTGCCAGGGGCATACCCTCCAGAAATGAATGGATGCACAGACCTATCATAATAGGCCATGTATTCAGGTATCCCTTACGGTGCACAATAGTTTTTTCTTCCAGATGTTCGTGCCCGTGTTCTACTCCCCTGGTGATAAAGTCCAGCATAAGCTGGATAAAAAAGCCAATAAGGACAAATAATCCAATGGTCAGTGATTCACCGGCACTGTATATTTCAGGGATTATTTCCAGAAAACTGATACCAAGCAGGTAGGCTCCGCTAAAAGCCGTAAAAAGCTGCAGATAAGCCTGCCGCGGCTTCATCAGGTATACAGTAAGCCCGCTGAGCATCACAGGAAAGAACAGAATTGAAAAAACCAGTAGCGACATCGTTTACATTTATTGTTTTACAAAGATATAAATTTTTACCAGATATAAAAGTCAGGTTTTTTTAATCCGATAACCCCACACAGCATAAAACAGTATTATCAGGTAACAGGGCACCGCGATCCAATAGGCCTGTTGCGTACTTTGCAACAGCTGTGTCAGCCATCCGTATACAAGCGGAAGTGTTGCTCCACCGGCAATAGCCATAATAAGTAAGGCAGAACCGGTTTTTGTGTATTTTCCCGCCCCTGCCAGCGCAAGCGGCCAGATGGCCGGCCATACCAGCGAATTCGCTAATCCCAGCATAGCAACAAACAGCACCGTCCAGGGAATTGTCAGTGTTACTGGTTTAAAACTTACCAAATCCAGAAAAGGCAAATTTATTATTGAAGTCTGTGGCACTGAAACAGCGGCAATCGCAAGTATAATTCCAAGCGATGCACACGCAGCCAGTGCATTTTTTTGCGAGATAACCCTGGGGATCAAAGCTACGCCGAAAAAATATCCGATCACCATAAAAACCAGCATGAGCGAGGTGAAATACTTGGCAGAACTCATGGCAATGTTAAGCGATTCTCCATAGCGGATAATGGTATCTCCGGAAATTACCTCCACCCCTACATAAAAAAACAGAGCAACCACACCTAATATCAGATTACGGTGTCTGAAGATATGCTGACGGCCTGCCTTTCCCTCTTCGCTATTGTCCGCTTCAGGTTTTATCTCCGGAAGTCGGGCATAACGAACAAGGATTACCATCACTGCTAAAAAAAATGTCATGAACAAATAAGGCATAATCATGCGCCGGGCAAGTTCATCAAGCAATGTGGCCCTCTGAGCAATATCTGTAATCTCTGACAGCCGGAGCTTTATTTGTTCCGCATCTTTCAGAAGAAAAGTAGCCAGCATTACAGGGGCAAGCACGCCTGCCGCTTTATTGCAGATACCCATTATACTGATCCTTTTGGCAGCGCTTTCCATAGGCCCGATGATCGTCACGTATGGATTTACAGCCGTTTGTAACAATGCCAGTCCTGTACCCAGAATAAAGAGCCCCGCCAGAAATAATGAATACGAACGTGTTAAAGCGGCAGGAATAAATATCAGTGCGCCCGCTGCCATTACAGATAAACCAATGGTCATACCGTTCCTGAATCCGAAACGTTCAATGATCTTTGACGAAGGAATGGCCATAACAAAATACGAGATATAAAAGGCGAAAGTAACCAGATAAGCCATCAACTCGGTTAGTTCACAGGCTGTTCTCAAAAAGGGTATCAGCGCCCCGTTAAGCCAGGTTACAAAACCAAAAATGAAAAATAATATACCGATAACGGTAATTGACAAAAGATAGTTTTTCCTGCTCAGTGCTGACGCTGCTTTTTCCATCACTTTTTATGATTCTTTATTATACTGTTGTCCTTTTTACACCAGACAAAAATACAACAAAGGCGATGCCCTGAAAACAATTTCTGATGATGTTGTCAACAGGGAGCTGTGTGAAAACAGGAAGGTATGATTCTGAAAACGGGTTTATTCCCGGGGTGTTTCCGGGACATCCTCATCCACTTCGAGTTTAAATCCCGTGCCATGTACGTTGGCGATACAAATCTTCTCGTCCTCTTTCAGGTATTTCCTCAAACGTGTTATAAAGACATCCATGCTCCGCCCGGAAAAATAGTCGCTGTCTCCCCAGATAGATTTCAGGGCTATTTCCCGGTGAACAAGCCTGTTTTTGTTTACACACAAAAGTTTCAGCAGATCGGCTTCCTTTCGGGTAAGATATTGCTCTCCGGAAGGTGACTTCAGGATCATGTTGGTGTAATCAAAAGTGAAGGTGTTCAGGGTGTATATCTCCATATTGTCGATCAGCGGGAATTGTGATTTTTTCACGGCCCGCCTTATTATCGCTTCAATCCTCAGGCTCAGTTCTTCGGTACTGAAAGGCTTGGTGATATAATCATCACATCCGAGCTGGAATCCTTTGATACGGTCCTCCTTAAGGTTCTTGGCCGTGAGGAAAATAAAAGGAATTTCCTTGTTTGTTTTTCTTATTTCTTTGGCCACAGTGAAACCATCCTTTTTGGGGAGCATCACGTCCAAAATGATAAGATCGAAACGATCAGAATGGAACAATTCCAGCGCATCTTCACCATTATCGGTAAAAACCGTTTCGTACATTAGTATTTCAAGATAATCCTTTAAAACCAGGCTGAGGTTGGGATCGTCTTCAACAACCAGAATCTTTGTTTTGCTGTTGTCATTCACTGTTGTGTTCATTGGTGTGTATTTTATTAAAATTATATGGAAAAAATAATTCAAATACCGAGCCTTTGTTGAGCTCGCTTCTTAATATGCTGATTTTTCCCTGGTGAGCTTCCACCACGGATTTAATATAATATAAGCCAAGTCCAAAACCTTTAACATTATGAATATTACCCGTATGCACACGGTAAAACTTCTTAAATATCAGTTTCTGGTCGTTGGCACTGATGCCCACCCCATGGTCTTCGATCAAAATAACAATTCCCTGATCGTTATTATAGGTGGTGATTTTTATTTCGGGTGCATCCAAAGAATATTTAATTGCATTGTCGATCAGATTGGTAAAGACATTGATAAAATGCAATTCGTCGGCTTTGATAACAGTTTGCGAGGCATTCAGTTCCGTAGTGATAACGCCACCTTTTTCTTTGATGATCAGATTATAGATGTCAACAGAGTTTTCGATAACCTTATGTACATTAACCGGTACAAGATTCAGATGAAACTGATTGCTGTCCAGAACAGACATTTGCAAAACCTGTTCAACCTGATTACGCAGACGCATATTTTCGTCAAAAATAATGTTGGCGTATTTCCGTGTTTTCTCACAATTTTCCGATACCATGGGCTTCATAAGCATTTCGGAAGCCACTGATATGGTAGAAATAGGCGTTTTTAGTTCATGCGTCATATTATTGATAAAATCATTTTTCATTTCCGAAATTTTTCTCTGACGCACCAGCGAGAAAATGATATATAGAAAACAGGAAATAACGATCAGAAGAAAAGTTCCGGAAAGTATCAGCAGCCATACAAACATTTTTCGGAGGATGATATGCCTTTCATTTTCAAAATATACTGCAATAGTATAAGAATTTTTATCATTCAGGCGCGATAACGATATAGCATGAGGAGATTCAAGGACATCCTTTGAATTATTTATGGTATAATTTCCGCATAACAATTCCTGGCTGCCTGTGTCTATAACTGCATAGGCAAATTCTATCGGAGGCTGGAATTTACCGAATTCATTGTTCATCATGGTATCAATCACCGGACAAAGTCCGTAATTATACCATCTGACCAACGCCGAATCATTTTCGGTAACGGAATCACCGAGCTTTTTTTGAATATTTTCTTTATACGCACAAATTTCAGACTCAATTTTCGACAAACTACTCTGAACCATATAGTTAAATTGCCTGGTACGAAGTTCTATGGCACGATTAACCCATAATATTTGTGTTAATACAATTCCTATGAGCGAAAGTGTTGTAATGATAATTATGAACTGTATCAGGTATTTTTTCATCATACAAATATAACTCATTTAATGCGAAAAACAGTACTATTATGGTGTTTAACCAAAAATTAACAGCCCTAAAAAATGTAAAATTAAGGATTATTAAACAATATTTTAAAATTTGATTTTCGGCTTTTTATATTAAATATTAAGGCATTAACAATTTGTGGTTTGAAAATAATATCAATTTCAAAAATTTTCCGTTATTAAGAAACTGTTTTGATTTTATGTTACATAAGATTTATGATGGATTTTTTAGCGAAACGAGGCAGATTTTGCAGACATAGTTTATCCTATGTCGAAAAATCTAACGAAGTTGCAGCAAAAAAGACGCATAAAGATATGAAAAGATAAAATCAAAACAATTTCTAAAACTAATTTTGAGTAAACTTATTTTTCAAACTGCAAATTTTAATCAGTATGATTGAAAATCTTAAAACCGGAATAACACATATAGAAAAAACAGTGGTCACTTTTAATGAAACGGCTGCATATTACGGTTCTGGGCTGGTGGAGGTTTTCGCCACTCCTGCCATGATTGCTCTGATGGAAAAGACGGCCTTAAAAGCTGTTCAGCCATATCTGCCGGAGGGTTACAATACCGTCGGAACCGAAGTCAATATCAGGCACTTTAAAGCGACTCCGCTATCAATGAAAGTTGTTTGTGAAGCACGGCTTGATAGAATTGATGGGAAAAAACTGTTTTTTTCTGTCGAAGCCCGTGATGAGGAAGGGCCAATCGGTTCAGGAACTCATTGCCGTTATATAATAAACACCCGGGATTTTATGGACCGGTTGAAGAAATAATCACAACCATTTCTTCCTGATAAAAAACCACAGAAAAGCGATAAGAACAGCCAGCATGATTCCGGTGATAATTAAAAAAGCCGCCGTATTCTTCTGAAACGGAAGATCAATGTTCATACCATATACACTGGCTATAAATGTCATTGGCAGCATTACCGTAGAGATCAGTGTAAGTATTTTGATGATCTCATTGATTTTATTGGTCTGAAGCGAATCGTAGGTTTTTGAAAGACCTTCAATCATTTCTTTGTAGTCCTCTATCATGTCCCAGAGTTTCTGATAGTAGTCCAGGATATTTCCCCAGTAATCTTCCATATCCTCTGCAAATCCTTTGATTTCGCCCGATTCAAATTTGTGGAACAATCGTAACTGCGGCCTGAAACTGGTATCCAGCAGAATGACATTTTTACGTGTCACGGAAATTTTTTCAATTATTTTTTGCGATTTATCATTGAACAACCCGTAATTTATCTGATCAACTTCACTGCCGATGCGTGCCACCAGCGACAGCGTGTCTTTCATCAGCCGCTCCATGATCTCATACAGCAAAGCATCGCTGGTTTCCGCGCTGAGTTCTTCCTTGAATGCTTCCAGATTATCCTTTACCGTGTTAAAGAACTTTTTTACGATCCAGTGGGAGTTTCCGATTGTGATTATAAAGTCCCTGCCCCAAAAAACCTTAACTTCCTTGGTATCAAGAAATCTGTTTGTTTTATCAAAACATGGAAAATGAAGGATCAGAAAATAATAATCGTCATAAATGTCGATCTTGGGCCGTTGCACTTTACTCCGGCAATCTTCAATGTCAAGGGGGTGGAAATTATAATTCTCAATTAAAAAGTCAAAATTTTCTTCACTGGGATTTAAAATATGTATCCAGTTGAATGTGTTGAATTTGATGGTTTCTATCATAGCCATCTCCCCCTTTTTTTACAAAATTCTACATTCCGTGTATTGTTTTTTTTGTGTAACAAAAGTAATTATTTTTCTTTTTGACGCCGGATAATTTATTTTTTATAAAAACCATTTGGTGTTTTTATGAATTATCCAATAGCCCATCATCTGAGTATTGTAGGCAAATTCCTTATTCATGTGGTATTTGCTTTTATTATAGTATTTGCTTCCGGCTTGCATCCTGTTTAATAAAAACAAACAGCAACACCGTAAATGACAGCATGGAAGACCCACCATAACTGACAAATGGCAGGGGTATCCCCACTACTGGCGCCAGGCCGATCGTCATTCCGATATTAATAAAAACATGTAAAAATATCAGGGATGCAAGACCGTAACCATATATACGGCTGAAGGCAGACCTCTGCCGTTCAGCTATAAACAGAATCCGCATCATAAAAAGGAAATACATGATAACAACAAGACTGCTTCCGATAAATCCCCACTCTTCGCCAATGGTACAAAAAATAAAATCTGTATTCTGCTCCGGGACGAATTTGTATTTGGTCTGTGTACCATGCATAAATCCTTTTCCAGTAAAGCCTCCTGATCCTATGGCTATTTTTGACTGATTCACATTGTAGCCGGCATCTTTTACATCAGAAATTTTTCCTAACAATACATCGATCCGTTTTTGCTGATGCGGCTGTAATGCGTGCTTATAAATCAGATTAACACTAAATACAAAAGCTATGATACCGGTAACAACTAGGAAATAAGCCACAATATTTCTTCTGTTGCGACGGATAAAGAAAAAAATCATTAAGGCTACAGCCAGGATAAAACCGGCAACAATAAACTGATCAATAAGCAGCGAAAAAATAAATAAAACAAGCACGGCAAAGCCAATGATAAGGACGTTGCCAGATAAGCCTTCGCGGTATAAAACAAATATGAATGACATAAAAACGAGCACCGAACCGGTTTCGTTCTGCAGCAAAATCAAAACGGCAGGAAGTAAAATAAGAACAAAGGCCTGTACACGCGTTGACAGGTCCTGTATCCTTATGCCTATCTGGCCCAAAAGTCTTGCCAGCGCCAGGTTGGTTGCAAATTTTGCAATTTCAAGCGGCTGAAATCTTATGTTTTCCGAAAAAAATATCCATGAGTGCGACCCGTGAACTTCTTTTCCGATGAACAAAGTAATGACTAGCAGAAATATTGCCGATCCATAGATAATGTAAGCAAATGTTGAAAAAAACCGCGCCTCAATAATTAAGATACACAATCCAAGGGTTATGGCAACACATATCCACATAAACTGTTTGCCATATTCCTGGGACAGATCGAAAATGCCGGGATGTTCTTCGGTATAAGCCGCCGCATAAATATTTACCCAACCCACACATACAAAGAAAACATATATGGCTATCAGAGGCCAGTCGATGTTGGAGAACGTGTCTCTTGATTTTGCCATTATTGGGTGTTGTCGATTAATTTAGATTCCATGATATCTTTTTCGAGTTCAACGCGTTTCACCTTGTGCGTCAGGTATTTTTCAATCATCAGACTGACCACGGGGGCCGCCCATGTAGCCCCGTAGCCCGAATTCTCGACTACCGCAGCAATTGCAATCTTAGGATGGTCTTTAGGTGCAAAGGCAATAAATATGGAATGGTTTTTACCGGCATTTTGTGCAGTACCCGTTTTTCCGCATACTTTTATACTGTCCATCCTTACATTGTATGCTGTTCCACCTTCCAGCACACCCAGCATCCCCTCGACTATACAGTCAAAATGTTTTGTATCCACACTGGTCACATGTTTCTGAAGATATTTTTTCTTCAGATTAGTTTTTGTACCGACAGCCTCAACGATATGCGGAGTATAATAATATCCCCGGTTTGCCAGTATTGCAGCATAATTAGCCATCTGCAGAGGTGTCAGCAGGATTTCGCCCTGTCCGATCCCCAGCGAAATTACAGTCAGCGCTCTCCAGCGGTTTTTCCCGAAATATTTATCATAATAATCACTGGTGGGTATATTACCTCCTGACTCACTCGGCAGATCAACACCCAGTTTGTGGCCCAGTCCAAAAGTCAAGGCCTGCCTGCGCCATTCGTTAAATCTGATGGTTGTATTTTCATACTTTTTATTTTCAAGAAGAGCCTTAAACACTCTGCAGAAATAAGCATTACACGATGTCTGAATAGCTCCCGTCAACGCAATAGGGGAATAATGCCCGTGGCATTTTACCATTTTACCATTACCCAGCGGGAACCCTCCGTTGCAGGGAAATGCCGTACCGGTGGTGAGGACACCCTCCTGAAGTCCGATCAGCCCGATCAAAGGCTTGAACGTTGATCCTGGAGGATAACGCCCCGACAAGGCACGGTTGAACAGCGGAAGATTTTTATCGGAAATTAATTTGTAGTAATTCTTTGTCCGTTCACGCCCCACCAGAATGTTGGGGTCGTAAGACGGGCTTGAGGAAATAGCCAGGATTCCGCCCGTCTCTGGATCAATAGCAACCACACTTCCGCGCTTATGCTGAAGCAGTTTTTCGGCATAGGACTGCAACTCAATATCGAGGGTAGTATATAATTTCTGCCCGGCTTTTGCTTTCTTGTCGAATTTTCCGTTCATATAACTTCCCATGTCTCGCCCATGCACATCAACCATGATGATACGGTATCCCTTAACTCCCCTTAGTTGATCCTCATAAGACTTTTCCAGTCCGCTAATCCCTACATAGTCTCCGGGGCGGTAATAATCATCCGTATTTATCAGCTCCGGAGTTGCTTCACCGATATAGCCGAGAATTTGCGCAGCATAAGGCTGAGGATAATTGCGTATCGTTCGTGCCTGAATATAAAAACCCGGATACTCCGAAAGCTTTTCCTGTAACATTCCATAAGTTTCTTTTGGAAGTTTTTCTTCAATAATAGTTGGCAGATACGGAGAATAATTCCTTGCAGCTTTAAGTTTTTTCCGCAGGAACTGGAGGTCAAGGCCGCTCAGCCTGCAAAAAGCCAGCGTATCAAAATCTTTTTTAATCTGTCGCGGAATAGCCATGAGGTCATAGGTGGCTTCATTAAAAAGCAGGAGTTTGCCGTTACAATCATACACCAGTCCCCTGGCCGGATATTCCGTAATATACCTGAAAGCATTGTTCCTGGCAGATTCTTCATAAGTATCATCAATAACCTGGATGAAGAATAAACGTATCAGGAAAATAATGCCTAATACCAGAAAAATAGCAGATATTATATAACGCCTCGATGAATAATTCTTCTGAAACCGCATCTCTGTATTTTAACCTTCAAAATTAATGATTTATCAGGATGACGAACCCACTATTTTTTTCATGGTTATTTCTTTTATTGAGGTGCTGAAACTAATCAATGGTTATCAATAAACATATTTATTTGAAAAAATATTTATACCGTATAAGTTTTGTGGATGATTTCACTTGCTTGTATTTCTGTCCTGACCGATATTTTTTAAAAGGCATAACCCTGTCTGAATATAAGCAAACAGGCAGGCAAAGTATGATGTTATTATAATGAATCTATGTTTCGTGATGAAACGGTGGCTTAGGGTACAAGCCTGGACTATCTGGAATTATTATTTGGCATTATTTTTTTTTGATGCCACATTTGACCGGTGCAGAGCACCGCAACATTTGTAAAAATAATTTAAATGCGATATAAGGTACAGCTTACCGTAATATCAAACAACCGATTATGACAGAAACCTCCATACTTTGATGCATACCAATTGTCTTCACGCCCCAAGAAGTATTTATACCTGGTATTGTTATGCATCATTAGCATAAAGTGTTTACCAATGGAACCTTATCCGGCCATTTAAATTAATTATGTATGTGGCAGATATAATATAACGGTGCTCTGCACCTAACATTTTTTATGGGGTATTACTGCTTACAAATATTTCGGGGCGCTGCCCCTGTTAACGTTAATTTCCCATATCATGTTATAATGAATACGATGTTTCTTTCCTTACTCATAGTAAAAATCTTTTCTTATAGCACCTCAGAAAAAGAAATTCAGAACTCCTTACTCCACGCAATTTAAATTAGCGGTAATTTCAAAAATCATTTTCAAATCAGTACCTGTAAAATTAGTATCAGTCTGGTTGAGTAGTTTAGATAATTCCATGGCAGCATAATTGTATCTGG
>Ga0209717_1000944_pt1 | contig 33665 bp, 37 predicted proteins | sample AD_UKC048_MetaG_FD_184418 | JGI IMG/M metagenome (GOLD analysis project Ga0209717, IMG submission 184418) | Active sludge microbial communities of municipal wastewater-treating anaerobic digesters from USA - AD_UKC048_MetaG (SPAdes) (version 2) | ecosystem: Engineered > Bioreactor > Anaerobic >...
CGGCGATGCCACCGAGAACGCCAAGAACGTCGATGTCGCCCTGGAAGAGATGACCAAGATCGCCGGCCAGAAGCCGGTCATCCGCCGCGCCAAGAAGGCTATCTCCAATTTCAAGCTGCGCGCGGGCATGGCGATCGGCTGCAGCGTCACCTTGCGCCGCTGGCACATGTACGAGTTTCTTGACCGTCTCATCTCCATCGCCATCCCCCGCGTGCGCGATTTCCGCGGGCTGGCGCTCAAGTTCGACGGCCGTGGCAACTACAACATGTCGATCAAGGAGCAGATCGTCTTCCCCGAGATCGATTACGACAAGGTCGAAAAGACGCGCGGCATGAATATCACCATTGTAACCACGGCAAAAACCGATGAAGAGGCGCTCGAACTGCTCACCGCGTTCGGGATGCCTTTCATTCGTCGTTCGTAATACCTAAAATCAAGAGGAACGGCATTGGCTAGAAAAGCGTTAGTTGTCAAGTCCAAGAGAACCCCGAAATTCGCGGTGCGCGCGTACAACCGGTGTTCCCGCTGCGGGCGGCCCAGGGCCTTTTACCGCAAGTTCGGCATCTGCCGACTCTGTTTTCGTGATCTCGCGCTCGAAGGGCTTATCCCCGGCGTCAAGAAGGCCAGTTGGTGACCCTTCCGGAGCCTTTTTGTAACTAACTTTTTCATCACAGCGTTTAGCTTGTCAGGGAGAAGATACATGTCAAAGACTGATCCCATCGCAGACTACCTAACTTGTATCAGGAATGCGACCAGGGCCAATCATCCCAAAGTAGATATTCCTGCCTCCAGGTTGAAACAGGAGATCACCAAGATCCTGCAGGAAGAAGCCTACATAAAAAACCATGTCATTATCAATGATGGCAAGCAGGGCGTCATCCGCATCTACTTGAAATATGACAATGACAACAGGAGCGTGATCTCCGGCCTGCGCCGTATCAGCAAGCCCGGCTTTCGCCGCTACGTCAACCACAAGGCGGTGCCGCGCGTCTTCAACAATCTGGGTATTGCCATTGTCACCACCTCGGAAGGGGTGATGACCGGGCAGGAAGCGCGCAAACGCGGCGTGGGCGGCGAAGTACTCTGCTATATTTGGTAAATCCTTCAAAACAGGAGTATATCGTGTCACGAGTAGGAAAAGCTCCCATTAGCATACCGGATGGCGTCCAGGTTGACGTCACCAACAACCTGGTGACGGCCACCGGTCCCAAGGGCACCCTGGCGTACCAGGTCGATCCGCGTCTGATCGTCAAGATGGAGAACGGCACCCTGGAGGTGCAGCGTCCGAACGACGACAAGATCGTGCGCAGCCTGCATGGTCTGACCCGCACCCTGGTCAACAACGTCGTGGAGGGGGTCTCGAAGGGCTTTGAGAAGAAGCTCGAGATCATCGGCGTCGGTTTCCGCGCCGAGATGAAGGGCACGCATCTGCTGCTCTCGCTGGGCTATTCGCACCAGATCATCGTCGCTCCGCCCGAGGGGATTACCCTGGCGACCGAGGGGAACAACATCGTCGTGGTGCGCGGCAATAGCAAGGAGCTGGTCGGGCAGATCGCGGCCAAGATCCGCAGCCTGCGCAAGCCGGAACCCTACAAGGGCAAAGGCGTCCGTTATCTGGGCGAGACCGTCCGCAAGAAGGCCGGCAAGACCGCGGCCTAATCCGGTGGGCCGCGCGGCGCACTGACCCGTTTGTGGGCAGGGAGCCGCGATGGACTGGAATGAACCATAACCTGATGAGTTTATACAATGGCTGATAAATCATACACCAAAGTGGAAGCGCGGCATCGCCGGCACAGCCACATTCTCAAGACCCTGCGCGGCAGCGCGGAGCGGCCGCGGCTGGTGATTTTCCGCAGCAACAAGCACATCTATGCCCAGGTGGTCGACGATCTGAGCCGCACCACCCTCTTCGCCGCCAGCACTCTTACCCCCGCGATCCGCGATGCGGTCGCCAAGGCGAAGAGCAAGAAGGAACAGGCGATGCTGGTCGGCAAGCACCTGGCCGAGATCGCCAAGGACAAAGAGGTCACCCGGATCGTCTTCGACCGCGGCGGCTATCTCTATCACGGCCGCGTCAAGGCCCTGGCCGACGGCGCTCGCGAAGGCGGCCTGCAATTCTAGGCGTGGAGCACATGGATTTTAACATGAGGAACAGACGTTGGAAAAGATAAATCCCGGTGAATTTGAACTGACCGAGCGGGTGGTCCAGGTCAACCGCGTGGCCAAAGTGGTCAAGGGCGGCCGCCGTTTCAGTTTTAATGCGATCGTCGTCGTCGGCGACGGCCACGGCCGCGTCGGAATCGGCCTGGGCAAGGCCAATGAAGTGACCGATTCGATCACCAAGGGCGCCGATGCCGCCAAAAAGGCCCTCATCCGCGTGCCCGTGGTCAACGGCACCATCACCCACGAAATCGAAGGCAAATACGGCGCGGGTCGCGTCTTCCTGAAACCCGCCGCCCCCGGCACCGGGGTCATCGCCGGCGGCGCCGTGCGCGCCATCCTCGAATCCGCCGGCTATACCGATATCCTGACCAAGAGCAGAGGATCGGCCAATCCGCACAACGTCGTCAAGGCGACCATAGCGGCCCTCGAAAACCTCATGGATGTCGCAGGCGTCTCGCGCAAACGCGGCCTTCAGGTGATGCAGGTTTTTAAGACCGTGCCCAAGCCGAAAGTTGGCGCTAACGAATAACAGGTGGACAAGAGGTCATGAACAAGAAGAAAAAAGAAGCCAAGCAGATCAAGATCACGCTGGTGCGCTCCACCATCGGATCGATCCAGAAGCACAAGGCGACAGCCATCGCTCTGGGCCTGCGCCATCCCAACAACAGCGTGGTGCACTATGACACGCCGATCATCCGCGGCATGGTCGACAATATCCGGCACTTGGTCAAAGTGGAAGAACTGTAGGTATAACGCAACAGGCTGAGGATATAATGAATTTAGCAAATTTGACATATGCGGAAGGCGCGGTCAAGGACCGCAAGCGGGTCGGCCGCGGCGGGTCGCGCGGTAAGCAGTCCGGACGCGGCTCCAACGGCGCCGGCTCCCGTTCCGGCTCCAAACGGCGCGCCTGGTTCCAGGGCGGACAGATGCCCATCCAGCGCCAGCTGCCCAAACGCGGCTTTAAAAATCTCAATCGCATCGAGTTTCAGGTGGTCAATGTCGGCGACCTCGACAAACTGCCCGGCGGTGAAGAACTGACTCCCGCTCTCCTCTTCGAATTGGGCGCCATCGGCAAGAAGGATACCCCGGTCAAGGTGCTGGGCGATGGCGAAGTGACCAAGAAGCTCACCGTTTCGGCCAATGCCTTCAGCAAGAGCGCACAGGAAAAGATTGAGGCGGCCGGAGGGAGGATTACAAAGATATGATGGGCAGCCTGGGCAACATCTTCAAGATTCCGGATCTGAAACGGCGCATCCTCTTCACCGCCGCGGTTTTGATCGCCTACCGCATCGGCGGCCATGTTCCCCTTCCCGGCGTCAACGCCGCGGCCCTGGTCAACTATTTCAAGTCGACCGCCTCGGGCCTGATGGGGCTATATGACCTCTTCGCCGGCGGGGCCTTCAGCCGCGCCACCGTCTTCGCCCTGGGCATCATGCCCTACATCTCGGCCTCGATCATCATCCAGCTGCTCGGCGCCGTCGTGCCCTACTTCCAGAAACTGCAGAAAGAGGGCGAACAGGGACGCAAAAAGATCACCCAACTCACCCGCTACGGGACTGTGGCGATCTCCGCCCTGCAGGCCTTCGGCGTCAGCATCTTTCTGGAGAGCCTCAACGCCTCTTCGGCCGCCGCCACCGAGCTGATCGTCCCCAATCCGGGCTTCGGCTTCCGCTTCATCACCATGATGGGCCTGACCGCCGGCACCGTGCTGATCATGTGGCTCGGCGAACTCATCACCGAACGCGGCATCGGCAACGGCATCTCGCTGATCATCTTCATCGGCATCGTCGCCCGTTTCCCGAACTCGATCTTCGGCGAGTTCCAGCAGGTGGCCGCCGGCAACCGCACCATCCTGGTCGAGATTGTCCTCTGGCTCCTCTTCGTCGGCACCGTCGCCGGCACCGTCCTCCTCACCCAGGGGATGCGCAAGATTCCGGTCCAGTACGCCAAACGCGTGGTCGGCCGCAAGATCTACGGCGGGCAGAGCACCCACATTCCGCTCCGCGTCAACACCGCGGGCGTCATGCCGATCATCTTCGCCCAGTCGATTCTCTTCATCCCGCAGACCATCATCCAGTTCTTCCCGAACAGCGATTTCATGGTCTCGATGAACAGCCTCTTCAGCTACGACTCGAGCTTTTACTGGCTGATCTACGGCATCATGATCGTCTTTTTCACCTATTTTTACACCGCCATCGCCTTCAACCCGGTCGATGTGGCGGACAACATGAAGAAATACGGCGGCTTCATCCCGGGCGTGCGTCCGGGCAAAAAGACCTCCGAATATATCGATCACATCCTGACCAGGATCACCCTGCCGGGCTCGATCTTTCTGGCGATCATCGCGATCTTTCCATCCTTTGTCGCCAAGCTGACCAATGTCGGCTATGATTTCGCCAGCTTTTTCGGCGGCACCTCGCTGCTGATCGTGGTCGGTGTGGCCCTGGATACCCTGCAGCAGGTCGAATCCCACCTGCTCATGCGCCACTACGACGGCTTTCTCAAGAGCGGCAAGATTCGCGGCCGCCGCCGCTTCTAGCGTGAAAGGGAATCTGCAGCGATGAGAGTTATTTTTCTCGGCGCCCCCGGCACAGGCAAGGGCACCCAGGCGGTCTGGCTGAGCGACAAGTTCACCATCCCCCAGATCTCCACCGGAGACATCCTGCGCAAGGCGGTGGCCGATGGCACCGAACTGGGCAAAAAGGCCGACGTGGTCATGAAGAGCGGCGGCCTGGTCTCCGACGATCTCATCATCGCCCTGGTGCGCGAGCGCCTCGACCAGCCGGACTGCCGGCCGGGCTTTATCCTCGACGGTTTTCCGCGCACCATCGCCCAGGGCGAGAGCCTCGACCTCATGCTGGGCCGGGACGGGGCGATCCAGAGCGTGATCTTTTTTGAGGTCTCGGAAGCCGAGATCGTCCGCCGCCTCACCAGCCGCCGCACCTGCAGCGGCTGCGCCCGCAACTATAATATGATTTCCGATCCCCCGCCGGCCTCCGGCCTCTGCGGCTCCTGCGGCGGACGGATCATCCAGCGCCCCGACGACAGCGAGGAGACGGTGCGCAAACGGCTGCAGGTCTATGACGAAAAGACCGCTCCGCTAAAAGAGTTTTACAATAAACAAAAAAAGTTGTATATTCTACGCGCTGAACAGCCGGTGGAGCGCGTCCGTGAAGAGCTGGCTGCCCTGCTCTCGGGACTCTAGGCCGTCATGATCAATATCCGCAGCGAGAAAGAGATCGATCTGATCCGGCAGAGCGGCCGCATCCTGGCCGGCGCCCTGCGCCTGGCGGAATCGCGCATCGCTGCGGGAGTGGTCACCGGCGAACTCGACCAGGAGATCGCCGCCTATATTCGCAGCCGGGGCGGCAAGCCCGCCTTCAAAGGCTACAACGGCTACCCGGCCAACACCTGCATCTCCATCGACGAGCAGGTGGTGCACGGCATACCGGGCCACCGGGCCCTTCAGGAGGGGGAGATCGTCAGTGTGGATGTGGGTGTTCTTTTGAATGGGTACTACAGCGATGCGGCGCGCACCTTCAAGGTGGGCGCGGTCAGCGCCGAAAAGGAACGGCTGATGGAGGTGACCCTGGCCTCGCTGGGCAAGGGCATCGCGGCCGCAGTAGACGGCAACCGCCTCTCCGACATCGGTCACGCTGTTCAGAGCCACGTCGAGGCCGCCGGTTTTTCGGTGGTGCGTGAGCTGGTGGGGCACGGCATCGGGCAGGCCATGCACGAAGAGCCGCAGATCCCCAACTACGGGGCTCCGGATCGCGGTCCCCGTCTAAGAGAGGGCATGGTCTTCGCCATCGAGCCCATGGTCAACGCCGGAGACTGGCAGGTGAAAACCCTCGAGGACCAGTGGACGGTCGTCACCGCTGATGGCAAGCCCTCCGCCCATTATGAACACACCGTGGTCATCCGCAAGGGCGCCGCGGAAATACTAACACTGGAGTAGACTGATACTGTATGCCAAAAGAAGCTTCCATCAAAATCGATGGTGTCATCCTGGAAACCTTACCCAACGCCTCCTTCCGGGTGGAGCTGGAGAACGGCCACAAGGTTCTGGCCCACATCTCCGGAAAGATGCGCATGCATTTCATAAAAATACTGCCGGGCGACAAGGTTACGGTCGAGCTTTCGCCCTACGATCTGTCCCGCGGACGGATCACCTATCGTTTCAAATAAGCTGCACCAGAACATCCAATTTTTGAGGCAAGAGATGAAAGTCAGATCCTCGGTAAAGAAAATTTGCGACAGCTGTAAAATCATACGCCGCAAGGGTACGATTCGCGTCATCTGCAAGAAGAATCCCCGGCATAAACAGCGTCAGGGATAGGGCATATTTAAACAAAGGAGATTGCTTTGGCTCGTATTTCAGGCATAGACCTACCGCGCGATAAACGCATTGAAGTGGCCCTCACCTACATCTACGGGATCGGCCTCACCACTTCGCGTGAAATTCTCGAAAAGACCCGGATCAATCCGGACACGCGCGTGCGCGACATGCAGCCGGATGAAGTGGCCAAGATCCGCGACCTCATCGCGAACGACTACAAGGTGGAAGGCGCTCTGCGCAGTGAAACGCAGATGAACATCAAGCGCCTGATCGATATCGGTTGTTATCGGGGCATGCGTCATCGCCGCAATCTGCCGGTGAGAGGACAGCGCACCCATACCAATGCGCGCACGCGCCGCGCCCGCCGCGGTGGTGTCGGCATTCGCAAGAAAAAGTAATCTGTTCGGCAAACGGCTTTTATTCTAGAGAGGTGTAGATTGGCCAACCCCAAAAAGAAGACCACCAAGAAACGCGAAAAGGTGGAGGCGAACGGTGTCGCCCATATCCGGGTGACCTTCAACAATACCAACATCACCCTTACTGACATGTACGGGAATGTCATCAGCTGGGCCACGGCCGGGCGTTCCGGCTTCAAGGGCTCGCGCAAGAGCACTCCCTACGCCGCCCAGATGGCTGCTGAATCGGCCGCCAAGGAGGCCATCGACCTCGGCTTGCGCCGCGTCGAGGTGCTGGTCAAGGGCCCCGGTTCAGGACGCGAAGCGGCAGTCCGCTCGCTCCAGGCCGCCGGGCTGGAGATCAGCTCGATCAAGGATACCTCGCCGATCCCGCACAACGGCTGCCGTCCGCCCAAGCGCCGCCGCGTCTGATCGACGTCCCCGCACCGGGGTTTTCAAGTAATTCTATCGGTTCGTCGCACACGATATGCCGGTCCGTCAAACGGACTTTTACGAGGAGGTTCCATTTTATGGCAAGAGACACTGGAGCAGATTGCAAACTTTGCCGCCGCGAAGGCATGAAGCTCTTTTTGAAGGGCACCAAATGCACCAGCGATAAATGCCCTTTTGACAAGAAAGGATATGCTCCGGGACAGCACGGCCGCACCCGCCGCTTCAAGCAGTCCGAATACTCCCTGCAGCTGCGCGAAAAGCAGAAGGTGAAACGGATCTACGGCCTGCTCGAGAGCCAGTTCCACACCTATTTTGAACGCGCCGAGCGCCTCAGGGGAATCACCGGCGAGAATCTGCTCCGCCTGCTCGAGACCCGTCTCGACAACGTGGTCTACCGCCTCGGCCTCGCCCCCTCGCGCACGACCGCGCGGCAGCTGGTGCGCCACCGCCACGTTCTCGTCAACGGCGAACTGGTCGATATCCCCTCCTACCAGCTCAAGGCCGGCGACGAGATCCGCATCCGCGAAAAGAGCCGCCAGCTCGAGATCATCCACAGCGCCATGAAGCGCGTGCGCGACGGCAAGATGGTCGCCTGGCTCTCCCTCGACAAGGCGGGCATGCTCGGCACCATTCTCGAACAGCCGGCGCGGGATGCCATCCCCGTGGATGTCAACGAGAAACTGATCGTCGAGCTCTATTCCAAGTAGTCCGGACCGAGGCGTTCCGGAACAGCTGTTGTCAACCTCATCATTGATCAATGGAGCTTTAAATGGCTTTACCAAGTTTTCAGATGCCCGAAAGCATCGAACTGGATGAGTCAACATATACCAATACCTACGGAAAGTTCATCGTCCAGCCCCTGGAGCGCGGCTTCGGCGCGACCATCGGCAACGCCTTCCGCAGGGTCCTGCTCTCGTCGATCCCCGGCGCCGCCATCACCACCTTCCGCGTCGACGGTGTCCTGCACGAGTTCAGCACCATCCCCGGGGTCAAGGAGGATGTCTCCACCATCGTCCTCAACCTCAAGCAGGTGCGCCTCAAGCTGATCGATAAAAAGCCGGACAAAATCTCGATCCACCTCAAGGGGCCGAAAACCTTCACCGCCCGCGATATCCAGGAGCAGAGCACCGATTTCGAGGTCCTCAATCCCGACTGGCATATCGCCACCCTCAACGCCGATGCCGATTTCACCATCGAACTGCGCATCGGCCGCGGCCGCGGCTACGTCCCGGCCGAGGAGAACCGGCTGCCCGATCTGCCCCTGGGGACCATCCCCATCGATGCGGTCTTTACCCCGATCGTACGCGTCACCTATACGGTCGAAAACACCCGCGTCGGCCAGCGCATCGACTATGAGCGGTTGATCCTCGAGATCTCCACCGACGGCAGCATCACCCCCGACGACGCCCTCAGCTTCGCCGGCAAGATCCTGCGCGACCACATCCAGCTCTTCATCAATTTCGATATCGACACCGAGGAGGAGGAATCGCAGGAGGTGGATGAGGAGTCGATCCGCATCCGCAAGCTCCTCAAGATGAGTGTCGACGAACTCGAACTTTCGGTCCGTTCGCACAACTGCCTGATGGCCGCGAACATCAAGACCATCGGCGACCTGGTCCGCCGCGATGAGCAGGAGATGCTCAAGTTCCGCAACTTCGGCCGCAAATCCCTCTCCGAACTCGCCAAGATCCTCGAGGAAAAGGGGATCACCTTCGGGATGGATGTGGACAAATATCTGAGAAAAGGCGACGACTAAGAGAGCAGCCATCCCCGCATGGCTTTGAATCTGCAAGAGTTTGTTGTACCCTATTGAAGGATTCCATTCATGAGACACGGCAAATCTGGAAGAACTTTGGGCAAGACCCACAGCCATCGCAAGGCGATGATGAACAATATGGCGGCCTCGATCATCAGCCACAAGAGCATCATCACCACCACCCCCAAGGCCAAGGAAGCCCGGGGGGTGGTCGAACGGCTGATCACCTTCGCCAAGAAGAATGATCTCGCCGCCCGGCGCATGGTGATGCGCTCGATCAAGGACAAGGAGCTGGTCCGGGAGCTGTTCGAGGAGATCGGCCCCAAGTATGCCGACCGCAACGGCGGCTATACCCGCGTCGTCAAGCTTGGCAACCGCCAGGGCGACGGCGCCTCCATGTCCATCTTCGAGCTGGTCGGCTACGAGGGCGCCAAGGCCGCCAAGATCGAGAAGCAGCGGCAGAAACGCCAGGAAAAAGCGGCCAAGAAGAAGAAAGAGATTGAAGAAGCGGCTCGCCAGGAACAGCAGCAGCCGCCGCAGGAAGAGGAAGGCGGCGAGAAGAAGTAGCCATCCCCTCTTACCAGGTACCTCCCAGGGCAATCGCGATGATTGCCCTTTTTTTTGCGCAGGGGCCGCGGCAAGGCCTTCGTTCCGGCCCGGCCGGATGAACGCACCAACCCGGCTCAAGCTGCTGCGCGGGAGCGATTATTTTTGCTTTCATTTTACTCCGCTTGTTCGTACATTATCCATATTTTCCGCGGAACCCTGCGCCCCAGCGGCGGTTAAATCCCTGTCCGCGCCTCTTCGCCTCCAAATCCGGCGCGGGCTCCGCACCATAATCGGGAAACCACATGAAAAGACTTTTTTTACCCGCAGCCCTTCTGCTTCTCGTTCTGGTCCTGGCTTGCACCAACGAAGAGCCCCTGCCGAGCGGCCTCGACGCCCTCCATCGCGCCAACACCGATTCCCTCCGCGTCGTCACCATCCCTGCGCAGGAGGCGGCCTGGTTTCGCCGTGAGGTGAATCCCGGCCTCACCGCCAGCCTGCTGGTCGGACGCCATGACAACATCACCGCCAGGGCCCTGCTCAAATTCACCGGCTTTTCCACGATCGATACCGCCTCGGTCAACGCTGCGACCCTGACCCTCACCCAGAAGGGGCGCTGGGGAGCGGGCGGCGCCTTTACCTGCACGGTCCACAAGGTCACGGCCGCCTGGGCGGAAAAATCGGTGCAGTGGAGTGAAATCAGCGGCGGCTATGAGCTTGCCCCGCTCGCCTCCTTCGAGATCCTGGTCCAGGATTCGGCCACCTATGCTGTCGAACTCCCCCCCGCCGTGGTCAACGACTGGATCGGCGGCTCCGACAAAAACGGGCTGCTCCTCGATTTCACCGGCGCCGACATGGCGGCGGAGCTGGGTTCCGTCGACGTCTCCAGCAGTGGCTATCCGACCCTGAAACTGGCCTTCACGACTAAAAAAGGGGAGGCCGATACGGTCACGGTCAGCCCCGCCGAGGACGCCACCCTCTTCACCTGGGATCAGCTTCCGCCGGTGGATGTGGTCGAGAGGGGGGGGGAACGCCTCTGGCTCGACAACGCACGCGGCTCCCGCGCCCTGCTCCGCTTCGACCTCTCCTGGCTCGCTCCGGTGGTCACCATCCACCAGGCCTATATCTCCCTGCCTGTGGACACCACGCTCAGTCTGACCGGCAGTGCGGGCCTCGGCTTCAAGATCAACGCCCTCTCCAAAGATTCCACCTGGCTGAGCCCCGCGGAGATGGCCGTGGACTCGACCTATTCAGCCGCGACCGGGACTGCGGGCGGCTCCGAAGGGTCTGCCGTGCTGGCCACGACCACCAACATTGCCTACATGAGCAACATGGTCCAGCGCTGGGTGAACGGCACCGCCGTCAACTACGGCCTGCTCATCCAGCCCACCGGCTACGGCGCCGATTTCAGCAGGATCGCCATCATCAATGATTCCGGCGCGGGCGGGCGCGTGCCCACCCTGCGCATCACCTATTCGTATCCCGCCGCCGTGCGGTTCTAGGAGGAGGCGGAGTGAATACCATCAGGAACAAACCGGCCATGTCCATACACCGCATCTGCGCCACCCTTTTAACCCTTGCCCTCTTCCCGGCCCTGACGGCGCCGGCGCGGGCCGATTCCTACTACTCCTCCATCGGCCTCGGACTGCCCAAGTACCTGGTCTCCACCAAGGCGAGCGGCATGGGGGGCGCCGGCATCGGGGTGATGGACCGCATCACCCTCAACAGCCTCAACCCGGCGACCCTCAACGTCCAGGGCATGACCACCCTCGGGGTCAATTGCGAGTACGAGATCTCGGACAACCAGAGCAACGTCGGCAGCGCCGTCACCCGCTACGGCAACGCCATGGGCGTGCAGTTCGTCGTGCCGGTCCAGAAAAAGGTCACCCTTTTTCTCATGCTCCGGCCGCTCACCAATTCGCGGTATACCCTCGCCTACACCAGCACGGACACCACCCTCGAGTACACCCGCACCATCAAGGGGGACGGGGGGATCAACGCGGGGGTCATCGGCCTGCAGTACAATCTCAAGGATAGACTCTTCATCGCCGCACTGGCCAATTTCAACTTCGGCGCCTTCAACGAGCAGTGGGAGTACGCCTTTGTCGATGACGCCTACCGGGACGCAACCGACGCGTTCAACAGCCATCTCTGGGGCTTTGGCTACGACCTCAGCCTCTTCTACAAGCTCAATTCGACTTTCTCCATCGGCGGGCTCTACCGCAGCGCCAGCCGGCTCAACATGGCGACCTCCATCGACCTCTCCAGCACCACAGCGACAGAATCCGACAGCGACCGCATCAAGATCGATTATCCCGCCGCCTTCGGGGCCGGCATCGCCGTCAACCTCAAGAAATGGCTCTTCGCCGCCGATTACTACCAGCAGCAGTGGCAGGAGTATGCCCACGACGGCAAGAGGGTGGAGGGGCTTGAATCCTTTCAGCGCTTCAGCCTCGGCGCCGAGTACACCGACAGCCGCTCCCGGCTGGAGGGCTACCGCCGCCGCATCTCCTGGCGCCTCGGCGGCTATTACAGCCGGCTCCCTTTCACCAATGCGGACGGCGAGAATGTGCACGAGACCTTTCTCTCCTTCGGCTGCGGCCTGCCCTTTTCGGTGACCGCCGGCCAGGTCGACATCGCCTTCGAGGTGGGCCGGCGCGGCGACGTCAGCCGCTTCATGTACGAGGATACCATCTTCCGGCTGAGCGGGAGTTTGACCGGCGGCGAGCGCTGGTTCCAGAGACGCTATTAACCTTTCTCGAACGGGGTCCCCACCATGGCCATTGCCCTCGGATCAGACCATGCCGGTTACGCCCTCAAGCAGGCGCTGCGCCGGTGGCTTGACGCGCAGAGCATCGAATACACCGATTTCGGCTGCTTTGAAGAGTCCCCCTCTGTGGACTATGCCGATTTCAGCTTCCGGGTCGCCTCGGCGGTGAGCAGCGGGGTCTGCAGCCGCGGGGTGGTCATCTGCGGCACCGGCATCGGGGCCATGATCACCGCCAACAAGGTGGGCAATATTCGCGCCGCCCTCTGCTGCAGCGACTATATGGCTGAGATGGCGCGCCGCCATAACGATGCCAACATCATCGCCTTCGGCGGCCGCACCACCACTCCGGAGCTGGCCATCAGCATGCTGCGCATCTTTCTCGACACCCCCTTTGAAGGCGGCCGCCATTTCGGCCGCGTTGAAAAAATCCATCACCTCACCGGACGTTGATCCCATCCGCCACAAAGGAGTGACCATGTCGATCATCAGAACCCAGGATCCGGCGGTCTATGCGGCCATCCAGAAAGAAATCCACCGTCAGAACGACAAACTGGAACTGATCGCTTCAGAGAATTTCGTCAGTCCTGCTGTGCTGGAGGCGGTGGGATCACCACTGACCAACAAGTACGCCGAGGGCTATCCGGGCAAGCGCTATTACGGCGGCTGCGAATTCGTCGACGAGGCCGAGAATCTCGCCCGCGACCGCGCAAAGCAGCTCTTCGGAGCGGACCACGCCAACGTCCAGCCCCACTCCGGCTCGCAGGCCAACCTCGCCGCCTTTTTCAGCCTGGTCAATTACGGCGACAAGGTGATGGGCATGGATCTCGCCCACGGCGGCCATCTCACCCACGGCAGCCCGGTCAATTTCTCCGGCCGTTTTTTCAGGATGGTCCATTACGGCGTCGGCCGCGACGGCTTTCTCGACTTGGACGAGATCGAATCCCTGGCCCGCAAGGAAAAACCGGCGATGATCATCGCCGGGGCGAGCGCCTACTCCCGCGCCATCGATTATGCCGCTTTCCGCCGCATCGCCGATGCGGTCGGAGCCAAACTGGTGGCCGATATCGCCCACCCCGCCGGGGTCATCGCCGCCGGGCTCATCCCCAGTCCCGTTCCCCACTGCCACCTCACCACCAGCACCACCCACAAGACCCTGCGCGGCCCGCGCGGCGGCCTGATCCTGGTCGGCGTGGACGGCGAGAACGATCTCGGCATCACCACCCCCAAGGGCCAGCTCAAAAAGTGGTCCGAGATCGTCGACAGCCAGATCTTTCCCGGCTTTCAGGGCGGCCCGCTCATGCACACCATCGCCGCCAAGGCGGTAGCCTTCGGCGAGGCCCTCCAGCCCGCCTTCAAAAGTTACCAGGAGCAGGTGGTCCGCAACGCCCGCACCCTGGCCGCCGCCCTCATCGAGCTCGGCCACAAGATCGTCTCCGGCGGCACCGACACTCATCTCCTGCTCATCGACCTCAGCGACCGCGGCCTCACCGGCAAGGAGGTTGAGCGCGTCCTCGACGAGGCCGGCATCACCGTCAACAAGAACATGGTCCCCTTCGACCGGCAGAGCCCCTTCCAGACCAGCGGTATCCGCATCGGCACCGCCGCCCTCACCACCCGCGGCATGAAGGAGGAGGAGATGCGCGAGATCGCAGCCATGATCGATACGGTCATTCTCCACCTGCACGATGAAAAGAAGCTCGAACGGGTCCGCGCCGGAGTCCGCGAGCTGACCGGCCGCTACCCCCTCTACGAGGCCCTGCGGGTATAAGGCATTCCTGCTGTGCTCCCGCCCGGAAGGGCGGGAGCGCTCCGTCGCCGCGCCCCCGCCTCTCCTCGCTGACCCGTTCACCAGCGCTCCCGCAGCGGCTTTTCCCGCATTCCAGAAATTCCTTGAATTCCTGCAAACAGTTGCTTATATTCTTGCCATTGCAAGTGCTGATTTATGACCTCACCGGGATGTCGGCATGAGATGCCCTTTCTGCAGCTACCATGACAGCAAAGTGATCGACTCGCGTACGCGCGACGGCGGCCGCACTATCCGCCGCAGGCGAGAGTGTCTCAAATGCCAGCGCCGTTTCACCACCCGCGAGCAGCTGGATGAGATCCCCCTCTGGGTGATCAAGACCGATAACCGGCGTGAGGAATTCGACCGGCAAAAGCTCGTCCGCAGCCTGCAGGTGGCCTGCATCAAACGCCCGATCTCCATGGCCACCATCGAACAGATCACCTCCAAAATCGAATATGACCTGCGCGATCGCGGCGTCGAAGAGGTCGAATCGACCGAGATCGGCGAAGCGGTGATGATGGCCCTCAAGGAGCTGGACGAGATCGCCTATCTCCGTTTTGCCTCGGTCTACAGAAATTTTCAGGTCAAGGAAGAATTCATCCAGCAGCTCAATCTGCTGAAATAGATCCCGGGCGCCCGCAGCGCTGTTGTTCTGGCCACGGCCTACTCCTCTTTGCACCCTCCCCGGTGCGAATGGAACTCTGCCCGCGAACGCTGCTTGCCGGTACTCTTTCCAACCATGGAGCGGAATTTGGGTCTCTTCAAACGAGGTTCTTTCAAGGGAGGTGTTCATCCGGCGGAGAATAAACGCTGGACCGAAGCCAAAGCGGTAGAAAAACTGCCCATTCCACCAGAAGTCATCATCCCCGTTCAACAGCATATCGGCGCCCCCTCACGGCCCGTGGTTGCGGTCGGCGATAAGGTGCGCGCCGGCGATCCCATCAGCGAGGCCTCCGGATTTGTCTCCGTGCCGGCCCATGCCAGCATCAGCGGCACCGTGGCCGCCATCGAGGAGCGGCCGCATCCCCTCGGCATGCCCGTGCTCTCGGTGGTGATCAAGAGCGACGGCGAGGAGGCCTGGAATCCCGACATCGCCTTGCAGGAGGATTACCTCGCCCTCGAGCGCGCCGAGATGATCAGCCGCATCCGCGCCGCCGGGCTGGCCGGCATGGGCGGGGCCGCCTTTCCGACCCACGTCAAGCTTTCGCCGCCGGCCGACAAGCCGGTCGATACCGTCCTGCTCAACGGGGCCGAGTGCGAGCCCTATCTGACCTCCGACCACCGCCTGATGCTGGAAAAGCCCGCCGAAATCCTCCTCGGCCTGCAAATCATCGTTAAACTTCTCGGCGCCAAACAGGCCGCGATCGGCATCGAGAACAACAAACCCGACGCCGTCAAGCTGCTGAGGAAAAAGGCGTCCGAGCTCAATCTCCCTTACGAAATCATCCCCCTCAAGGTCAAATACCCCCAGGGCGCCGAAAAGCAGCTCATCCGGGCGACCACAGGGCGCGTCGTCCCCGCCGGCGGATTGCCCATGGAGGCCGGCTGCGTGGTGCAGAATGTCGGCACCGCCGCTGCGGTCTATGACGCAGTGGCCTGGCGGCGCCCCCTGGTGGAGAGGATCGTCACGGTCACTGGCAAGGGCATCAAGGAGCCCAAAAACCTCCTCGTCCGCATCGGCACCCCCTACAGCTTTGTGCTCGAGCACTGCGGCGGCCTCACGCAAGAGGCGGGCAAGCTCATCATGGGCGGGCCGATGATGGGGCTGGCCCAGTCCTCCCTCGAGGTGCCGGTGATCAAGGGCACCTCCGGCCTGCTTGTCCTCGACGCCAGGGAGGGGAAGAAGCACGAGGAGCGGGTCTGTATCTCCTGCGCCCACTGCGTCGACGCCTGCCCGATGGGACTGGTACCGAAGCAGATTGTCGCCCTGGTGCGCAACGGCCGCATCGCCGAGGCCGGCGAAAACCATGCCCTCGACTGCATCGAGTGCGGTTCCTGCGCCTATGTCTGCCCGGCGCACATCAATCTGGTCCACTGGCTGCGCTATGGCAAGAGCGAAATCATCCGCAGCCGCAAAAAAGCGGTATAGGAAGATGACTATATTGCTTCTGCTGAGATAAATTTCTCACGGTGGCACAGAGGGCCCTGAGAAAAGCATCTGGATATCTCTCTGTGACTCCGTGCCCCTGTGTGAAAAGTATTTAATCCTTATCAACGGATTCCTCAATGGAACGCTCCTTCTACGTCAGCAGTTCGCCCCACATCACCGATCGGGAGTCGATCCCGCGCATCATGTACACCGTCACGCTCTCATTGCTACCCGCCGCCGGCTATTCGGTCTGGCTCTTCGGCCTGCGCGCCCTGGTGATCATGCTGCTGAGCATGGCCGCCTGTGTCGCCACCGAGGCGCTCGTGCAAAAGCTGATGAAACGGCCGGTCACGGTCAGCGACGGCAGCGCCCTGCTCACCGGACTCCTGCTCTCCTTCAATGTCTCGGCGCAGGTGCCCCTCTGGCTGCCGGTGGTCGGCTCGGTGTTTGCGATTGCGGTCGGCAAACAGGTCTTCGGCGGGCTCGGTTACAACCCGATGAACCCGGCCCTGCTCGGGCGCGCCTTTCTGCTCGCCTCCTGGCCGACCCACATGACCGTCTTCAGCGGCGCGCCCCCGGCGGGCGGCACGGTCTCCGGCATCGACGTCATCACCAGCGCCACTCCCCTCAACGTCCTCAAGCAGGCCCGCGAGGTGCTCGCCAACGCCCCGGCCTATCCGGTCGAAAAGGTCAACCAGGCCCACGAGGCGGTCGGCCAGCTCTATGACAGCATCGACAAGATCTTTCTCGGCCAGATCGGCGGCTGCATCGGCGAAACCTCTGCGCTTCTGCTCATCCTCGGCGGCCTCTTCCTGCTCTACAAGCGCTATATCGGCTGGGAGATTCCGGTCAGCTATATCGGCTCGGTCGCCCTGCTCGCCTGGATCTTCGGCGGCACCGAGGGGGCCTTCAGCGGCAACATCCTCTTTCACATCTTCTCCGGCGGCCTCATGCTCGGGGCCTTTTACATGGCCACTGACATGGTCACCTCCCCGATCACCTCCAGGGGCCGCCTCATCTTCGGCCTCGGCTGCGGCATCATCACCATGGTCATCCGCCTGGTCGGCGGCTATCCGGAGGGGGTCTCCTACTCGATTCTGCTTATGAACCTGCTCGTCCCGGTGATCGACCGTTCCATCCGGCCGAAAGTCTTCGGCGGAGGTGCGAAGTCATGAAAGAGATCGTCCGTTTCGGCCTCATCCTGATGATCGTTTCGGTCGTCGCCGCCACCGCCCTGGCAGCAGTTTACGGCGTCACCAATCCCCGCATCCTCGCCCAGAAGGAGGCCCAGCTCCAGGCGGCCCTGGCGGCCGCCCTGCCCGGCAGCGATCCGGCCAGCCTCAAGACCGTGCGCGAGAATGGCGAGGTGCTCTACTATGCCGCCTTCGCCCCGGGCGATACCAGCAAGCCCATGGGCTATGCCTTTCTCGCCAGGGGGGCGGGCTACTCCAGCACCATCGAAACCATCGTCGGCGTCGACACCCTGGGCCACATTCTCGGCATGAAGGTGCTCTACCAGAGCGAGACCCCCGGCCTCGGCACCAAGCTGCAGGAGGTCAAGTACGGCGACAAGGAACCCTGGTTCCCGCGCCAGTATCTCGGCAAGCCGGCGGCAAACGTGGCCGTCGACAAGGACGGGGGGGAGATCCGATCCATCACCGGGGCGACCATCTCGTCGCGGGCTGTGACCCGCGCCGTCAACGAAGGCTTTGCCCGGCTGCGCACCAAACTGGGGACAAACTGAGGCGACTATGGCATTTTTCAGCGATATCACCCGCGGCATTTACGAGGATAACCCCGTGCTCAAGCAGGCCCTGGGATTGTGTCCGACCCTGGCGGTCTCGAGTTCGGTCTCCAACGGCATCGGCATGGGGCTGGCCGCCACCTTTGTGCTGGTCTGCTCCAATGTGCTGATCGCAATGATCCGCAAGATGGTGCCGGACAAGATCCGCATCCCGATCTACATCGTCGTCATCGCCACCTTCGTCACCATCATCGATCTGGCCATGGCGGGATTCGTACCCGATCTCTACAAGCGGCTGGGCATCTTTGTGCCCCTGATCGTGGTCAACTGCATCATCCTCGGCCGCGCCGAGGCCTTCGCCGGCAAAAACACGGTCTGGGCCTCCTTCAAGGACGGCATCGGTATGGGGTTGGGCTTCACCTTCGCCTTGCTCGTCATCAGCACCATCCGCGAGATCATCGGCAACGGCACCTTCCTGGGCATCCCCCTTTTCGGAGCCGGCTTCGAGCCGGTCATGTTCTTCGCCCTCGCCCCCGGGGCCTTTGTCACCATCGGCTTCATCCTGGCCTTCGTGGCCTGGCTGGACCACCACAAGGGCGCCAAATAGAGAGTTTGCCGTGTCGCCCTCGTCCCGGAGAAGGCGACGAAGGGTCTGCGCGGGAGCGCGATCATCACTTGACCAGAGGCTGTTATGGACTTTAGAATGCTGCTCATCATCGCCATCGGGGCGATCTTTATCAACAACTTTATCTTCTCGCGCATCCTCGGCACTTGCCCCTACGTCGGGGTATCGGGGCAGCTCGATTCCGCCATCGGCATGGGCGTGGCCGTCACCTTTGTCCTCACCATGGCCTCCGCGGTCGCCTACGTGGTCTATACCTGGCTGCTCGCCCCGACCGAGGCCAACCTCTTTTACCATCTATTCGGGCTCGCCAAACCGCCGGATCTCACCTTCCTCAAAACCATCGTCTTTATTCTTGTCATCGCGGCCCTCGTCCAGTTCGTCGAGATGGTGGTCCAGAAGACCAGCCCGTCCCTCTACAAATCATTGGGCATCTATCTGCCGCTGATCACCACCAACTGCGCGGTCCTCGGCGTCACTCTGATCAACGTCAATGAAAAGTATGACTTTGTCGAATGCAGCGTGCACGGCTTTGCCGCGGGGATCGGCTTCACCCTCGCCCTGGTGTTGATGGCTGGCATCCGCGAGAAGCTCCAGCTGGCGGATGTGCCCAAAGCGATGCGCGGCCTGCCCATCACCTTCATCATGGCCGGCTTGATCGCCCTCGCCTTCCTCGGCTTCTCGGGGCTGAAGATCAACTGATTTGAATTTCAGCCACAAAAAAAGCCAGAGAGCATCGCTCCCTGGCTTTTTTTTTATTCCGTTGGATGGAGGCTATTTGACCATCACCATCTTCTGGCTGGCGCTGTAACCGCCCTCGGCCTCCACGCGGCAGAGATAGACCCCCGAGGAGAGGGCGCGGCCATCATTCCCGTCGCCGTGCCAGGTCAGGGTATGGCGCCCAGCCGCCTGAGCCTGATCGCTCAGGGTGCGCACCAGACGGCCCTGCAGGTCATAAACGGCCACGCGCACGCGGCCGCTCTGCGGCAGAGTGTAGCTGATCGTGGTCCCGGCGTTGAAGGGATTGGGATAGTTGGCCTCGAGGACAAAACCGGCGGGCTGGGCCGCAGGTGACGCCTCGACCTCGAGGTCATAGCTGCCGCCGACGACAAACCATTCGGGATAGCGCGCCCCGGTGGTGTTCTCGAAATCGAGCGCCCAGAAGCTCCGCTCGACGAGATCGATGATGAGCAGCTTTTCATCGCTGTAACGGTCGACTACCAGATAGCGGTCATCCGGCGAGAAGGAGGGACGTTCGATATCACGGCCCGAGAGCTGCAGAAAATCATCGTTATCGTGCGAAGCGAAATTCTCGATCTTGACATCCCAGTAGTTATTGCCATCTTCGATATAGCTGTAGGCGATGCGGTCAGGGTCGGTGGAGCTGTACTGTACGTTGCCGACGCTGATCCCTTCGGGTTGTGCGGGCAGGAGGGTGTAAACTTGCAGCTCGCTGCCGGTAAAGTCGATTTCGCCCATGTTCCACCAGTTTCGTTCCGTGCCGTTGTCGAGGGTGATCTGGTTATAGGCATCGAAGGCGAGCTTGGGGTACTTGGTATTGGGCGACCAGTTGAGTACATCCGGATACTGGATGGTCTGACTGGTGATGCCGGTCTGCGAAGAGGGGAACTCGAGGGTGACGTAGTAAAGTTCGCCCGAGATCAGCAGATAGATCGTATTGTCGTTTTCATAGACGGAGGTTAGCGCAACATACTCGCCGTCGCGCGAGACCGCGGCGTTCCAGAGGTCGCCCGGATTCCGGATATAATACTCCTCGAAGGTCTCATAGTTGTAATAGCCGCCGGCGAGGTTGGTGAGATCGAGCCGGGAGAGCACCCCCTCGGAATTGATGAAGTAAAGATAGTAGCCGTCGGCGGTGGCTGTGAACTGCGTCCAGTTGTACTCCTTGCTGTTGACGGTAATGTTGAGCAGGTAGTCCTGGTCATTGGCGACGTCGTAGAGGCCGAGGCGGGTGTCGTCGCCGACGAAGGCGATCCACTGGCTGCCGCCGGTGGTGACGTTGACCTCGTTCTCGCCGGCGCCGCGCGGGGTGGTGCCGCCGCTGCTGCCGCCGCTCTTGGTGACCTTGACCGCATCAAAGGCCGAACTGACGGCTGCGGATTCGGTGCTGCCGTAAAGATCGGTGGCGCTCTGCTCCAGGGCGGTGCGGGCATCGATGAACTGGGACTGACGGGTGAGGTAGGTGGTCAGGGCGCGGTAAACGATCTTTTCCGCCTTTTCCTTGCCGACACTGCCAGTAAACAGGTACATGGCGTAAAGGGGGACGCCGCAGTTGGTATGCACGCCGCCGTAATCTTCGCTGGTGTATTGATACTCATCCATGGTCTGCGGCAGCTGGCTGAGCACCTGGGAGTTGTGGGGATTGGAGACGTCGCGCAGAGCTGTGCCCGTCCCCGACCGCATGATATCCTCGCCCATCAGCCAGTCCTCACGGTCGACCATGCAGCCGAAGAAATCGGACATCGCCTCGTTGAGGGCGCCGGGCTGATCCTGATAAACCAGGTTGGCCGAGTATTCGGTGACGCCGTGGGTCAGCTCGTGCGCGGCCACGTCCAGGGCCCCGGCGAGGGGGGTGAAATAATCGGCGCCGTTGCCCCAAAAGATAGCCGTACCGTTCCAGTAGGCATTGTCCATCGACCTGCCGTCCTCTGTGACGTTGACCACGGTGATGATGCTGGAAGCGTTGCCGTCGATGGCCCGGCGGCCATGGGTGTTCTTGTAATAGTCGTAGACCTTGTTGAGATTATAGATCGCCGAGACCGCGCTGCGGTCGCCCCAGCTCGTGCGCGAGGAGGAGGTGACGTGATAGAACTGGGAGGTTGAGGTCGCGTCGGTGTTTTGGAGGTCGATGACCCAGAGCCCCCCGGTGGGATTGTCCGGGAGGTTGTCCACACCGCCGGAGAGCTCGTTGAGGTCGCTGAGCATATAATAGGTGCCGCTCTGTTCATAGGCGCGGAAGGAGCGGCTGGCACCGCCGAGATCGGTGCCGGAGGCGCTGACGGAGCCTTCGCTCATGGTGTTGCTGTATTTGTGCAGCACCTCACCGCTGACGGCGTCCACCATGACCGTATACCAGTCGCGGACGCTGGCGTTGATGTCGACCTGCCAGACCAGGCGGGGGGTGCCCAGCCGGTCGATCCAGATCGCCTTTTGGCTGACCGGCTGGCTGTAGCGCGTCAGCCTGGCGAGGGCGGCGGGGATCGCCTCGAGCCGGCCTTCCGCCGCGAGGTGGGCGCGGCTCTGTTCGACCGCAGCGGCGCCGTCGATTCGGGCAGCGGCGGGGTCGATCGCCGCCGGTGACGGGGCGTAGCGGCCGTTGACGGCGTAGACCTGGTCGGTGGCATCCACATGGACGTAGAGTTCATTGGCCCACACCGGCAGACCCTGCCAGGACTGCTGCAGGCGGAGGTGGCGCTTGCCGAGCTCATCGGTTCCGTAGCGGCTGAGCGAGAGTTCAGCGGCGGGCTGGCTGAGCTTCAGGGCCGGCGCGAAGGTTTCGAGCCAGCTCTGGGCCAGCTGAAGGTCGCGCAAGGCCTGGGTCGTCTGCACCGATGACTGCATGGTCACGCCGGGAATGACGGCCGATTTGAGCTGGTCCAGACGGCCGAGTTCGCCGCTGATAAAGGCGATCGTGCCGTCGGCGGACAGCTCCAGCTCGCGCACCTTCAAGCCACGGCCGCTTGCAGCAGCGAGCAGGGAGTGCTCAGAGCGGACAGCGCTGGCCAGGGTGCCGTAGCTGCTTTTGGAGGCTGAAAGCCGGGTCGGATTCTTCCAGACCGGACCGGCGCTGCGGAGGTCCCGGGCCATGACCGGCCCCCCGTTCATGATCCGCGTTTTCTGGTGCTCCTTCCCCTTTTGTTCAGCGGCCTGGCCGGGTAAAACAAAGGCGACCAACATGGCCATAATCATGTAACGATACCATTTCATTGCCTGTCTCCTTATAGTATTGCTGTCAAATGCTGCCGCCTCGCCATACGGTCGGAGGTGTCTCTATAAATCCTGTAACAATGCAAGTTCGGGGTTAGTGCGTGGAATGAACCTTCACCACACCGGATGACCGGAAATGACGTATTCTGCTGTTTTCCAGCCGGCTGGAGGGTCAGCTTCTTTTGCGGTCCTGATCGAAAAGGATGCGGCCGTCAGCGGCGTCGATGAAATAATCCCACTTGTTCAGTCCCCCGCGCAGGATGACGTGCCAGGCGAGACGAAGTCCCTCTTCCACTGGATAGAAGACCAGACCGGTTTTGTCGATGGCTTGCATACGGTGTGCCTGCCCTTTCTCGAGGGCAATGGCTTCGGCCTTTTCGGCGGTGAGAGTCGGCTTGCTTTCCGGGAGTTGGGTGGGATGGTACTGCCCGTTGACCATATAGAGCTGGGATTTGTTGTTGATATGGAGGGTGAGTTCATCACCGTAGACCGGCACCTCCCTGATGAGGCGGGCGTAGCGGTAATGGGTGAAGCCCAGCTCGTCCTCATCGCTGCGCAGGAGCTTCAGCTCCAGCTCGGGCGCCTGGATCTTGAAGGTTTCGCTGTTCTCCTTGAGGAAGAGCAGCAGGGTCTCGGCCCGTTTATCCATTTTCACCTTGCCGAGGTCGGCGAGGGCGCCTTTGACCGTAGCGGGGGTAGTGAGCCGGTCGCTGCGGGTGATTTCGATGCCCTGGCGCGAGGCGAGGCGGAGGCTGGCGGGATCTATGCTGTGCGCGCAGCTAAGTAATAGCGGCACCAACACAAAGATGAGGTTTCGCATGGAGGGTATTCTCCCGATGTAAATGATGTATAATTCTGCAACAGAAAATTTCCGGCGGCTATTCCATCGCCCCGCTGCGCCCGGTCTTCAGGGCCAAGGGGTCCCATCCTTCGGCGCGCGGCCGGTGGTTCCCCAAATTCGCCTTGCTATTTTCCTCAGGAATCGATATCTTGCATCTTGGCCCAATCACAAAAGCAGAGCTGCCCTTGACGATCGATCCCGCCCAAAATACCTATCCCTACGAAGGTGATTCCGCCCCCAAACGCAGGCGTCGCAAGGCCAAACCCGCTGCCGGGGAAAGTCCCGCCCAGCCGGCTGCTGCGGAGGCTGTCTCCGCGGACGCTGGCGAGGCCGTCTCCCCTGACGCCGCCTCTCCGCCTGCCGATGCCCCGTCCTCGAACTCCGGCGGTACGCCGCCGCCTCCGGACGACGGCGCCAGCCAGGGACCCGCGCCGGACGCGCCGGACCGCGAGAAGCGCATGCCCTTCCTTGAGCATCTGGAGGAGCTGCGCTGGCGCATCATCTGGAGCGTCCTGGCGGTCGTAGCCGCCGCTGTGGGCTGCTATTTTTTCATCGACGAGATCATCTCTATCCTCGTCCATCCGGCGCCGAAGGACATCAAGCTGATCTTCCTCTCGCCGACCGAGGCCTTCATGACCTATCTCAAGGTGGCCGGTTACGCCGGTCTGGTGGTCTCCCTGCCCTTCGTCGCCTGGCAGTTCTGGCGCTTCGTCATGCCGGGCCTTTACGAGAAGGAGCGCAGGGCGGTCGGCCCCATCGTGGTATTCACGGTGCTCTGCTTCCTGGTCGGGGCCCTCTTCGCCTATTTTCTCATCATCCCCTTCGGCCTGAAATTTCTGCTCAGCTACCAGACCGATTTTCTGGTCGCCAATATCACCATCGGCAAATATCTCGGTTTTGTCGTCACCCTGCTGCTCGTCTTCGGCCTCGTTTTTGAGCTGCCGGTGCTGGCCTATTTTCTCTCGCTCATCGGCGTGCTGACGCCGCAGTTCCTGCGCAGCAAGCGGCGCTACGGCATCCTTATCCTCTTCATAGTCGCGGCGGTCCTGACCCCGCCGGATGCCTTCAGCCAGATGATGCTGGCCATCCCGCTGCTGATTCTTTACGAGATCAGTATCCTGGTCTCGGCTGCCGTACAACGTAAACGCAAGCGCCGCGAGGCCGAGCGGGAGAGGGAGTGGGCGGGTTGAGCCCGTCCGCAGTCCCGGAAAGGAATCCTGGTGTCCGCCTCTATCCATATCGATCTGCATATTCATTCCAACTATTCGGACGGACTGCTGCGCCCCGCGGAGATCGTCGCCTATGCCGGCAAGGTCGGCCTCTCCGCCATCGCCATCACTGACCATGACGACCTCTCGGCCTTTCCCGAAGCCCGTGCCGCCGGCGAAAAACTGGGGCTGGAGGTGATCCCCGGCATCGAGCTCAGCGCCATTTACGCAGGCTGCGAGACCCATATCCTCGGCTACCTTTACGATGTCACCAACGCCCCCCTCATCGCCTTCGCCGAACACATGCGCGCCAACCGCATCGAGCGCGCCCGCGAGATCATCCTGCGCCTGCGCCACCTCGGCATGCCCATCAGCTTCGACATGGTGCAGATGCGCGCCGGCCAGGGGGCCCTCGGCCGGCCCCACATCGCCGATATCATGGTCGAGGAGGGCTATGTCTTCAGCTTTAACGAGGCCTTTCAAAAGTTTCTCGGCGAGAACAAGCCGGGCTATGTGCCCAAGATGAAGCTGATGGCGGAGGAGGCGATTGCCCTCATCCACGACAGCGGGGGGCTCGCCTTTCTCGCCCATCCCGGCACCGGCGCTACCATCGAGGCCATCGAAGCCCTCATCGAGATGGGCCTCGACGGCCTCGAGACCATCCACCCGCGCCATGCCCCGGAGATGGTCGATTATTACCGCGGCCTCGCCCGGCGCAGCGGCCTGCTCGAGACCGGCGGCTCCGACTGCCACGGCGCCCGCCGCGGCGAGATGATGATCGGCACCCAGTCGGTCCCCCGCGAATATCTTGAGGAGATGCGGCGCCACCTGGCCCTGACCAATTTCTCCGAATCGGCCTGACCGGGTCGGGCGGGTGCGGCAGGAGCCTCGACCGCCTTGCGGCCGCAGCCCCCGCCTTCCCATCGGCCTGATGCCGCCGTAGCAGTGCTTCCTCGACCTGCGGAGCCCCAATGCCCGACGCCTCATCCCCTTTTATCACCCTGACCTTTCTCCCAGCCGGACGCCGGACCACTGTGCCGGCCGGCACCTCCATCCTTGACGCCGCCCAGGCGCTCGGCCTCGACATCACCTCACTCTGCGGCGGAGCCGGCCTCTGCGGCCAGTGCCGGATTCTGCTCCGGCGCGGGACGCTTCCCGTCACCCACAACGATCTGGAAAATCTCACCCCGGAGGAGCTCAAGGAGGGCTACCGCCTCTCCTGTTCGGCCCTGCCCGCGCAGGACTGCACGGTGGAGATTCCCTCGGCGGCCGCGGAAACCGCCGGTGCGATCCTCTCGGCCGGCGCCGCTCCCGAGGTCGCCCTCGATCCGGCGGTGCAAGCCATCCCGGTCGTCCTCAACCCGCCCGCACTCGAGAGCGGCCCCAGCGATCTAGAAGTGCTGCTCGCAGCCCTGCCGGCAGGGACGCAGCCGCCCTCCCTGCGTCTGCTTCAGGTCCTGCCCGGCCTGCTGCGCCAGGCCGGCTGGCGCGGCGATGCCATTCTCACCAGCGGCCGCCTCATCGATTTCCACCCGGAGCCCCGTCCCCTCTGCGGCATCGCTGTCGACCTCGGCACCACGACAGTCGTGGCCAAACTCATCGACCTTCGCACAGGGCGCCTGCTCGCCACCGAGAGCGGCCTCAACCGCCAGCGCCGCCATGGCGAGGACGTCATCGCCCGTGTCGGCCACGCCAATGCGCACGGGGTTTCAATATTGCAGCGCGAGATTGTCGAGCAGCTCAATGGAATGATCGGAGCTCTGGCGGCGCAGGGCGGGATTCTGCGCGAGGATATTTACGAAATGGTGCTGGCAGGCAACACCGTCATGGAGCACCTGCTGCTCGGGGTGCCGCCGCGCCATCTCGCCGAGATGCCTTACGTCCCGGCCGTGCGGAACTTTGCGCCTGTGGCCGCCGCGGAGATCGGCCTCGCGCTGCACCCGGAGGCGCGGGTGGTGCTCTTTCCCGTGCTCGGCAAGTTCGTCGGCGGGGATACGGCCGCGGTTCTGCTCACCCTCGCCGGCCGCCTCGACGGAACCTGGCTGGCGGTGGACATCGGCACCAACGGCGAGATCCTGCTTTGTCACCAGGGGCGGATCTGGACCACCTCGGCCGCCGCCGGTCCTGCTTTTGAGGGGGCGCAGATCAGCGCCGGCATGCGCGCCGCCGCCGGGGCGATCGAGCGGGTGTGGTGGAGGGGGGATCATCTCGAGGTGCGAGTCATCGGCGGGGGGGAAGCCTCCGGCATCTGCGGCTCGGGCCTCATCGACGCCGTCGCCGCGCTGCTCGAGACCGGCGCCCTCGACGAGTCCGGCCGGCTGGTGAGTGGCCATCCCCTGGTCACCATGGCGCCCCATCCCGGGGTGGTGGGGCTTCAGCCCGCCGCCCGCCTCACGGACCGGATTGTGCTCACCCAGCGCGACATCCGTGAGCTGCAGCTGGCCAAGGCGGCGATCGCCACCGCCATCGGTCTTTTACTGCAGTCGGCGGGCCTGAGGCCCGGGGAACTGGAGCAACTGTACCTCGCCGGGGCCTTTGGCCAGTACATCGCCCCCGCGGCGGCCCTGCGCATCGGCCTGCTGCCCCTGATCGATCCCGAAAAGATAAAATTCATCGGCAACGCCGCCTGCGCCGGGGCGGAGATGGGGCTGATCAGCCTTGCCGAGCGCCGGGCGATTACCGAACTGGCCCGCCGGGTGGAGTACGTCGAGGTGGCGGCTGCGCCCGACTTTCAGGATCAGTTCGCGGAGAATCTGCTTTTCGGTGCGGATGCTGCGGACTGAGGCCCGGCGTGCGACTGACAGCGGCGGGCTGGATTTTTTCTGGCGAAAAACTATAGATGAATCATTTAATTGAACTGTCACCAACTTCGGGTGATCTCATGGAAATGGAAATCAACGACCTCGTCAAACTCCTCCTTGCCCTGCTGGCCGGAGGACTGATCGGCGCCGAGCGCGAATTCCGCGACAAGGCGGCGGGATTCCGCACCCTGATTCTCATCTGCACAGGAGCGGCCCTTTTCACCATGCTCTCCACGCGCTTCGGGAGCACCGGTGATCCCGCCCGCATCGCCGCCGGCGTGGTCACCGGCATCGGTTTCCTCGGCGCCGGTGTCATCCTGCGCGACCGTGGCCGCATCATGGGACTGACCACCGCCGCCATCATCTGGATGACCGCCGCCATCGGCGTGGCTGTCGGTACCGGCCAGTTGCTCCTCGCTTTGACCGCCCAGCTGCTGGTCATGGCCGTGCTGTGGATTTTCCCCTTTTTTGAACGCCGCATCGACCTGGTGCGCGAAACCCGCACCTACGAAATCATCCTGCCCCTGCGCTCCGAAAAGATCGAGGAGGTCTCCGCCGGCCTGACTGCCAGCGGGGTCACGGTGATCAGCCGCAAGGTGGTCAAGGGCAAGGACCATCTCTCGGTCAGCATCGAGGCTTACGGCGCGGAGGAGAGTTTTGCCAAACTCACCGGCAAGCTGATCCAGGACCCCGATGTACACGAATTCAAATGCTGAAGGTTCCCGTTGGATCCTACCATGAGACGATGGAGGCCAGCATGATCACCTCGCCCAAAAAACAGGAAAGGGAAGCGTGCAGATGAGAACTGTAATCGAACACACGGTCGATGGAGTAGAGGTCAGAATATGGATCCCCGAAACCGAGGCGGATGCTGAGGAATTACGGCAACGGGCTGAAAGGGGAGAACTGGATGACAAATTGGCCTTTTCGGACTATCCACGGGAGGTGCGGGACCGCGCGGCAAAAGAACCGAAGCCCCAATAGAAGCAAGCGGGTTGGCGCCAGATTGTGGGGCCTGCCGGGTGGGTGCCAGATTGTGATGGCCGCCGGGTGGGCGCCAGAGTTGCGGTCTGCCTGGTCGGCGAACGATGGTGAGGTCCGCCGGGTGGGCGCCAGATTCCTCTCGTTTCCATCTGCTGCGTTTTTACAACTCGATGCCTCGCCCCTGCAGGGAATAATCCTGTTGAGATCCAGGTTTATCTTTGAATAAATTGCCTGATTTCCAGGTGCCAAGCAGGAATTTTCAAACCGGCAGGCAGTGATGTGGGCGCCGGATGACAGCCTGGTTCTGCACAGGATGAACCGGTTGTATAACCGGCACGTGACGACGGGTGATTCTATCGCATCTTCGACTCCAGCAGCAATCGTTTCCAATTCACTCCAATTTTTCATACCGTCAGGATGATTCCTGTCAGATATCAAAAGTGAACCATATCCCCGATCCCGAAAGGAGAACTCATGAAACGCACCTTGTTGCTCACCCTGTTCATCCTGACCCTTGGCTGGACTTTGGCCGCTTTTGCCGGTCAACAGGACTTCGTCCTGCACAATCAAACCGGCCTGACCATCGACCAGTTCTACTGCTCGCCCACGACCACGCAAAACTGGGAAGAGGATGTACTGGGTGTTGATGTTCTGGAAGATGAAGCCAGCGCTGAAATCAGGTTTTCCCGCAACGAAAACAGCTGTAACTGGGACCTCATGATTGTCGATGAAGAAGGCGACAGGATCGTCTGGTCGAATGTGAATCTTTGTGAAGCTGTGAGAATTACCCTCTATTATGCGAACGGACAGCCTACAGCCCAAATTGAAAAGGCGGAAGCTGAAGAGCAGGATGAGGAGGAAGCGGAGGAAGCGGAGGATGAGTCCACTGAAGGGGGCGCGCAGGATTTCATCCTCGTCAACAGAACCGGCCTGACTATCGACCAGTTCTTTTGCTCACCCAGTAAAAGCAATAACTGGGAGGAGGATGTTCTGGGCATGGATGTACTGGAGGACGAAGCGAGTGCCGGCATAACATTTTCACGCGAAGAGGTTTCCTGCAAATGGGATCTGATGATCGTTGATGAGGAAGGCGACAAGATTGTCTGGTCCAATATTGATCTCTGCAAGACCTCCCGGATCACGCTTTTTTACGACAACGGCCAACCCACGGCTGCGGCGGAATAAACCGGTTTCCACTGCGGGCTGGCAGCACGGCAAGCCAGGTGGCCGTGCACAGATGGCAACAGAAATTGATGGCCCTGCCAGGGTTTTGTGCACGGCCTTTGCCAGCCCGGGTGCTGCTGTACGGATACGACATTGCCAGGTCGCGTTTTCTCGTCCCCACCTGCCCGCCCGTGCATGCCGGCCATTATGTCTCTGCAAAAAAAATAACAGGGGCTCTTTGGCGAAAGTGCACCAGGTCATAAGTATGAATTTTTACCGCTATATTTCCAGATAGCATCAGATACCCTCCTGCTACACATTCCGGCATGACTGCTTGCAGGGCAAAGATTACTAGTCCAGCCGGCGCAACCGCTCGATGATATACTCCTCCAGGCTGGACTGGCCCGTTTCCTTCCAGTCTGCAGCCCTGACATCGTCGATGATCCTTCCCTTTTTCATAACCACATACCGGTCGCAGAGCTTCTCGATCACCTCCAGAACGTGCGTCGATAACAGGACGGTGCCGCCGCCGGTGGTGAACTCGCGCAGGCCCTCCTTGATTTGATAGGCGCTCTCCACATCCACGCCGTTGAGTGCCTCATCGAGAAAGAGCAGGTCGGGCGCGCCGATGAGAGCTGCGGCGATCGCCAGTTTCTTCTTCATCCCCTGCGACAATTCGCTGGTCAGCTTGCTGCGCTCCTCATTCAAGCAAACCTGTGCCAGCAGCCGGTTGACTCGTAGGTCCAGCTCCGCGGACGGCACCCGTTTCACTCGGGCGATAAATTGGAGGAATTCCTCGGCGGTAAGATGCGGGTAGAAAAAGGGCGCCTCATGCACGTACCCGATACGATATTTAAAGGCCAGGTTCCGCTCATAAATATCCATCCCGTCAAAGCGAATGGCGCCGCGGCGCGGCCGGAATTGACCCGAAAGCGCCAGCATCAGCGTGGTTTTGCCGGCGCCGTTTGGACCGATCAGGCCGATCAGCGAACCGCGCTCCAGATCCAGCGACAGCTCCGACAGAACCACACAATCATCATAGGCCACTTGGATGGCGTCAACATGCAGCCTGTTTTGCCCGGAGGACTCCACCAGTCACATCCTTTCGTTCAGAAGGTTCACGTTCGATAGTAGCGCATCCGCAGCAGGCGCTGCGCTGGAAGAAGGAGCAAAGCAATGAGGATCCAGGGATGGTAACGATAAAACAGCGCAGAGAGAATGACAGCAGCCACCAACAGGTAGATATACCGCCGCTGCGCCCGTTTCAGGTCCGGGAAGCAAATAGCCGCCAACGTTACCGCCATCACCACCATAAGCGCACCGAGCGCCGCCGCTCTGAGGAAAAAGACCGCAGCCAGCGTTGGCGAGTACGTTGCGATCAGCCCGGCAAAAACCAGATCGATGAGGAGCAGCCAGACCAGGGCGGGAACCGCCATAGAGGCGAGCCAGGAGCGCGTCTCGACCGGCAGGGCATACAGGCGAGGTACCGATTCGCCCTCGGTTCCCATCTGACGCGTGACCTGATATGAAAACAGCGCGGCATAGCTCAAAGCGATCGCCAGCAGCACACCGGATCGGTCACTCCAGATGCGGTTATTCATCGAGGCTAGATAGGAGAGGAAGACAAAGGTCATTGTCAGCACAACCAGACCTTTTTGCCGCCGGCGTTGTACTAAAAGCAGATGGCTCCACAACCAGGGATTGCGATCGCGAAGCGGCTGCAGCCAGCGGGAGGAGCGCTGACGATAGGTCGCCTGTGCCAGCATCGGAGCGCGGAACAGGTTGTTGGTGCGCAGCCACACTCCGAACAGATGGGTATTTGCATGTACGGAAACCATCGCCGCGATCGCGCCTCCGATGACCAGAGGCCAAAAGTTCGCCCCCGAAATCAGCTGCGGAAAAAGCAGACCGGCCAGCGCCAGAAAGGCAAACAATACGATCGTCACAACAGTGATCAGGGATTCCGCCCGGTAGACAGGATTTCGCCTTTCAGACGGACGGGTCATCCACAGCAGATGGAGGGCATGGGAAAACAACAGGGCGAGCAGATGAATGAGAAAACAAGCAGTGGCCAGACGCAACAGGTAAGGCCAGGGCGCCACGACAACAAGCCCTGCGTATACAGCGGAGATAGAGTGAGGCGCCCAGAGCGAGGTCTTGTAGTCGGACAATAAAAAATGATAGTAGAGTTGCCGGTGGCCCAGCGGCAGGCTGTTGAAATATTTAAACTCTTCCCAGCGCAGCGGCGCGGCTTGCATCCGGCTGATGAACCAGCCCAGACAGATCAAGCAAAAGAGGACAAAAGGCTCCTTGAAAAAGATGAGTATCTGATCCGCGTCGGGCAGGATGTCAAGATGGGCAGGGAGACCGCCGAGGGCTGTGATGACAAGGAAAGCGACTACCGGCAGCAAAAACGTGGCCCAGGTCCGCAATCTCGCCAGCAGGGATCGCCGGCTGGCGGCGAGAATTCCATAAATGAACAAAAAAATATCTCCAATCAAGGTGACAAGTGAAGAGTTAAATGGCGGGGGCGAGGATCCGGCGGGCGCCGGAGAGCTGGGCCCGCCGGACCGGTTCAGACTGCGAGATAGCTCTCTTTCAGCTGCTTGAGCAGGCGGTGATATTCTTCGTGCTTGCCCTCTCCGATCTCCTCCTCCTCCAGCTTTTCGAACTTTTCGGCAATCTCCGCATCGAGCTGCGAATCCAGCACCCGATCGGCCATCGGAAAGAGAATATTGTTCTCCTTGTGGATGTGGTTGATCAACAACGCCACGTATCGTTTCATCTCCTCTGCGATGGCATTACCCCATGATCGAGCTTGTTTGCATCCCTATTTCAGCCTTTTTTTAAGCGCAATCAAAGCCCGGATGTCCTGCAAGTCTTTTTCATTCTGGAACAGGATCGTCCAACCGGTGAGCTTGCCAGCTTTGATGCCCTGCTGGTACTGCGCTTTGAACTCTTCCGGAATCTCCGCTGCCATCACCTCCGGCGCCTGCCTGGCGTTGACGTATACTGTGGCGCGAAAGCCCCCCTCGACAATCGACAGCCAGAAAATGGTCTTTTTCTTCGCCTCCGCTTTCATCAGCCAGCTCTTGCCATCGTTATAATAGCGCCACTCCGGGGTGATGTCGGGGTGCTCCGTACGGAGGTGATCAAAGAAGGCGATCCACAGGACCTTGGATTTGCCGATGTGGGAAAAGATGATCTCCTCGGTGGGATGCTGCTGCGGATCGGACAGAAGCTGTGGCTCCATGTTTTTTCTCCAGGGTTGATGCGGCGTTGATCGCCTCCGGCCGGGCAGGCTGCCGGCATCGGGGCGCATTGTGATACTGTAATATTTTACAGCCGCTTGCGCACCCGGCGCTTGCTCCTGGCCGGATCGCCGGCCATGACAAAGCCGGCTTTTTCAAAGAGGGAATCGGTGCCAGTCCAGGCAAAGGTGGAGATGTAGGCGCCGTCGCGGTTGGGTTTGGCCGGATAGCCTTCGGCAATGCGGGCCCCGCGCGCCTTCAGCGCCGCCAGGGCGGCGGCGAGCAGGGCATGGGCGATGCCGCGGTTGCGGTGAATTCGCGGCACATAGAAACAGGGAATCGACCAGACCTCATCCGCATCCTCGCACTGGTAGGCGCGAGTGCGGTCGAGCAGGGGGAAGGAGCGCCGCGGCCCGAAGGTGCACCAGCCGACCGGCGTGCCGCCCTCAAAGGCGAGAATGCCAAGAATAGTCCCCGACTCGATGCCGCGGCGGAACCGCTCTTTGGCGACCGCGCCCTTGATCTCCTCCCACTTTTCCCCCTTTTCGATACGCCAGGCCTGGCACCAGCAGCCCCCGCAGGCCCCGCGCTCGCCGAACAGCTCCTCCACCTTGGGCCAGTGCGCCGGAGTGACCTCTTCGGTTGTGAACATATCCGTCCTCATCCTTCACTTATTTTCGATTAGGAAAATTTTCCGGTTGGTTGCTGACTTGGAAATGAAGAGATGCACTGCAAGTGATCTTTGCGCTAACGTAAGGAGCCCGTAGGGCGACTGGAGTTAGCGCAAATGCGGTCATCTCAA
>Ga0209717_1000945_pt1 | contig 33642 bp, 25 predicted proteins | sample AD_UKC048_MetaG_FD_184418 | JGI IMG/M metagenome (GOLD analysis project Ga0209717, IMG submission 184418) | Active sludge microbial communities of municipal wastewater-treating anaerobic digesters from USA - AD_UKC048_MetaG (SPAdes) (version 2) | ecosystem: Engineered > Bioreactor > Anaerobic >...
TTCCTTGTGTGGTGCATATTCTTTAACAATCTGCACACACTGCCACCAACATCTTCTTGGAGAAATTGGTTTAGATCAACAAACTAACTTATTTCACCTTTCTAATATGGGGTTAATCGTCAAAAAGACTTTGGAAGACCTCCCAAAACGGTTCCCTGAATTTGAGATAGTCAATTATTCGATTATGCCAAATCACATCCATTTGCTGGTTCTGAAAAGTGACTTATCTTCACAAAAGAGTCATTCTGTTTCAGATTTCGTGTGTGCTCTCAAGTCTCTGGCAACCAAGGATATTAGAGTTAACCATCCCGGGACGAAGGTCTGGCAAGATTCCTTTCATGATCACATAATCAGGAATGAGAAAGATCTAGCCAAACATTGGGATTACATTGATCAAAATGTGAATAATTGGCAAAAGGATCAACTTTTCAATGAGAAGAAGAGACCAAGCCATCTCCATATGGAAACCCCTTCGTAGGGCTGGGCTTTAGTCCAGCCGTTGATCCTGCCTCTGCAAAACGGTACGGAGGGAGCAAGCCCCCTCCGTACGATATGACTTTACCCCGCCGCGAATCTAATACGACGGGTTGGAGTGCGAAATTTCAATCTCTTTAACGCAAATAAAGCGCGGCACTTTCAACGCCGTGGGGTCGCGGCGGCCATAACTGCTGGAAACGTTGTACGCAACCTGCTCCTTGCTCATCCACTGAACCCGTTCGCCAAAGAAATCACTGAATCTCTGGGTCAGGCGCACATTGTATGGCACCTGCACGCTGCCATCCTTCTTCAGATACAGCGATTTCTAGCGGCTGGAGCCGGTCACCATGCCCTGGGTCGGGTTGACCACGTTCATGTAATGGATGTACGGCACGTAGAGGATGTCTTCATCGCGATCCATTTCAAGCAAGTCCTTCAGGCTCGCGACGGATTTTTCCCCGCCGTCCATCACCAGGCTGGTATGGCTGACATCGTGCCCGGTGGGGGTTTTCCCGAATTCATCTGCAGAATCCTGGTCCCACATGAACGCCTGGAAGCGTCCTTCTGAAATCAAGGGGAAGGGTTTTCTCTCCAAGCCAAAACGGTCGGCGTTTTGAGCGTAGATTTCCACTTCGCGCGGGTCATCCACAAGGTGGATCTTTTCTGAGAACAGCAATTTTCCCTGATCCTCTTCCTTCAGGAAGGAATATCCCTGCATCAGGGCACCGCCGGTCATGCCGTAGTAGGTCATGATATTGCCGAGTTCAGCGGTCGCTGCCGGTCCGAGCACAACCGTGTATTTGCCCACGGGCAGCTGAACAGCCTCGTCTTCCTGGTAATGCTTCACCAGCAAAGCCAGATCGGCGTGCAAACCTTCTGCGTCGAGGTCGCTCTTCTTTTGGGCGCTTTGCTCAGCGTTGACCTCCCATTTCAGGCTCTCGGAGGATAAAACAGCGGTAACTTGCGCGTCCGTGGAGCGGAAATATTGGACGTGTTCGTTGGCTGTACTGATCTGAGCCGTGGTGGTTGTTCCGTTGCTGAAGATACCGCTCAATTTCACATCGTCGCTTTCCAGGCTGCCAGCGAGAGTGTTAAAGTACGCCAGGCGTTCTTCGTTTGTCAGTGCAGCTAAAGCCGGGTCAAACGCACGCTCGTCGAGCACATCTTTCGCATAAACAGGGAAAGTGGGGTCATAGCTGAGTGCCTGGGCATGGGGCAACATTTCGGCCAGGATGTCCAAACCCTTTTCCATGCTCTCGAAATCAGTGGGATCGGCGATCATACTGTAGCTGACTTTCTTGCGTCCGTCGAAGGCGATGTAGTCAAGCGAAATTAGGTGTTCATTGGTGTTGAGGGAAATCGCCGAGTTGGCGAAACGCATCAGGTAGCTGTCTTCTTCGTGATAAGTGATCAGCGCTTGCAGACCCTTGTTCAAGGCGGTCTGGCGAAGTCTTTGTAATAAATCAATGACCTGGTTGCTCATCTTACTCTCCTACCTGTACGTTATCAAAACGGCAGACCGGCACACCGTGCCCGAGCTGCATGATCTGATTAGGCGCGCCTTTGCCGCAGTTCTCAACATAATGGACGTTCCAAGTGCTTTCATCGCCAACCGCGCTAAGTGAATTGTAGAAAGGCAGCGTCTCACCGCGATAAGTCGGGTTTTTGACCACTTGCTTCTTTTGCCCGTCCTCCACCAGCCAGCCAATGTCGCAGGCGAAGTGGAATTGCTCGCGGTTCGAGCCGATCGACCAACTTTTGTCGCCATCCAGCACTACACCGTACTTAGTGTTGGCAATGATGTCTTCCAGGCTGCCGTCCGTACCGGGGTCGATGTTGATGTTGGTCATGCGTTCGATCGGCACACGGTAGAAGGATGTAGCGCGGTTTGCACCACTTGATCCTTCAAAGATCTGCTTTTTGGCTTTTGCGTTGGCTTCTTCCACCATCTGGCGCCCAGTGATCGCCCCGACGAGGATACCTTTGTCGATCAGCAGGTTGTCCTGGGCAGGCACGCCGTCATCGTCAAAACCGAAGCTTCCCGGGCTGTTGGGCTCGAGCGCGTTAGCGCGGGCTGTCAGCTTCTCGGAGCCGTAACGCAGCTTGCCGAAGTCTTCCAGGCGGACAAACGAACCGCCGGCGAACGAAAGCTCGTAACCAAGGATCCGGTCCAACTCCAGAGCGTGCCCGATGGTTTCGTGGGTCTGCAGGAACATGATCCCGTTTAGCAAAATGACGGACATCTTACCGTTGGGCGCGTCTTCTGCGACCAGCACCTGGTTAAGCTCGCTGACAATGCGCTCAGCATTTGCAAGAAAGTCGGTCTCGTTAATACTCTCCCAGCCGCGAGTGGGACCAGTGCGTCCAGGCGAATACTTACGCCGCTGCATTCCGCCGTCCTTATCGATGCCTACGGCGTGAATGGAGGCAAAAACTTCGATGATATTTTTCTCAATCTCCGAGCCTTCAGAATCCAGGAAAATGATTTGCTTGCGGACGAATTCGAGCATACCGAAACGCTGGATAACGCCCGTTTGGTTGAGCGCGGCATCCATTTTTTGCAGGAATGCCACTTTTTGATCCAAGCCGACAGTGAAAGGGTCCACCTGGTTGGGGCTGGTGAAGCTGCCTGTGATAGCTTCTTTTTCCGCCAGGCGGATCGGGAAGGTCACGCGTTCGGCGGCGATGCGCGCGTTGTCAAAGGCTCTGTCAAAAATTGCGTTCGGATTGGTAAGGTCCGAAGATGCCGAAAACCCCCAGGCGCCGTTATATAAGACGCGCACACCCATGCCACTCTGGCTGGAAGCATTGTTTTCTTTGAGGTTGCCGTTCCACATGAAAAGGAAGTTGCTATCTTCCCGTGGATACCATCGAGCATCAACGTAGTGCGCGCCTTTGGCTTTCAACAGGTCTATCTGTTCTTTAATTTTTTCTCTCACACTGGATCTCCTGTATTTGAACTGTAAAAAATATTATAGTGTCTTTAGCTGGTTTGTGCTTGTTCTTGCATCAGAGGTAGCATGTCCAACCGCTTTCAGGATAAACTATAAGGTATATGGGCACTGATAGGAAAACGGGAACTTTTTTGCTCCGGAATCGTCAGTGATAAAGTCTGTTAAGTGCAGATTGTTTGAGGTTGCAAATGAAACGAGAACCTAAGGTGGCAGAATCACCAGAGAAAACAGGCAAAAAACCCAGAAGACAACGGGAAAAACGCGACCATCATTGGGCTTGGGTACCGCGTATGTTTGTAAAACCGCGCAGCACTCTTGCCCGGGTCAACGCGCAGGAGACAGCCACCTGGTTGGCTCCAATGCTTATCCTGGCTGTCATGGTTCTGCTGGCGGTTGTGGTTGCTGCTCCCATCAAGCGCGTCAACATTCAGACTGGCGCAACGATCCCGGAAGACTTTCAATGGTGGTCTCAGGAACGCCAGCAGCAATTCCTGCAAGCCCAGCAAAACCTGACCTCTCCCACGTTCATGTACCTCTTCCCGTTGCTATCAGGGTTGGCAGGTTATTTGCTATTTTGGGTGATCTGCGCGAGTTTACTCTACCTCTCGCTGACGCTGGCTGGAAGCCGGACCACTAATCAGAAAGTCAGCAATCTCATCGCCTGGGCGATGGTTCCATTCGCGCTGCGTGAGTTGGTCAAAGTGATCGTCATCATCAGTTCAAAAAAGTTGGTCGAAGATCCCGGGCTTAGTTACCTGGTTGCCAGTGACGCCACGGGCATCATGGCCTGGCTGAGAGGCATCCTTGGGCAGGTGGACTTCTATGCCTTGCTTTTTGTTGTTTTTCTCTATCTTGGAGCTATTCCACTTTCTGGCTTGAGAACCAGTAAGGCTGTCCTTGCCACCACAGTTGCCTTGATCTTGGTGCTGGTGCTGGTAGGATTACCCTCTGTCATCTCAACAGCATTAAGCGGTATGGGCGGCTCGGGATATTACTTCTTCTAAGGTGTTTTATGAGCGATAGTTTCGTTAGCGTTCGTGACTTGGTAAAAACTTACAAAATGGGCAGCACGGAGGTCCATGCTCTAAATGGCGTTTCGCTTGAGCTCGAAAGGGGAACTTTCACGGTGCTCATGGGTCCTTCAGGTTCTGGCAAGAGTACTCTGCTGAACATGATCGGCGGTCTGGACTGGCCAACTTCCGGGTCTATCCTGGTTGACGGTGAGCAGATCGACCACATGGATGAGAATCAGCTGGCTAATTACCGTCGTGATAAGCTGGGTTTTATTTTCCAGACTTTTAACCTGGTCTCGACCATGACCGCCGAAGCAAACATCGGCTTCCCTCTGCGCTTTTCAGGTATAAAAAAGGGTCGGCGAATGGACCGCGCCAAGGAATTGATGACGCAAGTAGGGCTGGAAGACCGCATCGGTCACAAACCCACTGAGCTTTCCGGCGGTCAGCAGCAACGTGTGGCGGTAGCCCGCGCCCTGGTGAATGACCCCCCGTTGATCCTGGCAGATGAACCTACCGGCAACCTCGATACCCAAAGCGGCGTCGTGATTATGCAACTGCTCGAAGAGCTCTGCAACGCCGGCAAAACGATCATCGTTGCCTCCCACGATCCACGCATGCTCAATTACGCAACTCTCCGGGTGAATTTGCTTGATGGGCAACTTGTGACAGACGAAGAATATCAGGAATCCATTCAGCGTGTTGGCTGAGAAGGTGAAAAATGAAAAAGAATCTACAATTCGCACTCATCGTTACGATACTCATTGGGTTGGCAGCTCTGCCAATTCTTAACCAGAAGGGTCAAGCTATGACCCAGGTTTGGGTGGACCCTCCCACAGAGACTCCTGCCGCTGCTCAGCAGACTATCCAACAGCAGACAACTCCTGGCACAGAACCAGTTCGACCGCTGCTTTATGTTGTGGATTACCACACCAGCCTGGGCGGGAAAAGTGTCAACCCTTACGGAACATTTGGTCTCACCTTCACCATTGGCAACAATGGACGCAATGGCGCGCATGCCCGTAACGTCGTCATGACCTTCAGCAGTGCTGAATTTGATCCGTTGGATGGCAGCGTTATTACCTTCTATGAAGTTGACGCCGATAACAAGGGCAATGAAACCCACACTCACAACTTTAAGGTCGATGATATGTCTACATGGTTGTATTCCGGGCAGATCCAGGCTGTGACCACCTACACGGATCCCAGCGGTGTCCCCTATTCCGATACCTTCATTTTTACCATCATGATCAACCAGACCCCCGACACTGGCTCCACCGCTGCCACAGCCACTCCAGCGGCTGTGAAGCGACCTCAGATGGTGGTCAACAGCTACACCACCGACATCGATCCCCTTCAACCCGGGTCGCATTTCAAGCTGGGGCTAACGGTCAGCAATGCCGGCACTGCCGATGCACGTTCCGTCAGCCTGGTTTACGGCGGCGGTGCAACAGCCGGTACGAACGATCCGCTGGGCACGCCCCAAGCGGGTGGTGTGGGCGGTGCTGGTGGGGATGTGAGCAACTTTGCGCCTGTGGGCAATAGTAATGTCATCCTGCTCGGCGACGTGCCGATGGGCAGCGTTCTTAACCCGGAACAGGAATTCATCGTAAACGTAACCACAAACCCCGGGGCATACCCCCTCAAACTATCGTTTGTTTACACCGATACTAAAGGTATCCGGATGGTGGATGACCAGGTGATCACCTTGTTGGTTTATGCGCTTCCTCAACTGGAGTTTAGTTTTTATCAACCGATGGAAGGGATGATCACTGCTGGTCAGATGGGAATGCTTCCAATCCAGATCACCAACCTTTCCAGGAAGAGTGTGGTCTTAGGAAATGTCGTTGCCACCAGCCCTAATGGCGAGATGAGCAACAACAGCATCCTGGTCGGCACGCTTGACCCAGGTGGCTACTTCACCTTCGACCCAATGTTCATGCCCTATAGCGAAGGCGAGACCGCGATCAACTTTGAGATCCGCTACACCGATGACTTCAACCAGTTGCGCACCTACAACAGCTCTCTGAGTGTCAACGTGAACCCTCCAATGGAAATGCCCACGCCTTACCCGTTATTGGATGAAAATGGCAACCCCGTGTTGGATGAAAACGGTAATCCCATCATGGTGGATCCGATGAACCCCTTCCCTGATGGCAACCCCCAGGAGCCTGTTTCCCAGCCCGGGTTCTTTGCCAGCATCTGGAATGCCATCAAGAGCTTCTTTGGCTTTGGTTCAGATAACAGTAACGGCAAACCCATTGAACCGGGCATGGAAGGCGAAATAATTATCAACGGCGGTGGAGGCGGCGGTAAGATGCCCTAAGCATCGTTGTCGATGGATTGTCCACTGAAATGGAGCAAGCATGCGCTTTACTGATTTTATCAGTTTGATCATTGATAACCTGAGCCGCCGCAAAGGTAGAGTCCTGCTGACCGCTATCGGCGTGGTGATCGGTACCGCGGCAGTCGTGACGTTGGTATCCCTTGGGGTGGGTCTGCAAAAAAACGCGACCAGCCAGCTTTGGGGCATCAACGACCTGACCAGCATTGAGGTCTATCCAGGCTATCCAATGGTAGATGGCCCAATGGTGAAAGAGATCACCGAGGATGATATCAAGAAGTTATCTCCTGAGGCAGTCGAAAATTTCAAAGCCATCCCGGGTGTCACCCAGGTTGTCATAAAGCAGTATATTCAGGGGGGCATGGAGATCTCACTGGACAAACTTGCAGCCTGGGGAAACGCGATGGGTGTCAACCTGAAAGACCTAAATGATATAGGTCTCGAAGCCAGCCAGGGAGTGACAACCATCAGCAAGGGAAAAGTGGTGGTGGGTTCTGGTTTCAACAACAACTTTTATGATCCCAACCCCCGCCCGAATTCGGAACCGTTCACGCCTCCCGATCTCATGGGTCAGAAGCTCAAAATAAAACTGACACGTTGGAATCAGGATGGAACGACAAACACCAAATCGTATGTGCTTGAAGTGGTTGGAGTCCTGGCCGAAACGCGCGGTGAGTCGGATTACAACATGTACATGATGCTGGACGAGGTCACGAAGTGGAACGAATGGTTTGCCGGAAAACGCATCGACTATAAGAAAGACGGCTATAACCAGATCGCCGTCAAGGTGGAGAGCCCAAAAATTGTGGTGGATATTGCCAACCAGATCACCGATATGGGTTTTCAGGCTTACACTCCTCAGTCCACCGTTGAAAGCATCAACAGTTACTTCTCGACCATGCAGTTGGTCTTTGGCGGGGTGGGCGCGATTGCCCTGCTTGTGGCTGCCATCGGCATCGCCAACACCATGACAATGGCAATCCTTGAACGCACACGCGAAATCGGGATCATGAAGGCAGTTGGCGCAACCAATAACAACATCCTGACCATCTTCCTGGGGGAGGCTGCCGGAATCGGTTTTCTCGGCGGAATTGGCGGTGTGCTGGTCGGCTGGGCAATTTGCGCCGTGATCAACGCCTTGGGTGGTTCCATGCTGGCGACTGGCGGCGGGATGGGCACGCAACTGGCGGCTTCGATCCCCTTCTGGCTGCCCGTGTTCAGCATCGCCTTCGCCACCCTGATTGGTCTGATCTCCGGGCTTTACCCCGCGCTGAATGCTGCCACTCTCATCCCTGTTGACGCGCTGAAATACGAGTAAGCAAACCTAAATCTCAAACCCCTGTCGATGGTTAATTGGCAGGGGTTTTTGTTTCCCCGAATCTAACCCGGCATCTCTATACGTCAATGAAAACGGGTTCGTCTCATAGGTATAATCTCTTTAAGAAACGTCAGGAGTTATTATGCTGTTTGTCGAAAATGAACCCAACAAAGACCCCCGGATAAACCTCGCAATCGAAGAATATCTGATTAAAAGCGTTGCCCCCAAAGAAGAAATTCTGATGTTCTACATCAATAAACCTTCCATCATCATCGGGCGGAACCAGAACACGATCCAGGAAATCAACGTGGATTACGTCCAGGACCATGACATCATCGTCGTTCGAAGGCTTTCAGGTGGCGGCGCGGTCTATCATGACCTTGGAAACCTTAACTTTTCCTTTATTGCCCCTAATTCTCCAGGAAATTTTCACAATTTCCGCAAATTCACCCAACCGGTGATCAAGGTCCTGATGAAAATGGGCGTGCCGGCGGAACTTTCCGGTCGGAACGACATCCTTGCTGATGGCAAGAAGATCTCCGGGAATGCGCAGTATGTATCAGGTCCACGCATGGTCAGCCACGGCACGCTGCTTTGGAACACGGATCTCTCCGTGGTTGGGGAAGCGTTGTGCGTGAAACAGGCTAAGATTGAATCCAAGGGGATAAAATCAGTGCGTTCCAGAGTGGCAAATATTACTGAATTCCTGCCCGAAAATCCCCCCGATATTATGACCTTCCGCCAGATGATCATCGATGGTGTGAACAGCGAGAGCCCCCTTGAGGAATACGTTCTCACCAACACCGACTGGGAGAACATTCACCAGCTATCGAAAGACCGCTATCAAACCTGGGAATGGAACTTCGGTAAGTCACCGGCTTTCGACATCCAACGCGAGATCCGCTACGGCGGCGGCTGCGTCGAGGCCTGGCTGGATGTCAGCCGCGGTGGGATCATCAACCAGGTCAAATTCTACGGTGACTTTTTTGGTCAACGGGACGTGGCGGAGCTGGAGGCAGCCCTGGCAGGTTGCCGATATGAACCTTCGGCTATCCTTGAGCGGCTCAATGACCTGGACGTGAATGATTATTTCGTCAACCTGACAACTGCCGGGTTACTGGATTTGCTTTATTGAACAAATGTGAGACTGCTGTCTTTGTTTACCGGTGAGAACTGGAAATCACATCCAGACAGAGACCTCATCGACTTTTATTTGATAACAAAAGGAGATTTTCTATGAACGATCAGTCTAACTGGAATGAGTACTCACAAGCCGAAAGCCAACCGGCGCAATCGCAGCCACACCCTCTGGATGCCAAACGCGGAGATGGACCGGATTGCGTTTCACAGGATTACCCCGATCCGCTGGTGAGCGATTGCGATGATCTTTTAAGGAAAGAAGTCAGCGAAGAGCTGGAAAGAAAGCGTGCCGGTTTGGATCCTGAACCTGAACCCGATTGGACAGATAAAGCAAAGAAGGAAATCGTAGCCGGGCTTGACCAAATCCGCGATGCCCTCCATGAGGCGTACCGCGATGGCAAAAACGACCCAAAAGTCAAAAAATTTGGCGAAGACGTAAAAGCAACCTTCCGCTCCATCGGCGACGAGATCAGCAAGTTGTTTGACTAAGGTCAGTTTTTTGGCAGGTTAGGGGGCTTCGTCCTCTTCTTCAACTGGCTTAAAGGGGGAATGTAATTTTTCAGCTGCCGCGCGTTTGGTGTCCTCCGGGCGTTTATCGTAGCGTCGGGTGGTGTCCGCGCTGGCATGCCCGGCGATGGCAGAGACCGTCAGCACATCCACATCAGCTTCCAGCATGTCCGTAATTGTGGTTCTGCGCAGGTCGTGCGGACTGAATGACGCAATGCCAGCTTCCTTTTGCCGGCATTTCAATATGTAATACACCGCCTGGGCAGAGAGGCGCTTTAGGCTGACTTTGCCAGCTTTCCCAACGCGCGTGAAGAGCGGGCCAAGCTGCCGACCCCGGATCTGCAGCCAGGCTTCGATGGCTGGGAGGGCATCCTGCGAAAGATAGACAAAGCGCTGTTTGCTGCCCTTCCCGAGGATGCGGATCTTTTGATTTTCGATGTCCAAGTCAGCCAGGTTAAGATCCACAGTTTCCTGGCGGCGCAGACCGCAGGCGTACATGAGAGTGATAATGGCTGTGTCCCGGATCCCGAGGTGGGGATTGGCGGTGTCAGACTGGCATGCGTTTACCAAATCTTCGAGTTCTTGCATTGCCAGCGAACGCCCGCGGGGTAGCGATTCCACCCGCAAGGACCGCACTCCAGCTGCCCGGTAGTAGTCGTTGTAGTCGGAGTAGAGTCCGAGCCGGAATGCCTCTTCCAGAACGCGGCGTAAGGCAACCAGGTGTTTGTTGACGGTTGCCTTCGCGTAGCCGATATCCACCATGTGAGCGCTCAAACCGCTGGTGTTTTCGTAGCGCAGCAGATGCCACGGGAAATTGAGCGCGTCGGAATGTTTCCCGTCTGAAAAAATGTAGGCGAGATTGCTGAGGGCGGTAGCCTGCGTCCGTCTGCCGGCCGGGCTGAGCGTGTTCAGGTACGCCTGGGCAGGGGAGGGGAGGGTGATGTCAGGTTTCAATTGCTCTTCGGTGAGCATCAGCAGGGATCGTTTTTGTTTCTTGGTCATGGCTATCCTTTTGAGAATATAATTCTCGTAAGTTATTATAGCCCCTTTTTAGACGTAGGTCAGGTTCTTCAGTAATACACGTCATCGCGAGCGAAGCAGCCTGTGCCCGCGAAGCAGGGTATGGCGATCTGATGTAGGGCTGGGCTTCAGTCCAGCCGCTTAGCTCGCCAACCAAGATGTACGCGTAGGTCAGGTTGCGCAGTTCAACCTGACGTCACAAGTGGTGGCAAATATTGCCTAATGTAAGGCTGGGCTTCAGTCCAGCCGCTTAGCTCGCCAACCAAGATGAACGCGTAGGTCAGGTTGCGCAGTTCAACCTGACATCACAAATGATGGCATTTATTGCCTATTGCAGGGCTGGGCTTCAGTCCAGCCGCTTAGCTTGCCAACCAAGATGTACGCGTAGGTCAGGTTGCGCATTTCAACCTGATATCACAATTCATGGCAAATATTGCCTTTAATAGGGCTGGGCCTTGGTCCAGCCGCTTAGCTCACCAACCAAGATGTACGCGTAGGTCAGGTTGCGCATTTCAACCTGACATCACAATTGGTGGCTTATAACGCCCTCAAAAGAGGGTTCGACTCAAAAATCCGTCATCGCGAGGAGCGTAGCGACGCGGCGATCTAGTGTAGGGCTGGGCTTCAGTCCAGCCGCTTAGCTTGCCAACCAAGATGTACGCGTAGGTCAGGTTGCGCATTTCAACCTGACATCACAATTGGTGGCTTATAACGCCCTCAAAAGAGGGTTCGACTCAAAAATCCGTCATCGCGAGGAGCGTAGCGACGCGGCGATCTGAAGTAGGGCTGGGCTTCAGTCCAGCCGTCTATATGCCCAATCAACCCTGTCCTACGACTCTAAAACCCGGCCTCGCGAGCCAAGCAAGGAATGGCGATCTGCCCTCTTCTCTTGATCGTGCCGGTCTCCAGACCGCGCACGCGATGTGACCGAAGGTCTCCAATAGACATTCGATACCGTGTGAGCAATTCTGTAAGCCAAAAACTGTCCTGCCATCTGGCAGCATTGGAGCTTAAACGTTATACTTGGCAGGCTGAAAGCAGCCGATAGCCTATGATCTTTAAGCATAGTTGGAACAGTATTATCCGCTCACCAGGAAAGACCTTCCTGTTCCTTATCCTGTTAACCGCCTCCATCGTGTTTGTCAACCTCGGCAGCAGTATGAATTACTCTGCCAACCGCATGCTCGACCAGGCAAATGAACATTTCAACACGGTTGTTGCCTTCAAATATGGTGATTTGCACAATCCGGATGGAGCCTGGGCAGACGAAAACTTCCAAAAGAATATCTCCGCGATCGATTTTTCCGCCATCACCAACCATCCTGCGGTTATCGCGGTCGACCAGGAACGCACCATCTCAGCTTACGCTGGCGAGGATTCCAAGGTCTGGCAAAACAGTTCCCCATTCAAAGATTATGTCATCGTCACCCTGCGCTTGCTTTCTGAGCAGGATGATGGAAGTTGGACTGCTCTCACTTACGATACCATCTTCGGACGGAAGGTAACCGGTACGGTTTTTCTGAAGGTGAGCCCTTTCAGTTCTTCCGGCGTGGACATCAGCGATCAACTGCTGCCTGACCGCACCTTCCTGCTGGCTGCCTACGCTCAATCCAGCAGCGCCATGACCTTGATCCCACTAAAACCCGCTGAACTGGTCCAGGATCCGAGTGATACCCTCCAGGGCATCGGCGAACTGACAGACATTACGGACAGCTCTGACTACTTCGAGAGCGAACAGGGCAAAGCCTGGCTTGAGCTGGCGGAGGCTCTGCACATCATCGATACCTCGTTCCAGGTGATCGCCTCATCAGATATCCAAAGCATGATCCCTTTCCACATGAAGCAAACCTGGCTGCAAAGCGGCACTTTCACCCAACAGCCTGGCACCTGCTACATCAGCGAGCGCCTGGCGGGTTTGCTCGAACTCCAGGTCGGTGACAGCTGGCCTCTTGCTTACCATTATGATCCTGAAGGCAATCCCGCTTACACCTACGCTTCCGAAACAGGCTTTTCTCACGAGGAAGATTGCGAGATTGCGGGAATTTTCCAGATCACTTCCGACCTCACCTACACAATTCTGATTCCTTACCCCGATTGGCTTGAAAAGAAACCAGACAATTACGACTTTCTGCGCGTGCGGGTGGATAACGCCCAGGTTGAGGAACATCTGCGCCATGTCGACGCTCTTGTACCCGAAATGGTCGAGCTCCAGGTGGAGGACCAGGGCTACAGTAACGCGGTCATCCCCATTCTAAAACTGCGCGAGCGTTCGCTCTACATGACCGTTGCCAGCGCTGCAGCGGGGGTAGCTGTGATCAGTTTGTTCGCCTATCTTTTCATCGTTCGCCAGCGTGAAACGGCGGATGTCATGATGAAGTTGGGCACCGGTCGTGCCCGGACAATCTCTTACCTGATCATCGGTATCCTGATTGTCGCGATCCTGGCTGGATTGGCAGGCACCTACTTTGCCAGCCTGGTCGATAGCAAACTGACCGAAGCGGTTTGGAGCGTTTTACAGGATGGCATCATGCAGGACCTGCGCTTCAGCGAACGCGCCCTGGGATTGCAAGTGGAATTTGCGCCCGAGTTGGTCACGGCTGATTGGGTCCGCTGGTTAACGACGGGGCTTGTTGTTTCCCTGGTCTTTGTGATCACCCTGGTCACCTCCTTTATTGCCCTCAAGAAGCCCAAACGGCGCAAAGCCAAAGCGATCATCGCCCCCAAATCCGAAAGTGGTCGCGCGATGACGTTCGCCCGCGTGCCTGGCTTGAGTTTGCGTTTTGCCTTACGCTCGATCCTGCGAAATTTCTCGCGCAGCCTCATCGTACCCCTCACAGTGGCTCTTTTGGCAGCCTTCATCCTGATCATTGGCGTCTCAGTTGCGGACCAGCAGCAGGCAGCCGAAACCATTTACGACCGTGTGCCCACCACTGCTTACCTGACCACGATCCTGGGTCGGCACAGGCAGTTCCCGATCCAACTCCAGAGCGATGTCTTTCGCATGTTAGACAACACTTTCCAGGGCAGGCAAACACGGATGATGTTCCAATACCCTGCCACTGGCGAACAAGTCCGAGCGGCAAGGGTAGAGCTTGAGGACGCGAACCCGGTCATCAAAGAATTTCTGCTCACCCGCTATATGCACTACGAATACATGGGGTTGGTCACGCATGCCGATGGCAGCGCCGGCACGCCTGATCTGCTTGAGAGACCCGTTGTTGACCGCGAAAAGTCTGCCATCGAGGCGCAATTAGGATTCAGCTTTTTGGAGCAGCAGGTCAAGAGGATGCCCATCCTGGCTCTGACCGACAGCGTCACCCGAACCAGCGAAGCGATCAAATTCCGCGAGTCACAGGTTCAGTGGCTGCAAGGCTACTCGGATGAGAATTTCCTCAATCCCGAGTACATCGTTGTCTTGCCCGACCGGTTTATGAGTGAGCAGGCACTGGAACTTGGGGATGTCATCAGGCTCGCTGTATACGAACCGGATGAAAACTTCGGGGTGCTGGTGGAAGCGTTCGATTTCAAAATCGTGGGCAGTTATTTCCAGGGCAGCCGCTCCCCTGTCTTCTATGTCCCCTGGAATTTGCTGACTGAAGTAAGAATGGGCACGGATTTGGGGAGAACGGTCCGCTTGAACCCCGAAGACCCCGATTCACCCAAGGTGGCTGGTCTCCCCTATGAGTATGTGGCGGCATCAGTCGACTCAGCTACGATCATTCCAGAAAATCCGCGCGATCTTGACGGTTTGCGCAATTACCTGGAAGAAAGCGACTACAGCCAAATCGGCATCATCCGCAGCAATCGCCTGGCTGTGGTCATCGAAGACAAAGCCCTTGCGGATGGCTTGCTTTCGATCCGGCAGCATCTGTCGTTCCTGGGTCTTATCATTCCCATCATGCTGCTACTCTCCGGACTGATTGGGTTCATTTTGTCCTACCTGCTCACGCGCAATCGCCTGCCCGAGTTCGCGGTGATGCGCAGCCTGGGCTCGAAGAAAACCCAGGTTTACCTGGCGTTCTTCCTCGAGCAATTCTTCCTCCTGCTGATCGGGTTCCTGCCGGTTGTTGTGGTTTTGCTGGCACGTCCGGATTGGCTGCCGGCAGTTGGGCGAAACTTGGTCTTATTCTTAGCTATGTACACTTTGGGCATCGTCATCGCGATCGCGCTGATGGGGCGCTCCAAGGTGCTCGATATTTTGTTCACCAAGGAATAGAAGCATTATGGATCAAAAATCACCAGAACCTATCCTGAAGCTTGATAACGTCAGCTACCAATACAGCAATAACTACCAGTCGGTCGACGCTGTCAAAGGGGTCAGCGTCGATTTCCATGAAGGCAAGATGTACGCCATCATCGGCAAATCCGGCTCTGGCAAGTCCACCTTGCTTTCCCTCATGGCTGGCTTGGCTCTGCCCACCGGGGGTCAGGTGATTTACCGCGGCACTCCCACCGATGCGGTCAACCTGGACGCGTACCGCCGCAAAAATGTCACGGTCGTCTATCAGAGTTTTAACCTTTTCCCGCTGATGACCTGCCTGGAGAATGTCTGTTTTCCCTTGGAGCTGCTCGGCAAAACGCCAAGAGAGGCGGCTGTGATTGCCAAAGAGCAAATTACGCATGTGAACCTGCCGGATACAGTTTACAGGCGGTTTCCCAACATGATCTCTGGCGGAGAAAAACAGCGCGTGGCGATCGCCCGGGCGCTGGCTTCTGGCGCAAAGATCATCCTCGCGGATGAACCGACCGGCAACCTCGACGTCGCAAATGGGGAGAAGATCGTTGAGTTGCTATGGCATCTCGCGCATGATGACAATTACCTCGTCATCATCGTCACGCACGATATGGGGATCACCAGGGTGGCGGATGAGGTGATGCAAATGACCGATGGCTACCTTAAACCTTTAATCATGGATGAAATTCCCGCAATCGATGCTTTAGAAATGAGCAAATTGCCTTAACAATTATCCGTTCTCGCCGGTGTCCTCAGTGCGACTGCTTGCGTCCCATTTTTGGGAAGCCTCCCTGTGGGACCGCGCGAGGTACTTGACCGTCAGGTCTCCATCAATCCAAACCCCACTTATCGCCGGTCTCCTGAGTGCGACTGCTAGCGTCCCTTTTTTTTGAATCCTCCCCTTGTGGGATGGGTCAACCAAGAAGTGTTAATATTCACTTTTCTCTGTGTCATCATGACCAGTCGCGTAGGTCAGGTTGCGCATTTCAACCTGACATCACAAATGGTAGCATGAAACGCCCTCAATAAATGTGGGTTTCCTCTGTTCTCGCCGGTGTCCCTTTTGGGAAGCCTCCCTGTGGGACCGCGCGAGGTACTTGACCGCTAGGTCTCCGTAATTTCTGCTCTCAATTCTCTGTGCTGATTTCCAGGCTGTCAATGATTGAAGCAGTTTTATCCGAACTGTTGTAGTATGCGCCAAAGCGTTCTGTCAACTCGGTTTTATCCAGCAGCAGGTCCTGCACGAACTGGTATGAAAGCGTCTCGTAAAGCAGTTCAACGCTGACGGTAAACGGTCCCTCATACCCACTTATGTTCACCTCGTAGCGCACCGAGTCGCTCCCCCCGACAAAATCCGCGTCCTTTGCTGCCAAGCCGTAGACGGCAATATCCGCGGGTAGGTTTTCCTTATCAGTCCCCACCGGCAGCAAGCGGTTATCTTTTGCATAACCTCCCGCCCTGAGCAGGGTATACGTCACCTCTCCATCGCTGTTTTGCATGATGCCTTCGTAGATTTGCACCTGGTCTGGCTGGGTTATCAGCTCGTAATGCGGCTCATACGCCAGCGGGTTGGAATCAGCCGCGTTGCCTTGGATCGAGCCGTCCGGGTTTTGCTTGCCAGACTCAAAAATCACCTGACCGCTCGAATCGCTCACAACGACGTGCATCCATGCTCTTCGGGTTGGGATGCTGGTGGGAAATTTGTGTCCGGTGAAGACCCTCACCTGGATTTCTGCTGCCAGAATTCCATCCGTCAAAGAAAGCTCGCTCACACTTAACCCTGCCGTACGCGTCCCCAGCTGTTCCTCTGCCCGGGCGATTGTATCGCTGAATTCTTCCGGGCTCGCGCTAACCTCCAACTCGCCGCCCCAATTTGCCAGGATCTCAAGCATAAAAGTGTTCCCGCCCACAAAATAATGCTGGAAGAAAGGTTCCCTGGCTGTCAGCATCATCGGCATCTGTGAGATCGTCACGGCGCCATCTGCCAGCGGCATATGGCAGCTCTGGCAGGATTGCGTTTGCCTGCCAAATTCAGAATGCTGCCATTCTGTGTAAGGTGTTTGTTCCGGGAACTCACCTAAAACGGTACCTTCACTGTCGATAAAGGGGGTGTAGAGGTTATGACAGGTGGCGCAGTGTTCAGCGCTGAGCATGTGCTCACCATAAGCTGGCATGTAACCTGAATGCATCTGCATTGGCATGGTAACTGAGTTTTGATAAGGACCGTAGATAATACGGTCGGGCGCGACGGTGGCAGTATCAATGACGTAATGCCCGCTGAACCCTTCCATGGTGCCCAGGTTTTCTTCAGTTACCTGGTGGCATAGGGTGCAGGAGACCCCATCGATGGCGGGGGCATGGTAGGAGTTTTCCGGGGTAAAAAAGCCCTCATCCAACCCCGACACCGGCATGCCCTCAACCAGTGCTTGGGTTGTGGCCATCGGCATGTGACAGGTGACGCATTTTTGCTCAATCACTTCCTTAAGTTCGGGATTTCTGACCACCTCGGAGCTGACCTTTGCCTGCCAGACCGGATCGATCCCCGCGTGCGCCATCATGGTGGAGCGCCAGTCACTCGGCATCGAAACGTCCTTCCCACTTTGATCGAGCAAGCCGATATGGCAGAGCGTGCAGATGCTTGGCCCCATGAAATCGGCCGTCTGAAAATCGGCAAACGGACCTCCTGGGGCAGGTTTCAGCGCCAACCGTATGGCTTCCTCAGTCGCCTCTGAGTTTGCCCCGCTTGCAGTCGGGATGGAGGTGGAAGTGGAGCTCGAAATCCAGATTTCACTCGTAGGTGTAGAGGATGCGGTGTCTTCCCCACCAATCGATTCTCCTGTTTGCGTAAGGCAGGAAGTCATGTAAAAAAGATAAGTAAAAATCAGAACAGTAAACAGGAGAGTAAGTTTCTTCTCTTTGGACATTTCTACCTCCAACAAGGTTGGTCCGTTTTTTGCGATGAGTCGCTTTGTTGATCGGGCGGATTATCTGATTGTGTTAAGTATAGATCATCTTATTTACTTTTGATTTATTCTTCAGTTTTTTATGAAATCTGCCCGGATAAGCAGCGTTGCTATCTTTTCGTAGGCCGGAAAGCGGGGTTTAATCCGGCTTCTTGAATGTTCGCATGTTGTAAGCTGAGATTTTGGTGTAGGTTAGGTTAGGTTGTTTATCCTGGCCTACTAATTTTTCCTTGAGCTATGAACCAATCTGATACACTTATCTCGTTGTGAATAAAATAATCATCGCCACCGACTCATTCAAAGGCTCACTAAGCGCGCCTGAAGCCTGCCGCGTCATTGCCGGGCAGGCTGAACGCATTTTCCCTCAAGCTGAAATAGTGCAACTGCCTATTTCGGATGGGGGAGAGGGGTTGGTGGAGGTTGTTTTTCGCGCGCTTGGGGGCGAACGCAGACTGGTGCACACCCTTGACCCCCTTGGGCGGGAGATCTCTACCGTATACCTTCAGCTGGCAGATGGTTCCGCGCTGATTGAGATGGCTGGGGCAGGGGGGCTCACCCTGCTTACCCCTGGCGAATATAACCCCCTGCGAACGACAACATTCGGGGTGGGCTTGATCATCTTGGATGCCATCAAGTCAGGCATGGATCCCATCTACATCGGTCTGGGCGGCAGCGCCACGGTTGATGGCGGCATCGGGGCAGCCACAGCGTTGGGAATGCGCTTTTTGGATCAACTGGGAAAAAATGTCACGAGTGGTGGAGGCTTAAGGAATATCCAAACCATCGATGCATGCGAGATGCTGGAGTTGAATCATTCCGGAAAACTCATTTTTCTCACGGATGTCAACAACCCCCTCTGCGGTCCAAACGGCGCCGCGGAAATCTTCGGACCTCAAAAAGGCGCCACCCCCGAGCAGGTTCGTCAATTGGATCTGGGCCTGCAAAATTTGGCCGAACTTATCCACCACGAAACCGGCTTGAATCTGAAAAACATGCCCGGGATGGGGGCGGCTGGCGGGTTCGCCTTGCCCTTTATGGCATTTATGAGGGCCGAGATCCGCAGCGGCATCGAATTTGTGCTTGATGTACTGCAATTTGACAAAGAATTGGTGGGCAGCAACCTGGTCATCACGGGAGAAGGCCGCACAGACGTGCAGAGCGCGATGGGCAAGGCCATTTCGGCGGTCGCCAGACGCGCTCAGGCTGCCGGCGTGCGCGTGGCCGTGATTTCCGGGTCATTGGGAGAAGGGGCGGAGAAAATGCTTGCATTGGGCGTGGACGATCTGATCCAGGCCACCCCCGACGGCCAATCTCTCGAGGATGCCCTCGCGCACGCCGCCGAAAATTTGGCTCACGCGGCTTATGATTACCTGGAAGAATTGAAGTCGGAATAAGGATAATTCCGTAGGGCTGGGCCTTGGGTCCAGCCGCTGGTATGCTAATGGTAACGTTTGCGGAGGGAGTGTACCCCCTCCTTTCGAAAAAGAAGCGATTGCGTAGGTCAGGTTGTGCAGTTCAACCTGACATCACGAATGGTGGTAGACAACCTCCTTTTCCGTCCATGCAACCTATCCGGAGGGACTTCCTCCGTGGAAAAGAAGCGATTGCGTAGGTCAGGTTCCGTATCTGAACCTGACATCACGAATGGTGGTAGACAACCTTCCTCGTAGTGCTGGCGTTAACTCCATCCGCTTCCTCCGTCTATACAACCTTATCCGGAGGGACGTCCCCCATGTGGAAAAGAAGCGATTGCGTAGGTCAGGTTGCGCAGTTCAACCTGACATCACGAATGGTGATAAACAACCCCCTAAGTAGGGCTGGGCCTTGGGTCCAGCCGCTGACTCCGTCCATGCAACCTTACCCGGAGGGACTTCCTCCGTGGAAAAGAAGCGAATGCGTAGGTCAGGTTGCGCAGTTCAACCTGACATCACGAGTAGTGGTAAACAACCTCCTTTTCCGTCCATGCAACCTTATCCGGAGGGACTTCCCCCATGTGGAATAGAAGCGATCGCGTAGGTCAGGTTCCGTATCTGAACCTGACATCACAAATGGTGGCAAACAACCTTATTCGTAGGGCTGGGCCTTGGTCCAGCCGCTGGCTACGTTCATACAACCTTATCCGGCGGGACGTCCCCCATGTGGAAAAGAAGCGAATGCGTAGGTCAGGTTCCGTATCTGAACCTGACATCACGAGTAGTGGCAAAAAACCTCCTTCGTAGCGCTCGGCCTTGGTCCAGCCGCTGGCTACGTTCATACAACCTTATCCGGAGGGACTTCCCCCATGTGGAAAAGAAGCGAATGCGTAGGTCAGGTCTTTCAGTTGAACCTGACATCACGAATAGCTACCAACCACCTCCTCAACAAAGGTAAGCTTCTGACGTCAGGTTGAACCTCGCAACCTAACCTACGACTGCGCAACCTGACCTGAGACAATATTTCGTCATCGCGAGGAGCGCAGCGACGTGGCGATCTGAACTGTAGAATAGAGCAGGGTTCAGCGCGTAGGTCAGGTCTTTTAGTTGAACCTGACATCACGAATAGCTACCAACCACCTCCTCAACAAAGGTAAACTTCCAACGTCAGGTTGAACCCCGCATACTCTTCGAGCACGATGACCCGACCTACGACTAGACCTATGGAATTCGGACGTAGGGGCGAAGCATTTAAAAAAAACATGTAATCCTGTTATTAAGCCATCCGTAATGAACGCTTCGCCCCTACCGGTGATCTTAACGGGTAATGTGTCTCGAATGCAGACAAAAAACCTCCTTCGTAGGGCTGGGCCTTGGGTCCAGCCGCTGAGCCTGCCCGAGGAAATCAATGCTGAGGACGCAAGCCCTCTCGGTACGGCTGGGCCTAGGCGCGCGCAAAACATGGCATTAGTCTTGTAGAGTTGAGGCCTGTGTCAAGACAATGATGGTTTACAATCTGTGTAGGGTGATTGTTGACACTTTTATCTTAAAAACTGATCATTTAGGATTGTTGGGGCAGCAACATGCATGCCCTGCGGGCAGGTAACCAGGGGGGTTACCCCTACTTCTGGGGGTTTGAAGGAGGGGGGATTTCGTAGGGTCAGACCCCCGTGTCTGACCTGAAATATTTAAACGATCGTCCTGCATAATTTGTAAACAATCATACTTGTCTAAACAGCCTGCCTCAACCACATTTGGTACCTTAATCTACCAGGCTGAACAGGCAGGCCTGTTCACTACGACTTGTTTCCCTTAATTCCGGACGTATAACGAGATTTTTCTTTCCGCGGTGTTTCCAAGAAATTGCCCATTTACCATCAAATCCCCTCTTATAACTATCGAGAAGTGATATTCTCATAAGTAATAACATTTAAAATAACACCTACTCCCCCACCCTTCTCTAAAAGCTGCAGTATGAACAAAATTGTTCACCAGTAAAGATCAACCACGTCCAAACAAAAATGGCTGGGGTTGCCAGCCATTTTCACATCTGATTCTTTAATCCAGAGCCTACGCCCCAGCCATCATGGACGCGACATCGGCCTCAACCGTATCAATCGGCTTCAGGTCAAAAGCTTCCACGATCACCTTTGCCACATTCGGGGAAAGGAACGCGGGCAGCGTGGGTCCTAAGCGGATCTTCTTAACTCCCAGGCTCAGCAGTGCCAACAGCACAATTACAGCCTTCTGCTCGTACCAGGCAATGTCGAAGGAAAGCGGCAGGTCGTTGACCGTGCAATTGAACGCGCCAGCCAGCGCCTGGGCAATCAACACCAGCGAGTAGCTGTCATTGCACTGTCCAGCGTCCAAAACACGCGGAATCCCGCCAATATCGCCCAAACCCAGCTTGTTATAGCGATACTTGGCGCAGCCAGCGGTCAGGATGATGGCGTCTTTCGGCAAAGCCAGGGCCACCTCGGTGAAATACTGGCGTTCCTTGTGGCGTCCGTCGCAGCCGCCCATCGCCACAAAGCGTGAGATCGCGCCGCTCTTGACTGCCTCAATCACTTTGTCTGCCACGCTCAACACAGTGTGATGAGCGAAACCGACCGGTATGGTGCCGGTTTCGAGTTCTTTTGGCTCAGCGCAGGTCTTAGCGCGCTCAATCACTGCTGAGAAATCTTTGTGTCCGCCTTCAGGTCGATCGGCGATGTGCGGCACATCCGGGTAACCCGCCATGCCGGTGGTGAAGATCCGATCGCGATAGCCATCGCGTACCGGGATGATGCAGTTGGTGGTCATCAGGATCGGACCGCCAAAGGCGTCGAACTCCTCTGCCTGTTTCCACCAGGAGCCGCCATAATTCCCGACCAGGTGCTTGTATTTCTTTAATTCAGGATAAGCATTGGTCGGCAGCATTTCACCGTGGGTGTAGATGTTAATGCCAGTGCCCTCAGTTTGCTGGAGCAGTTCTTCGAGGTCCACCAAATCGTGACCGCTGACCAAAATGCCCTTGCCCGGCTTGACGCCCAGGAAGACCTGGGTCGGTTCTGGGTTGCCGTAGCGACCAGTGTTGGAGGCATCCAGCAACGCCATGACTTTAACGCCACATTCGCCGGTCTTCTGCACGAGCGCAAGCAATTCCGCCTGACCAAGTTTGTCGTTCGTGGTAGCTTCGAGCGCTTCCTGCATGAAAGCCAAAACGCTTTCATCCCGACCCCCCACCAGGTAAGCATGGTCCACATAGGCTGCAATGCCTTTCAAACCGTAGATGACCAGTTCTCGCATGGAGCGGATATCTTCATTGAGATCAGGGTCATCCATCACGCCAACAGTCCGTCCCTTGGCAAGCAGGGTCTCAACTTCATAATTTTCAGGATGCCAGCCAGCCCAATCCGGACCGCTGCCGGTGCAATTGGAGTTGTGCAGTTCATTACAACGACCCTGGGCGCGTGCGCGCAGATCATCACGGCGAGCGATAGCTTCCTTGATAAGTTCAACAAAACGCCCGGTGTCAAAGTTGGCATTGGTAATGGTGGAAAAAAGCGCCTTGGCGACGAATAGATCTGTCGCGTCGTCCTTAACATCCATATTGCGACCGCGTGTTCCCCAGAAGGAAATTCCCTTGAGCAGATAAACGAGCAAGTCCTGCAAGCGGGCGACTTCGGCGGATTTTCCGCACATGCCGCGTCGCGTGCAGCCTGAATTTTTCATAGTTTCCTGGCATTGATAACAAAACATTTCGGTCATAAAGATCTCCTTGTAAGATAATTCACATTTGCGCTCTTATTATGCCATAAACCCCACTAATTTGGTCATGTTTCCGGGAATTGGCTGCCAGAATGATTCTCCGAAGTTAGAAAACGCCAAGCCCTGGCCACATAAGCGTTAGCTTTATTCAGTGTGATAAAGTTCATGTGATAGGTTTTGACAGTTGATGAAGTAAGGCTACATAAAAAATTTAACGGATACCCTTACAGGTTTTTGGGTCCACTTCTTGATACCCGAGGTAAGAGTCGAGGGGATTAGGAAACTCACCTAATTTGTAAGCAGTTTGCCAATCCACCCGAAAACAGGCTGCTTTTATGATCGGGATGCCGCTCCCGTGCGTGAGATAAGCAAAGTAGTATTCGCCGGCCTCAAGCACTACCTCGACCGATTGGCCAGCGAAACTGGGTTGATTTTCAAAATCAGCAAACTCCGGATAGGTTTGCTCGATCATCTCTCGCATGATTTTGACAGATTTTGGGTCAGGGGTCATTATGCTCGGAGCGATTGCTTCTGAGATTGGAGGTTCCGCGCTTGCCAACGGCGTTCTGGCACCGTTCAAACAGAAAATCAGCACGAATAGGAGAAAAACAGACAGGAAAATGCCAGCAAACAGGGTGTAGCGCTTCTCAGCCTTCAGATTGAGCATAAAAGCGAGAGGGAATGTGCCCCAAAATGTACTTGTCGCAAAAAACTTGAGCCAGTCGAAACGAAAAGCGAATGGAATTCCAACCAATGAGCCAGCTTCAATGTTTCGCGAAACGGTCAGGAATGGGAATGGCCAACCGAGCCGCTCATGGTACATCATCCCCCCGTAAGAGCCATTACCAATCAGGCTGCTGAGGAGCGCCAGAACAAGCGCAAGCAACCCTGAAAAGAAGAGCACGCGCAAGGAGATTCGTTTTTTGAATAGCGTCAGGGTCAGGACAACAAAAAGAATTCCCAAACCAAACAAAATGAGAAATTGTTCCGCGGAAAACGCAGGCAAAAGGTTATAGATTAACATGACTTTATCCCATACATGCAAACAAACGAACCTTTTGAAGGTTTAAGAGTAAAAGGGACACTAAAGATCAGTTGCTGTACAAGATCTCCCAGGCATGGATCTGTGCGTGCAGCTGCTCATGCACCCCATGACCTATCACGTTTTCTTCATGCGCCTCAAATTTCTCGAAGAGTTCTGCCTGCTTTTCATCGCTGATAATCTTGTCTGCCAGTCTGAATAAGATCATATTCTCTTTCTGAATGTGCTGTCTCAGCAGATCGCGGTATGCAACCGCGTGGAGCTTAAAGGTATCCAGATCAGCGCCCTGAACAGCTTCACTCATCTTTGCGATCAATTCCCTGCCCAACACATGCTCTTGCAGCATCACGCCAATGGGTCCCCCCTGATTTGGAACACCTCGGTTTTCCATTTCCTGGAAAAGAATAACTTCTTCTTTCCCGTGGTGGCACTGGTCTGCAAAGACTTTAAGAAAATGGACCAACTCATCCGCGAAATTCAAGTCTCTTTCCTCATCAGCGTTCGCTGAAATCAACATTCTGTCCAGGATGGTGAATACGTGTATTATCGCTTCATGTTCATTTTGCAAATCTTGTGTTGCTTTACCCATGTCGAATTCCTTTCTTAGCTTGATTTGGATTATAAAGGAAAACCTCCCATCAAGTAAAAGCAAAATCTAACCGTACAAAGTCAGACTTCGACAAATCAGAATTTCTCCTATACCCGTCAAAGGTTTCTCAAAAGTTAATGGTATGCTTCCCCTCTTGAGATTGTGCAGACAAGCGAGCAGGTAAGTGTGGCCCGTTGTTGAATTTGGGTGTTAATAATTGTTTTTTCAATTAGTCTTTATTGGCTACGCGCATTGCACTTTAGGGAAAGTTCGACGTTCGGCCTGCATTCCTAAGGGGTCAAGCCCTTTCTCTGCGAAATATAGCAATATCTGACTCAAATCAGCTTCTCCGCGGCAATAACACCCGAATCCGGGCATAAAAAGCGCCAGATTACCTGGCGCTTTTTTGACTTTCAAAACACATCTACGCAAAGCGATTCCGGATCTCTGAGCTGACGAAATCAAGTATCGCCACAGTAATGGCGATAAACCAGATTGCGATACCCGCAGAACGGTAATCCAACAGACGGATCCACTGGATCAGCAAGTAACCAATACCACCGCCGCCAACCATACCGATAACCGTGGACATGCGTACATTGATGTCCCAGCGGTAAATGGTGAAGGAGACAAAAGGCGGCACAATCTGCGGAATGACCGCGTACCAAACCGTCTGGAGCCAATTCGCGCCGGTAGCCTGGATAGCCTCCACCGGTCCCGGATCAATCGACTCGATTGCTTCAGAATAAAGCTTACCCAGGGCAGCAATGGAGTGCACCGTCAGCGCTAAAATGCCCGCAAAAGGTCCCAAACCTACCGCGATGATGGCAATAACCGCCCAAACCAGCGATTCGATTGAACGAATTATGTTTAAAATAGTCCGAACCACCATGTAAATGGTTTTGGTAAACCAGTTGGCCGACATGAGGTTGCGTGAGGCAATAAAACTGACTGGGATGGAAAGAATGACGCCAAAGAAAGTGGACATCATGCCCAGGAAGATGGTTTCAATCATCTTTTCGACCGAGAGTTTCAACTCCTCGCTCAAAACCGGTTTGCCAACCGAGGCAACCTGGCGCGCTTCGACTTGCCAAAGAGCATATCCTTTATCGCCAGTGGTTGGAATAACCCGGTAAGGGATGACTACATCCAGTTCAAAAGCGCCGTTTTCGTCGGTGACGACCTTGACATACTCTCCGCCATAACGATAGCGGAATTCGTTGCGAACCTGGTCCACCCACCAGATCTCAGTTTCATCGTTGGGAGCAAAATTTCCTCCAACCATCTTGAGTTTTGTGCCTTCAGCGCCAGCAATTTGTGAAAGATCTCCACAGGCAGGGGTGACAGTAACGTAAGGATCACCTTCTTCAACCACACGTGGCGGTACTTCCGCATTTTCGGTACAGGGAATAACCACGTCCGCACTGCCAACGAGCAGTTCTTCAGGATAGTAGAGCGCTTTTTCCCAAGGCCAAAGCACCCGCATTAGCAGCGGCAGCGATTTTGCCCCGTCCCGTACCAGAACAGCTGGTCTGATCTCACCAATCTGCCAGCCCAAAATAAAGAACGAAGTTAATACCAACACCCACATCAAGAAAGAGTTTGGTTTGGCTGTAGCAGCGGACTTGTAAGCATCATAGGCAATCAAGAGGTAAAGCACGACAATAACAATCAGAATAACGAGGATGATGGGTTGGAGCTGGATCGCCTTTTTGAACATGGCAACAAATCCAATTTCCCGCCTTGCCGCGTCATTGACACGCCAGATCCACAAGCCTGCCGCGGAAAGGAATACCAGCAACAGTACCAAACCCTTGCGAAAGTTCCTTGCCAACATGTGCCCCAAACCCGGCACGATCAGGGAAATCAATCCCGCTACGACAGGAGGGACCAGGCTGGGTTTCTCTTCAAGTCTTTGGTCTTTTCCGCTCATTCTGTCACCTCCTCGCCATCGGGTACCGCTTCTTCTTCAAGAAGCTCGCCGGATATGCCCCCCATTCGCTCTGCTTCTTCACCGTAAATGGTCTTGAATTCAGCGTCAGTCATGCGCAGGATTTGCTTTTTATTGCCCTCGTAGACCACCCGACCATCTCGCAGACCGATCACACTGGTACCGTAACGCTGCACCAGGTCGAGGTAATGCAGGCTGCAGATGATGGTAATCCCGTCCTCTTTGTTCAGGCTTTCAAGGTGTTGCAAGATCGAATGCGCTAAAACCGGATCCAAACTGGCAACGGGTTCATCGGCAAGGATCAGCTTTGGTTCCTGCATCAGCGCCCGGGCAATCCCAACACGCTGCTGCTGTCCACCGCTGAGCTCATCAGCCCGCTTGTTTGCCTGATCGGTGATGCCCATTCGCTTCAAGGCCGTTTGGGCACGTTCTCTGTCGGCGTCATCAAATCGGTTGGTGATGCTGCGCCACGTGGGCGAATAGCCGAGCCTGCCAGCCATCACGTTGGTCAGAACAGTCGATCGTTTGACCAGGTTGAACTGTTGAAAAACCATGCCAATTTTTCTCCGCAGATTTCGCAGATCGTCCCCTTTGAGAGAGGTGATATCCACGCCATCCCAGAGGATCTGCCCTTCAGTTGGGTCGATCAGGCGGTTGATGCAGCGCAACAGGGTCGACTTTCCTGACCCGCTTAGCCCGATCACCACCAGGAATTCTCCATCCGGAACTATAAAACTTACATTCCGTAGAGCCACCGTCCCGTCATCATATATTTTTGTTAGATTACGAACTTCAAGCATGATCACACACCCCGGGAATTAATACGGGGGACCTATTGGTCCCCCGTTCGTTAATCAATTTACATCACCTGAAAATCTTAGAGATCTTCAGCGGTAATTCCTGCCGCGTCGAGCAACTGGCGGAAGGCATCATAGAAAGTGTTGTCGTGTTTTTCCAGGCCGTCCCACTCGTAAGCGGCGTCCATGGCGGCTTTACCTTCGTCGGTACCGATGATCTTGATCAGAGCGTCAACAAGCTTGGTCTGGGTCTCGGCGGGGAAGTCCTTGGTGAATTGCACACCGTCGTTGGGGATTTCAACAGAAATCTCAACCTGGAGGACTTTGTCCATCACATCCGGGAATTCGTCTTCGACAGAAGTACGGGCATCCACAAAGGAAGCGCCGGCATCACAGTCACCATTGTACACACCGAGCACGGCGGCGTCATGGCTGCCCGCGAAGATTACTTCGACGTCTTTGTCGGGATCAACGCCGGCGGCGCGCATCATGATGCTGGGGATGATCCAGCCGCTGGTGCTGGTTTCATCGGTAGCGCAAAAAACCTTACCCGCAAGATCAGCAACGGAGGTGATGCCGCTGTCAACATGGGCGATGATTTGACCGGTGTAGGTTGGGCTGCCATAGCGAGTAGCGACCAGGGCCGGATAGGCGCAGTCGCGATCCGCGGCAGTGATGGCGGCGAAGGTCGCCAGGGAACCCATGTGGGCCTGCCCGGAGCATTCCGCTTCAATGGCGGCGGTGTAGTCGGTGGCCACGAAGGTTTCCACCACCAGACCGGTCTCGGCGAAAATCATATCGGCAACTGCGTCAGCGCCAGCCGAGACAGATTCCATTTCACCAGAGGGAACAAAGACCCATTTGATTGGGTTCTCTTCCGTTCCAAGCTCGGGTGCTTTGGGTTGGCAGGCGGCGACCACCAACACAGCGATGATAAGAATGGGCAGTAGCAAACTTAACTTTTTCATTACAACTCCTTTTTTTATATTAGATCTAGGATTTTTAAAGAACTGCTTATATGATACACCAAAAAATAAACCAAGAGAAAACAGACCGTTCCTGTCTTCTCTGGCTATCGACCAATACCGACAACATGAAATCCCAATTGTGTAAGGCGATCCCGGTCGAGGAAGTTTCGGCCGTCGATCACCAGAATTGGAGAAATTGTTTCCCAGTTGAAGTCGCGGTACATGGGCCATTCAGTAACCAAAACAATCGCATCTGCCTCGTCCAGTGTGTATTCGAGGCTGTTTGAATAAGAGATACCAATGTTGGGGTATTGGCTGCGCGCGTTCTCCAGCGCCACCGGATCGTGCACGCGCACGACAGCGCCTCGCTGCACGAGCAGCTTGCTGATATCCAGCGAAGGCGCATCACGCAGGTCGTCGGTGTTGGGTTTGAAGCTAAATCCAAGCAAGGCAATATGTTTGCCCTTCAAGATCTTGAGCTCCTCCTGTAAACGATCCACCACCCACACACGCTGAGCGTAATTGACATCCCGTGCAGCCCGGATGATGGGCATATCTAAATGGTAATCCTTCGCCGTAGCCACTAGCGCGGCCGTATCCTTGCCAAAGCACGAACCGCCCCAGCCAATGCCTGCATTCAGGAACCGATCGCCGATGCGCTTATCCAGCCCGATCCCCCTGGCAATCGCCGAAACGTCCGCCCCTACCTTTTGCGCCAGGTGCGCGATTTCGTTGATGAAAGAAATCTTCAGCGCCAGGAATGAATTGGCTGCGTACTTAACCATCTCAGCCGATGTCAAATCGCAGACGAGCATGGGAACTGCGGTAAGTCCAGCAGGCCTCGGCAGGCAAGCCGGAGCTTTAAAATCCTGCCGGGTAATCGGACCAAACAATTCTTTCAACCGCTCAACACTAGGCTGATGCTCTGAACCAACAATGATGCGATCAGGATAGAACGAGCCGTGCAGTGCTGCGCCCTGCGCCAGGAATTCAGGGCTGGAAACGACGTTGAACAAGCCGTTCGGCTTGGTGTCGTGGACTTCGTAGTAATGTTCACGGATGATTGACTCAACCCAGTTGCCCGAGCCGATCGGCACGGTGGATTTGTTGACCACCACCACAAACTTCTCCCCCAGGTTTTCAGCGATCGACTCCGCCGCCATGCGTACATAGCTCAGGTCCGCGTTACCATCCGCCAGGGAAGGCGTATTTACCGCGATAAAAATCACATCTTGGTTGGGGATGTCCGCGTCAGCGTAATCACCCACAAAATGCATTTTTTGGTGCATTTCAGCGAAAAGTTCGTCCAGGTGAGGTTCAAATATGGTGACCTCTCCCGCCTGCAGGCGTTTTACTTTTTCCTGGTTGAGGTCAATGCAGGTCACATCGTTGCCCAGGTAAGCCAGCATCACCCCCGTATTTAGTCCAACATATCCAGTTCCAATGATCAGTACGCGCATACTGCCTCTTTCTTGTTATTATCCGCTCAATTATACCTGAGCGATTACCGCTGCCAGGGGGCGCCTACGCCCCACATTAGCTAATCTACCGGCTCAAGTTTCGCCATGAAGTGCCGCAGCACCTTCGGCGCCCAGGTAACCTTCAACCCGCGGATCTTATCGGACTCCCGCATGCATTTCGCGGCAGATTCCCCAATGTAATCGAGGTGGCTGCGCGTGTAAACCTGGCGTGGGATGGCAAAACGCAGCAACTCCAGCGGCGCAAATATCGGTTCGCCGGTTACAGGATCGGTGTGCTCGAACATCAGGCTGCCAATCTCGGTGGTGCGTACGCCGCCTGCCAAATACAGCGCGTTGCCCAGCGCCACTGCTGGGAACTGGCTTGGAGGGATGTGCGGCAGCGCTTTGCCGCCATCCACGTAAACCGCGTGCCCGCCAGTGGGCATGTAAACCGGCATCCCTGCCTGCCTGAGCACTTCGCCCAGGTAGCGGGTGTGCGACTCGCGGTAATTCAGGTACGACTCATCCACGCCGTCATACAGACCCATCGCGACGGCTTCCAGGTCCCGCCCCGATAGACCGCCGTAAGTCAGGAAACCCTCATGCACGATCAGGTTCTGGGCGATGCGTTGCTTGAGATCTGGATCTCTGAAGGCGATAAATCCGCCGATATTGACAATCGCGTCCTTTTTGGCGCTCATGGTGCAGCCATCCGCGTACGAGAATATCTCGTGCACAATCTCACGCACGCTGACATCCTTGTATTTCGGATCACGGATCTTGATGAACCAGGCGTTTTCGGCAAAGCGGCAGGCATCCACAAAGAACGGTATGCCGTATTTGTGATAGATCTCGGAAGTCTTGCGGATATTCTCCATTGAAACCGGCTGCCCGGCAGCAGAGTTGTTCGTGATGGTGATCATGCCGATCGGGATATTCTCAACCCCAGCTTCCTGGATAAACTGTTCCAGCTTCATGCAATCCATATCGCCCTTGAAGGGTGCTATCAGGCTGGAATCTTCCGATTCGGCAATGGTGAATTCCACTGGATTGGCGTTTAGCACCAGCAGATTAGCCTGGGTGGTGTCAAAATGGCGGTTATTCGGCACAAACTGACCAGGCTTGACCAGCGTCGAGAAGAGCATGCCTTCAGCCGCGCGACCCTGGTGAGTGGGTAGCACATACTCAAAGCCGAGCACGTCCTGTACCGCGCGTTCAAACCGGTAGTAGCTCTTGGCGCCAGCGTACGATTCGTCCGCTTGCATCATGGCTGCCCACTGGCGGTCACTCATCGCCCCAGTGCCGCTATCGGTCAGCAGATCGATAAACACATCTTCCGCGGGTACATTGAAAATGTTGTAGAAAGCTTTCTTCAAAGCGATCTCCCGTTCTGCCTCGGTGGTGAGTTTCACGCGTTCGACAACTTTGATGCGGAACGGCTCGATAAACGGAATGGTCATGTTCTCTCCTTGGATAATTTTCGTTGCAAACCAGCCAGGTGCGTCCCGGCCAGGTAACCACTGCCAAACGCAAAATGCAAATTAAAGCCGCCACATGGACCAGCAACATCCAGCGTTTCTCCGACGAGATAAAGCCCCGGAATGAGTTTGGATTCCATGCTCAGTGGATCCACCTCCCCCACCCTCACGCCCCCCACGCTCACCTGGCTGTTCTTGAAACTGCCTGACCCGGTAATCCTGAACTTCGCCTCGGCGGTCACTCCCAACAACTTCCGGATTTGTTCCTCGCTTAGAGCGTTAAGCTTTGCCGCAGGATCCAACCCGGCCTGCCTGATAAAAAAGTCAGCTGCTTTTGGAGAGAAGTAGCGCAGCAAGCCAGCTCGCAGGCTGCAGGGATGAGCAACCTGTCCGGTGAGAATATCTGCCAAATCGGACCAAAATGGAGCGATGAAGTTCACCTGCAGGCTCAGATCAGCGCCGGGGTGCAAGGCGACCAGGTGGCTCAGGTTCATGACTCCCGGACCGTTGAACCCGTCCTGATTGATAATAATATTGCCGGTTGTCTGCCCAAGCTTCTCCTCGCCGCGCCAAATGCTCACGAGGACGTCAAACCGCTGCCCTTTCAGCTCTTTGAAAGCCCCGAGTTCCGTAAAAATAGGACCAAGCGCAGGCTGAAGCGGCTTCACGGTATGCCCAAGTTTTTCAAGAGACCCAAAAAGCTCACCCCTCGAGCCGAGTTCCGGGTAAGCCTTGCCCCCTGCTCCAAGGACAAGCCGATCAAAAGACTCGATCTGATGCAGTCCCAATCCAGTTACTAGTAATTGGAAAGCTTCATTTTCATAAAAAAATTGACTTACATGAGTGGCTACGCGCAGTTCTATGCCGCGTTCCGCCAGCGCTTCCCCCAAAACTTCTGCCACTGCCTGCGCGGATTGAGACCTGGGGTAATACCAGCCATCATCCGTCTTCTGCGTGGGAATTCCAAGCCGGTCTAGCGCGCGCCTGAACTCCTCCACCCCGAAAACGCCCAGAACGGTCTCCATCCAGGTCGGATCCTCGCAATAATATGCTGCCGCTTCCACCGCGTCATTGCTTAGGTTGCAACGGCTGCTGCCGGTTACCAGCAATTTCCGTCCAATATTGGGATTATGTTCAAAAAGGGTGATCCTACCGCCCCCCTCCGCAGCCTGGATCGCAGCCATCAGCCCTGCCGGTCCTGCCCCGATCACCGCAATATTCATGGCTGAATTATACTCTCAACCCCACCCCACTTGCCCATGCTTTATTCCTGCGTAAGCCGGGTTCCGTCATCGCGAGCCTCTCCTGCCCTTGTGTCTTTTTACAAGGGTTGCGCGGCGATCTGCCTTTTCAGCCTTCCCTTGGGGGAAGGGGGACCGCTTGCGGTGGATGAGGGATACCTAGAAAACCTGCCTCTCCTAATGGGGCTTCTTGCCTCTCATCCATTGTAGGCTAGGTCATCGTGCTCGAAGAGTATGCGCAGCCTGCCCCGCGTGTTTACATGCGGGGTCAACCTGACATCACAAGCCGGCCTTTGTCAAGGTAAGCTTGCTTACCCGTAGGCCGGGTTGCGGCGTTCAACCCGGCTCTTTTTGTAACTGAAGTCAAGAGTATCTTCCAACCTGACGTCACAAGCCTCAACCACTCCGAATCCATCTCCCTTTCCTTCTTAAAACACCCCTCTGCGTAGGTCAGGTTCCGTACTTGAACCTGACATTCGGAGCCTACCTTTGTCAAGGTAAGCTTGCTTACCCGTAGGCCGGGTTGCGGTTTTCAACCCGGCTCTTTTTGTAACTGAAGTCAAGAGTATCTTCCAACCTGACGTCACAAGCCTCAACCACTCCGAATCCATCTCCCTTTCCTTTTTAAAACACCCCTCTGCGTAGGTCAGGTTCCGTACTTGAACCTGACATTCGGAGCCTACCTTTGTTGAGGTAAGCTTGCTTACCCGTAGGCCGGGTTGCGGTTTTCAACCCGGCTCTTTTTGTAACTGAAGTCAAGAGTATCTTCCAACCGAACCTATCCCTTTTCTCTCACTAAACCGATTCGTCGTCGTGGGTCAGGTTCCGCACTTGAACCTGACATTAGGAGCCTACCTTTGTTGAGGTAAGCTTGCTTACCCGTAGGCCGGGTTGCGGTTTTCAACCCGGCTATTTTCTTAACTGAAGTCAGGAGTATCTTCCAACCGGACCTATCCCTTTTCTCTCACTAAACCGATGCGTCGT
>Ga0209717_1000948_pt1 | contig 33590 bp, 27 predicted proteins | sample AD_UKC048_MetaG_FD_184418 | JGI IMG/M metagenome (GOLD analysis project Ga0209717, IMG submission 184418) | Active sludge microbial communities of municipal wastewater-treating anaerobic digesters from USA - AD_UKC048_MetaG (SPAdes) (version 2) | ecosystem: Engineered > Bioreactor > Anaerobic >...
ATGTTAAGAGGATTTTCATTAATGGTACTTGGTATCCTAATGAAATTACTGCCAAAACTACCAAGCTTATTGAAAAAATCGGACTTTCATTAAGTTAATATAATACGTAATTTTTTCCAAGTTAGGGATTAAACATCGTGAACGGCAAATTGGTAATGCAATGACACCCGGCATCCCCGGCTACACAAACAATAGAATCAAAAAATATATATAATTAACAACTATTTCGGAGGCTGCCAGGAACCTTTAAGTCCAACAGTCCTGTTAAAAACAATCTTGTTGTCTGTCGAATCGGGATCCACGCAAAAATAACCCACCCGTTCAAATTGTACCTTGTCGCCTTTTTTAAGGTTTTTCACCAAAGGTTCGGCAAAACAAGGCTGTACCTTCAGCGAATCCGGGTTGAGGTTCGACTTAAAATCTTCGCCTTCGGCCACATCTTCGGGATTTTCTTTCAGAAACAGCTTATCATAAAGACGGGCTTCCGCCTCAACGGCATGTGCCGCCGACACCCAGTGTATGGTCGCTTTCACCTTGCGGTTGCTGTCGGGCATGCCGCTGCGGGTGTTGGCGTCGTAAGTGCAATGTATTTCTTTGATATGGCCGGATTCATCTTTTACAACATTTTCGCAACGTATGATATAGGCATACTTCAGGCGTACCTCGTTGCCCGGGTAAAGACGAAAATATTTGTGTGCCGGCACTTCCATGAAATCTTCCTGTTCGATATACAGTTCCCGGGTGAAGGGCACCTTGCGCATTCCGGCATCCGGGTTTTCGGGGTTGTTTACGGCATCCATTTCTTCGGTCTTGCCTTCCGGATAGTTGGTAAGCACAAGTTTTACCGGATTTACCACGGCCATCACCCTTGCGGCCCTTTTGTTCAGGTCTTCGCGCAGGCAGTGTTCCAGCAGCGAAACATCAATTACGTTGTCGCGCTTGGCTACACCGATGATCTCGGCAAAATTCTGCAATGCTCCGGGCGTATATCCCCGCCGCCGCAGCCCGCAGATGGTCGGCATGCGCGGGTCGTCCCAGCCGTTCACATATTTTTCCTGAACCAGCGTGAGCAGTTTGCGTTTGCTCATCACGGTATAGTTGACATTCAGGCGGGCAAACTCGATCTGCTGCGGGGCGTAGATCTCCAGCTCTTTGATGAACCAGTCGTAGAGCGGGCGGTGGACTTCAAACTCCAGCGTACAGATGGAATGGGTGATGCGCTCAATAGAATCGCATTGCCCGTGGGCAAAATCGTACATCGGGTAAATGCACCAGTCATTTCCGGTGCGGTGATGCTCGGCATGTAAAATACGATATAATATGGGATCGCGCATGAGCATATTTGTGGAAGCCATATCTATTCTGGCTCTCAGCACCTTCGAACCGTCGGGAAATTCACCTTTGCGCATACGTTCAAAAAGTTCCGCATTTTCTTCTATGCTGCGGTTGCGGTAAGGGCTTTCGACGCCGGGTTTAGTGATGGTACCCCGCATTTCCCCGATTTCTTCCTGGGTCAGATCGCAAACATAAGCCTTGCCCTTACGGATCAGCATCATAGCATAATCATACAAGGTCTCAAAATAATCCGAAGCATAATACTCACCGTCCCAGTTGAATCCGAGCCACCTGACGTCTTCCTTTATAGAATCCACATATTCGGTGTCTTCTTTGGTGGGATTGGTGTCGTCGAAACGCAGGTTGCATTTGCCGCCGTATTTTTTGGCGAGGCCGAAATTCAGGCAGATGGATTTGGCATGGCCTATGTGCAGGTATCCGTTAGGTTCGGGCGGGAATCGTGTATGTACGCGCTTTTCATTTTTTCCCTTTGAGATATCTTCTTCGATGATCTGTTCAATAAAATTCAGCGATTTGCCTTCTCCTGAAGGCGCCTCGTTTTTTGCTTGATGGTTGTTGGCTTCCATGGATGGTTTTTCTTAAAGGGTACAAAAGTAATCATTTGCTCTGTTTTTTGGCTAATTTTGCCTTTTCAAATTTTTTACCACTATGGGACGGATCATCCTCGAAGATATGGAGTTTTATGCCTACCACGGCTGTTTTGCCGAAGAACAGGTCATTGGCGGCAGATTCCTGGTGACTGTGAAAATCGACACGGAAACAACGATAGCCGAACAAACAGACGATATTTCGGGAACCATTAATTATCAGGAAGTATATGCGCTGATTAAAAAAGAAATGGCCGTCAAATCAAAACTTCTGGAACATGTAACTTCGCGTATTGCCTGTGCCGTAAAAGAGCATTTCCCTGCGGTACACAAAATTTCGGTGAAAGTAACCAAGACCAACCCGCCGGTAGGCGGAAAAATGGCCGGAGTAAGCGTGAGCATCAAAAAATAAGCCGGGCCCTGCGATATACGAACCATCCTCAAAAACCATGAAAAACCCTGCTATGCTTGTTTTTTTTATCATTGTCTTCATCGTTCATTTTCTTGTAAATTTTTATATCTTCATCCGCGGATGGCAATCTCTTTCGGTGTTTCCGGCTGTCAGGCCTTATTATCTGGCATTGTTTGTCCTGCTGTTTTTATCATACATACTGGCACGGGTTCTTGAAAAATATATCGGGTTTTCTGTTGCCGGAGTTTTTAACTGGATAGGATCATTCTGGTTCGCAGCCATGCTGTATTTTTTCCTGTTTATTCTTGTCATTGATATAGCCCGCCTGCTGGATCATTGGTTTCATTTCTTTCCGGATGTTATTACCGCAAACTATGCCAGGACCAAATTCATCACCATGATATTTACCATGGGGCTGGTGATGGTTCTGATAGCGTATGGCTTCATCAATGCCTCTGTCGTGAGGATAACCCGACTTCAACTACAGGTCGAAAAAGAAGCGGGTACATTGAAAAGCCTTCGTGCTGTGGTGCTTTCGGATATTCACCTGGGCACCGTCATTGGTGCAAAAAAACTCGGAAACATTGTTAAAAAAGTCAATGAACTTTCGCCCGATATCGTCCTGCTGGCCGGGGATGTTGTTGATGAGAACATTAAGCATGTTATTAAACAAAACCTTGGCATTCATCTGGAAAACATAAAATCAAAATACGGCGTTTATGCTGTTACGGGTAACCATGAATTTATCGGAGGTGTCGGGCCTGCGGTGTCGTATCTCGAAAAACATAACGTTCATTTTTTGAGGGATACTGCAATATTGATCAATAATTCTTTCTGGATCGTTGGCCGTAACGATAAAGATATGCCGCGTTTTAACGGAAAGTCAAGAAAAGCAATAGAAACACTGATGGCGGATGTGGATAAAAAATTCCCTGTCATTTTGCTCGACCACCAGCCTTTTTTCCTGGAAAATTCGGCAGAAACCGGTGTGGATATTCAATTTTCGGGACACACACATAACGGACAGATGTTTCCACTCAACCTGATCACCCGTGGAATCTACCATCCGGACTGGGGATACAGAAGGATTGGGAACACCCATTTTTATGTTTCCTGCGGGGTGGGAACCTGGGGCCCACCGGTGCGTATAGGTAATTATCCCGAAATTATTAATGCTGAAATCTTATTCAAATAATATAACAATCATAATTTATCTAACTTTGTCGAAATTCTTTAATAAATGAATACACAGGAAGCTCTGATGTTTGCGCTTTTTAATGTTTTCGTGCTTACCATGCTTTTTATTGACCTGAAGGTAATTGGCGGCAAAAGCCATGAAGTAAAATTCAAAGAAGCAGCCTTATGGTCACTTTTAATCATTGTATTAGCTATCGGGTTTTATTTTCTGATACGTATTCATGGCGAATGGGTACATGGCATTACAAGTATAGAGGACATACAGACCCGGATTGACAAATATCATCAGCCTGTGGATATCTCGGGATTATCCTACGAAGATGCACTTACCCTTTATAAAAACAACCTTTCGCTGGAATATATTACCGGATATATCATAGAATTATCCCTCTCCGTAGATAATCTGTTTGTAATGATCATGATTTTCTATGCTTTTGGCGTTCAGAAAAAATATTACAAAGAGGTTCTTTTCTGGGGAATACTTGGCGCGTTAGTCATGCGTTTTATTTTTATTTTTGGTGCAGCGGCTGTTATTAACCGTTTTGAATGGGTGCTTTATATTTTCGGGGCATTTCTTTTGTACACCGGTATAAAAATGTTCCTCGACCGTAATAAAAGAGAAAAAAAAATAGACATCGGCAAACATCCGATGGTTCGGTTTGCTTCAAAATATCTGAGGGTATACCCGAAATATGTAGGTAACCATTTTTATATCCGGAAACCGGGAAGAAAGTTTTATTTTACCCCACTGTTTATTGTTGTGCTCGTCATTGAATTTACTGATGTTATTTTTGCCACCGATTCGGTACCTGCCATTTTTTCAATTACAAAAGATCCTTATATTGTATTTTTTTCAAATATCTTCGCCATACTTGGCCTGAGGTCACTGTTTTTTGTGTTACTGAACTTCCTGAACAGGTTTCACTATCTGAAACATGGCCTGGCAGTTTTACTGACTTTTATCGGCTTGAAACTCATTCTGGACCACTGGCTCAAAGAATGGGGGTTTACTACCACACATTCGCTGATCGTCGTGCTGGGTGTTTTAGCCATCAGCATGATGGCCTCCATCATTTTTCCCAAAAAATGATTATTTTTGAAATGCGTAAAATAACATCATAAAAACCAATATTTGTTGCAATTTTTAAAATATTTTGTATTTTTACAGTTCCTTATTTAATAATAAAAATATCAAATCATGAAAAAACTATCTGCTCTTTGTTTAATTTTCATTGCGCTTGCATTCATCAGTAATGCACAGACTGAAGATAGAAAATGGAGTATCGGGATTCACGGCGGATTAAACCAATACAACGGCGATCTTGGTTTTGGTTTTTATCGTTTCGATAAAGGCCTCTATGGATTCGGACAACTAAGTTTCTCTCGTTATATTAACCGTTTTCTTGATGTTTCACTGGTGGGTAATTATGGAACCATGGGATACAGCAACGGTGTGAAATCTTTTAAAAATAATATGCTGCATTTAAACCTTAATTTCCGGCTGAAATTCATCGGCAACGATAAGCATAAGGTTTCGCCCTACATCTTTGCAGGGCTTGGATACATGAATTTCAGAACCACAGCACGGTCAATTAATAATGCAGCCCGGCCCGTTTGCGGTTTCGGCGCCACATTCCGCTTAGCTCCTGTGATTAGTCTGCAATTACAGGAATCATTTATTTTCAGCGATTACGATAAGGTAGATGGGCAGGTCGGCTGGAAACGATACAACGATAATTACCTGCAGCACAGCCTGGGCGTGTTATTCAATTTCGGAAAAGCCAAAGATACCGATAAAGACGGTATCCCCGATAAAAAAGACAAGTGTCCTACAGTTTTCGGTCTGGCGCAGTTCGATGGGTGCCCCGATACAGACAAAGATGGTGTAGCAGATGCCACCGACCAGTGCCCGGGAACTCCCGAAGGCGTAAAAGTTGATGCAAAAGGCTGCCCGCTGGATACCGACGGTGACGGTATTGCCGATTACCTCGATAAATGTCCCGACGTAAAAGGCATTGCCAAATTCGAAGGATGCCCCGATACCGATAACGACGGCGTAGCTGATGCTGATGACCAGTGCCCGAATACACCCGCCAACGTAAAAGTGGATACAAAAGGCTGTCCCCTTGACACCGACGGTGATGGTATTGCCGATTACCTGGATAAATGTCCCGATATTAAAGGTCTTGCCCAGTTCGATGGATGCCCCGACAAGGACGGTGATGGTATTCCCGATTACTTAGATAAATGCCCCGATGTGAAAGGTATTCCCGAAAACAAAGGATGTCCCGAAGTAAAAGCTGAAGTAAAGGAAGTATTCCGTAAGGCTTTGCAGGGTATTCAGTTCGAAACAGCAAAGGATGTTATCCGCCCTGTCTCATTCCCTATCCTTGACAATGTGGTCACGATCATGAAAGAAAACAAAGAATACAACCTGCTCATCAACGGACATACCGATAATGTCGGTAACGATGAATCCAATATGGATCTGTCGAACAGACGTGCGGCCTCCGTGAAGAAATATCTTATCGAGCACGGTGTGGAAGCTACCCGCCTGAAATCATTCGGCTATGGTGAAACCAAACCGGTGGATGATAATAATACCACTGCCGGCCGCGCCAAGAACCGCCGTGTGGAATTCGTTGTAGAATTCTGATAATCTTATTTTTTAAAAAAGGCTGACTATCGTCAGCCTTTTTTTTTGATCCAACCCCAACACCCTTAAAACTATTGGCGGCAACGGCTACACGGCTCACGGCAGCATAAGCCTTTCGCATCCCGCAGGAGCTCCTGAAAAGCAGCAGTAATGCCACTTTCAGCCAAAAAGTCACAGGTAGGTAATAAATATTCGATATGTTTTCATATCCTGTCTTGTATAAATTTTAGTACTTTTGTGCACTTAATTTAAATAAACTTTAACTCATGAAAAAAATTCTTGTTCTGTGTCTGATTATTTTTGCCTGCATCTCCGGCATTAATGCACAAACAGCCGATAGAAAATGGAGTGTGGGGATCAACGGAGGTTCAACGCAATACTGGGGTGACCGGGGGCACGGTTTTTACAGATTCGATAAAGGTTTTTATGGTTTCGGCGGATTATCGGTTTCGCGTTACCTCTGCAACTTTTTTGATATTGTATTGCAAGGAAATTATGGCGGTATTGGTTATTCCAAATCAATGAACAATAACTTTCATTCTTCGCTGATCTTTTCTGATTTAACAGCACGTTTTAAATTCCTGGGTAACGATAAAGCCAAACTTTCGCCTTATATCTTTTTTGGCATAGGATACATGCATTTTAAAGACATAAATACTGGTGAGACCTGGGACAATCTTGCTTTGCCATCATGCGGTATAGGACTTACTTACCACGTTCTCCCCTATCTCGACCTGCGTTTTCAGGAAAAATATATTTATTCGAATTACGACAAGGTGGATCACCTCGCACATAAAGATGATGACAGCTATCTGCAACACGATCTCAGCGTGTCATTTAATTTCGGCAAATCTAAAGATTCTGATAAGGATGGCATCGCCGACAAGAACGACAAATGCCCTGATGTAAAAGGCCTGCTGAAATTCGACGGCTGTCCGGATTCCGATAACGACGGAGTGACTGATGCCGAAGATGCCTGTCCCGGCACACCCGAAAAAGTTAAAGTGGACGCCAAAGGGTGCCCGCTCGATACCGATGGCGATGGTATTGCCGACTACCTTGATAAATGCCCTGAAGTGAAAGGTCTTGCCAGATTCGAAGGTTGTCCCGATACCGATAACGATGGTGTAGTGGATGCTGGCGATCAATGCCCCAACACTCCTGCCGGGGTGAAAGTTGATTTAAAGGGTTGCCCGCTGGATACTGACGGCGATGGCATTGCTGATTACCTGGATAAATGCCCCGAAGTAAAAGGTCTTGCCAATTTAGATGGTTGCCCGGATAAAGACGGCGACGGCATACCCGATTATCTTGATAAATGTCCCGAAGTAAAAGGTATACCCGCAAACAAAGGATGTCCCGAAGTAAAGCAGGAGGTAAAGGAAATATTCAGAAAGGCATTACAGGGTATACAGTTTGAAACCGGAAAAGATGTTATCCGGCCTGTTTCTTTCCCTATCCTTAACAACGTAGTACAAATCATGAAAGAAAACAAAGAATACAACCTCCTCATCAACGGACATACCGACAACGTAGGCGATGACCAGTCGAACATGGTTTTGTCGCAAAAACGCGCCGATGCCGTAAAAGCTTACCTCATAAAAAATGGTATAGATGCTAACCGTATGAAAGCATTCGGTTATGGCGAAACCAAGCCGGTGGACGATAACAATACCCCTGCCGGCCGCGCTAAAAACAGACGTGTTGAGTTTGTGGTTGAATTTTAAGTTACCTCTTTATGTAACAAAAAATAACAATATTCGTATTTTATATCAGTTTCTAAAAATTTAATTATATCAATTATCTGTAAAAGTAAAAGTTATGAAAAAATTAATCATTCTTTGCTTAATCGTGTTTGCTGCGGCTTATAGTTCCACTGCTCAGACAGCAGACAGAAAATGGAGTGTCGGCCTTTACGGCGGCACCAATCAATATGCCGGTGACCTCGGAAACGGTTTTTACCGTTGTGATAAGGGATTGTACGGAATGGGACAGCTAACCTTTTCCCGTTACATCAACCGCTTTTTTGATGTTTCCCTGCTTGGAAATTATGGAGTAATGGGCTATGACAAGGATATGGATTCTGTTTTCCATACTACCTTTCTTCATGGCAATATTAACATCAGACTGAAATTTTTAGGGAACGACAGTTATAAACTTTCTCCATATATTTTCGCCGGCCTGGGAGGTATGAGATTCAAGAACCTGAATAACAAATCCCAGAAATGGAATAACGCAGCAATTCCTGCCTGTGGTTTCGGCCTTACCTATCACGTTGCACCCATGATCAGCCTGCAATTTCAGGAAGCATTTATTTTTTCAGATTATGATAATGTGGATGGCGATCTCGGAAAATCATACTACGACAATTATATGCAGCACAGCCTTGGCGTGATGTTGAATTTCGGCAAATTAAAAGATTCTGATAATGACGGCATTGCCGACAAAAATGACAAATGCCCGACCGTAAAAGGACTGTTGAAATTCGACGGCTGCCCTGACACTGATGGTGATGGTATTGTGGATGCCGACGACGCCTGCCCCGGCACACCCGAAAAAGTTAAAGTGGACTCCAAAGGATGTCCGTTGGATACCGATGGTGATGGTATTGCTGATTATCTTGACAAATGTCCTGATGTCAAAGGTATTGCAAAACTCGAAGGATGCCCCGATTCTGATAACGACGGCGTGGCCGACAAAGATGATAAATGTCCTTCAACACCTCCGAATGTAAAAGTAGATGCTAAAGGATGCCCGATAGATTCCGACGGTGACGGTGTGGCCGACCACCTGGATAAATGCCCGACCGTAAAAGGACCTGAAAACCTTGATGGATGCCCAGACAGAGACGGCGACGGCATCGCAGACAATATTGACAAATGCCCGGATGTAAAAGGCATTGCCGCCAATAAAGGATGTCCTGAAGTAAAGCAGGAAGTAAAGGATGTCTTCCAGAAAGCATTACAGGGCATACAGTTTGAAACCGGAAAAGATATCATCCGTCCTGTTTCATTCCCCATCCTTAACAACGTCGCGAAAATCATGAAAGAAAACAAAGAATACAACCTGCTCATCAACGGACATACCGACAACGTCGGGGACGACCAGTCGAACATGACCTTGTCGCAAAAACGTGCCGATGCCGTGAAAGCCTATCTTATAAAAAATGGTATTGACGCAAACCGTATGAAAGCCTTCGGTTATGGCGAAACCAAGCCGGTGGACGATAACAATACCCCTGCAGGCCGCGCCAAAAACAGACGCGTTGAGTTTGTTGTCGAGTTCTAAACATTTTTAACTACCCTAAAATGACCTCTTTATGATTAAAGCGGTCATTTTTTTGCCCTTTCCGTTCCATTCCCCCGTTCCCGTGCGATCCTGCCACGACGAATATCCTGAAGCTCAATAAATAAAAGATCCCATTTTTTTTCTGAGTTTGACACTTCAGAAGCCTATCTTGCTGAATACATGACCTTTAGCAAATCCATTTTCGCACTACACACATTGGCATACCCCTTCCCTCCTTTGACAGCGAAAATCCAAAAATAACAGAAATGTTCGCGGCTTAGCATAAGCCCTTTGTGCTTCCTCCATATTTCCCTTTGAACCCTAAATTTTTAAGTAAAAGCATTAACAACTAATCCCGCCGGGGCAGACACAAAATACATACAAAGAAAATTCAAAGGAAGATTCGAACAAAATATCTTTTGAGATGCCCTCTATACAATCTCGCTCTATTATGGAAGAAGGAGTGTTAAGGAGTGAAAAAAAATACCCGCCCCGTTATCTTTTTACTGAAAAAAGAAAAAAGGCAATCTCGACTTTGAGACTACCTCTATTCTTAATGCATTTATGTATTAAAAGAAAAATGTTACCTGATTATGTTCGGAACTGGATTATTTGCGCCATTCATATCGTGCATAATAGTCCGGAATTTGCGTGTCTTCATCAATTTCAATGATGGTTTCGTTGAAAACAAATAAAGTCCCGATGTAGCGTCCATCATTACCGTAGGTGTATTCATAAACACCGTTTATTGCACTTTCGTTATTCTGAATGTCAACGGTTTTTTCAAAAGCTTTTGCGTTCTTGCCTTTTGATGATATGATCTTTTGTAGTACATACTCATTTTTGTTGCCATTTTTAAAGTACCATTTACAGAGCAATGCTCCGGTCCCGTTATCGGTCAGCACAATCTTTTCAACTTCGGTTTGAGATGAATACCATACACCAGAAAGAGTAAATTCTGGTATTTCAGGCAAATTACTATTTGCCAAATCAACGCTTCTTGTCTGTTTTTGAGCGTTGATATTTGATGTGATTGCAAGGATTAATAAAAATGTTGCAACCATTAACTTGAAAGTTTTTTTTAATGTGTCCATAGTATAATGATTTATTTATTTTTACCTACTCTGTTATGGGTTTTCGGTTACTCCCGTTAATTGTTCGTATGACTGGTTTAATTTTTTAATACGGCTACAGGCATTTTTGTATCATAAGAGCCATTTAATACCGGATTTTGTTCATAATTGGTATAGGTACTAACTCCGTCCTTAACATATTTATATAACTCTATGATTGTAATGATCTTATCGTTATCTTTATTTGCAAGCCCTTGTAGTCCTTTGATCAGAAAATATGTGAAGACACCGTGCTTTAATTCACTATATTCCCCCGATACTTCAGCTGCTGTACATGACATGAGCCTGGGCATACTCGGTTTTGAATTAATAATTGCCAAATCCAGTGTCGTACTGGCTGTTTTTACACCTTTGTAAATACCTGCATAGCATGCATCTGCTAGACAGATTTTATTTTTTGCACGGCTTGCATTAAATGATGCTTCAATAATAGAATAGTATAATGCTTTTTCATCGCTTGTTACAAAATAACCCTCCTTGCTCCCATGCCCTGAGAAATAAAAATAAATAACATCATTTGACTGTGCTTTTGAAAAAACATTATTCATAGCCTTATTAATATTAACCAACGTAGCATTTTCATTAAGCAATAATTGCATCTGAGAAGAGGGCGTGCCCCCGCCTGCCTCGCTTTTTAAAAAATCATAAACAGTTTTCGCATCCGATGCTGCAAAATGAAGCTGGTTAGCTTCACTTGCGTAATTGGAAATACCAACAATCACGGCATAAATGTTTACCCTGATCGTATTAGTGTTGCTGGTTCCAGAATTTGCGGAAAGTAAATTGGAAAAATTTAAATCCGTACCATTTGCCTGTGATGTATTAGCTCCACTTGTGCCTGATGATGTCATTTGAGTAGGAGGAGTCGTTGTAAAACTTCCATTATAATAATAGCAGTTTGTTGCCCTTGTTGGCTTGGTTTGAGGTGGTGGGGTCGTTGTAAATTTGCCATTATAATAATAGGCGTTTGAAGCCCTAATGGGCTTGGTCGGCGCTTGTCCTTGAGCTTGTATTTGTCTGTTTTGCGAAAACACTGTCACTGATTGCAGGGCAATCAAAGTGATGATTAAAATTTTCATTTTTGTTTTCATAATTTTCATTTTTAATTTGATAAATTTTATTATCTTAATTTTACTTTTACTGCTTTAATAATTGAGATAACCTGTTCTTCAAACATATCGAATTGTAAAAGAGCATTGATAACCTCTTTCTCCGTTTTACCCTGTTCCAGCATGATTTTAGCAAGCTTTTTTGTTGCATTTGCTATCATTTCATAATTGTTTATTAACAGTATCATTTTATTTGGTTTTATTGTTAAACAAAATTACCTTCAACTTGTTCTTATAACAATTACAGTAAATATTCAGTAAATGTTTTTTTTGTCTTTTTCAGATACTTTTTAAAATATACAACAGGCAATCTCAGTTCCCCCAAATTAACCCAGTCGCCATCTCTCACAAGAAAATCATAATATAAAAAGTCCGGTAGGCTGGAATAACTGTAAATTATTTTATTATCCAAATTTAATCCGTAAATTAATATTTGTACGCCATGTTCAATAGGGACTATTTGTTCGAGTTTATGCCTTTGTCCGTTTTGTTTTTTTATCTTCATATGCAATAGAGATTTAACAATTTATTAAACAAAAATAGCCCGCTAATGCAGGCTATCCTATTACAGTAAAATTACAGTAAATTAATGCGCTTGTTCCTCAGGTGTGAAATTTACACTTTGGGTTTTGACACCAATAGGAAAAAAATGAATCATTTATTCTTCAAGATTTTCAATGATTTCGTCAATTGTTTTTTTATGCCGGGTATCACCTATCCACCGGTCAACAATTATAAATTTCATCTTATTAATCGTATCAGGGATATAGCTCTTTTCAATATTAAGGGCCTTAGTTTGTTTTAACACATCGGGTTTCAGTACCTGCTCCTTATATAAATAATGTAATTTAAGCTCTTCATGAATTCTACTCCACACACCGTTGTCTGCAATGTATTGAGTGTTTTCTTCATGCAGGGCAAAATATAAATAAAGAAGAGACCCCAAATCCCCAAGCCATTTTATATGCGTATACGAAGGGATTCCATAGTGATGGTCCTTAAAAACCTCATACGGCGTTTCAGTGTCAATAAGTTTTACGGAATTTCCCATATCGCCAATCTTTTCTCCACACAATGCTTTGTGCAATTTTTTTAACCAGGATTCTTCCTTTTGCCACATCAATAAAGGAGTTTCTTCTGCCCGGGCAATATCCTTATCTGTAATAACCCTTGTCTTTTTCGAAGATTTTAATGCCTTGCTGATAATGGTATGCAAATAAATAATATTATCACATTCCAAACTGGCAAGCCTCTCGCATCCCTCCGGTGATAATACTTTTTCATCTTGATATAAATGTTTGTTGATTTGGTCAAAAATTATCTGGACGAGCAGGCGTTTCTCTTCTGTTTTCTGTAGATTATTGTTTTTTGTAAGATTAAAAAACTTAATCAGGCTGCTATTTAGTACTTCCAATCTTTTATTGCTTAATATAAGCTGATTCTGAAGTTCAAAAATTCTCAAACTTGTGGTAACCATTGCACGAAGGATGTAATAGTTCTTATCTGTTTTATCAATAAACCCGTTAATTTCATACCCCAGGGCAATCTCGTGCGGAAACATAATTGTTTTTCCTGCCTGCCCCGTACATATGATTATTTGAGTAAGTTTGTTTTTCTGATGATGCCGCAGGAAATTGACAACTTCAAATCCGCTTTTGTCGTTTTCCATTACAATATCTAACAAAATAACTGCCGGGCCGGCAACTTTTAACGATGCAATTGTATCTGCTGCATTTGTGAAAAAATGAAGTTTCAAATTTTTGCCATTGTATGTAAAATCATCAAGGGCTAATTCTGTTGATTTTAGTGTGTTTGGGTCATCATCTACCACGTAAACAATCCATGGATCGTTATCCAATACTATTGTTTCTTTTCCCTTTGCAAATTGATACATCTCTTTTTCCATAAACATATATATTTACTTTATCTAATTATCATTGTCAGAACTTTTAATAGGGAAAGTAATTGTAAAAGTCACGCCAAGTGATTCATCGCTTTCGCAGCGAATATTTCCTTCCAGCCCTTGTTCCACAATTCTTTTGACATTGCTTAACCCCATTCCTTTAATGCCCTTCTGAGTTGAAAAATAATCATCAAATATTTTTGGCAAAATGTCTGGGGGTACGGGTCGCCCATTGTTGTTGCAATTAATAATTAGTTCCTCTTCTTTCTTATCAACAAAAATAGATATTTTTTTATCTGGGATCTCATAATGATTAAAACCGTGTTCAATTGCATTGTTTACAAGGTTTAATATTACCTGTGAAATAAATCCCGGATGTGTTGAAATGCATAAGTTCTCAGGGGCTAATATGCTATATGATATTTTTTCTTTTTGTAGTTTATATGAAAGTGTTTGTACACATAACTCCAGGTATTCTTTTAATTGAATAGTTTTTAACTCATTTCTTACCTGATCGGCAGTGATGGTCTGGAAGCTATCTATCCATTCTGCCACCCGGTTCATGTCCGAATAAATAAGTTCGCCTATTTCAAAACTTTTATTTCTGAAACTAATCAAATCTGATTCTGATAATTCTTGCTCTTTTAATTTTAAATCCAGTTTTGTGATTAAAGCGCATAATGTGCTTGAAAACAATTTTGTGCTACCTATAGGTGTTTTCAGGTCATGAGCCAAACCTACTACCATATCGCTTATGAAGGCTTTTTTCTGCGATTCAAACAACTTTGCAGATGATTCTTCCAATTCATCTGTAGTTTGTTGAAGTTTTAAATGCATATCTTTTAAATCAGAATAAGCAGTATGTATTTGCTTGTTCTTTTTTGATAATTTTTTTAAGAAAAATAAAAAAGTAAACAATAATAAAATACAAAGTGTTATGATGCTTAATGCTACAAATAATTTTATCGATAACTTCTTTTTTGCTTTTGTGGTTTCACTAATTATATCGTATTGGTTTTGTATTGAATCTTGCTGTTTGCTTATTATTATTGCGTTATTATTTATAGTATTACATGCTCTTTCTATTTCCTTATCCAATGAAATAAGGCTGTCTTTTTTAAGTGCTATTATGGAATTTGTTGACAATATCCAGGAGTACATTTTATAATACATAAGATAATCAGCACTAACAAAAACATCATTAAAATTTAAATTTTTCTCTTCAGGTAAATATTTAATATTTTTTAAATCAGCCGCTAAGAGTTCTGATTGTTCATCATAATCACCCTCATAGCGGTAACGAAAATTGATTAAATATGCAGGTAGTGTTCTCAATTTTGTGCTACTAATATTAAGAACGGCAAGTGAATACTTTAATTTAATAAATGATTCAGGCAATTCTTCAAAATCATTATTATGTAAATATAAATCTAAAAGCGTTGTTAGTGCTCCAATATTTTCAGGTAATTTTTTTAATTTGTTATACGATAAATTCAAATACCTTAGGTTACAAAGATGTTCAATATTCTCAGGCAATACTTGTATCTCATTAAAACTTAAGTTCAGGAATTCAAGCGACTTTAGTTCAAATAATTGGGGTGATATCTTTTTAATTTTATTGTTCCCCAAACTAAGGTGTTTTAAATTTTTCAGTTTCGACCAATCAAGACCACCTAAGCTTTCATTATCACAGGAGTCAGCTTCAAGCCATAATAGATTGGGAAATTTAATCAACTTCTCTGTTATATTTTTATCTTGATAGTTAGAAATGTTTAATTTAATCATTTGTTCCGGACTAATCTGTTCCAAGTCGCGATAAGTGTGAGCAGGCATATCCATTAACTCATCATATGTTTTGCCTTGCTGTGCGTATAGAGAAACAGATATGCCAACTAAAAACACTGTAAGAAACTTTGTAAAAATTGTGCTAATGTTATTTTTCATATTCGTTTTGTATTTTGGGGTTACCGTTCAAAAAAAATAAGATAATACAAAATAACCTTAAAAAAAAATCCTGATAACTATCAGTAAATTTACGGTAAATTAAATATTCTTGCATTAATATGATTTTTGTTCAAACAATTTAAAATTTTTAATTATGAAAAAAATTATTATTGCAAGCGTGCTGATCATGTTATATATAACATGTGTAAAATCCCAAAATGACATGTCCTTAAATGAGGCAATATCAAAATCCAAAGATTTGACGGATAATAACTGGCCATTAAAGGATTCCTCAATAGCCAGGCAAATAGCAAATACATTTATATATAATTCCGTGCCGGAAAACATTAAGGCTAAATCATTAGATTATCTCAATAAGGCAACACTCATAATTTCTGTATATTCTCCATATTTTAACAATATGAATGGCCTGGTTGATGAAATGAAAACGGGAATAACCGAAAAAGACAGGCAGATTCTGGAGGAAAATATTCAAATTGCCTTCCCTGAACTCCAGGACTTTTCTTTATGGAGTTGTACAAAATTTCTGCTCAAAAACCATTCTAAATTTCCGGTATATTTAGCAAATGAAATCATACTTAAAGTAATCTTTGGTACTCCGGAAAGAAATGGTGATGATGGTTTGTTCAAATGGATCAACTGTAATGTTTTAGAAGATAAATGCTTTGAAGCTATTGCGCCCATGTTTGATTATTATTTATTAGAATATGCTCCAAAAACCATTGTTTACGATAAAAAATCAATTAAATTCGATGATTTATGTGGGGCCTATGGATGTTACGAAGAATTTTTGAACAATTGTAAACTGGCAATAACAAAAGGTTATGTCTTCCCTGAAATTGATAAAATTAATTGCAAACCAAAATAAATGAAAAAAACACACAAAACCGCCAGGCTTGTCTATCAAAGCATTTTCATGGTTGTGATTAGCATAAATATTGCCTGTTCACACCATAAAAGCGAAAATATTGATGCCCATTGCAATGGTCAAACAGCAACCGAAAGGTCATCTATAAATAAAGATTCTGCGATTGACAAAATCCTTCTTGTTGGTTTCAGTGATGATAGCATTCAAAAAAATAAAGAAATAAGCATGCTTTTAGAATATATGGAAAAAAAAGAATTGGATTTAAAATACAGAAAAACAATGCTCATTAGTCTTGAATCAATGGAAGTATGCATGAATTCATCACAAAAACTCAGATTTGTAAAATTAAGGGATTCCAAAACAACAAATGTGTGTTACGTTAATCAATCCGGTGGCGAATTTGATACGGTTACTTTTAATAAGAATCTGAAATTATATTTAAGGTCGAATCATTATAAGGTTTATGATGATTTAAGTACTGAGCAGCTTGCAGCAAAATGCAATGAAATTTTTACTGATAAAGTTAACGCAAGATATGCATCAGGCGTTCCGGCAAACCAGGTTTTAACAGCTGATGATTTAAACTATTTGGCCGGGTCAAGTGGCTTTTTGGAATATTGCTATGAAAAAATCATTTCAATAAATGACAGTACAAAGAAATTAGCCTGGGTTAAAAGCTTAAGCATTATAAATGAAATGATAAATGCCGTACCGGTTGTTTTGTGGAATGATAAAAAAGTAAAAGTGAAGCGGGCTTCGCAATATTACCTTAATTCAAAATACAATGAATTAATTGAGAATTATAAATAATTTCCTTATGACAACGATAAATTAGTGTATGTCCATAAAGTCGGAGTTTGAACCAGTATGTTCGAATTCGAGGCTTTCGAAGTTTTGAAAATCAAGGAGTTTGCTTTTGCAAATGACTGTTTTTAAAACGAGAATAACGATGAAGTCGGACATGATGGACAAACTCTAATTAATAAACAAAAACATGAATAGTACAAGAAAACAATTAATCACAATTATTATTGCAGTTATAGCCCCTTTAGGTGCTTTTAGCTCTTGTTCAAACAACAATGTCAAGCCCTATGATGGTTCGGGCGACACAACAAAAATAGAAATAATTAAGAAAATACTAGCGGATAGCATCCACGACTTTACTGATTATGAGGTATTATTTTCAGGTACAGATCCTCTGGTGATGGAAGCAGTAAATGTTTTCAAATCAGACACCTCTGAAGTTAATGCTAAAAGATTATTAGTATTAGAAAAGTTATATCGTTCTGCTGAGGAAATGTCGAACAGGCTTTTGCTAACAAAGGAGGCAAAAACACAGGCCGATTCAATTATCAGTTGGCCTATTTTCAGGTGGGGGTCTGAACCACATAAAAAATGGCGCAATGCAATATCGGAAGCGGCAAAAAAGATTTACTAAATTGTATTGTTCAGAATTTCAAATTTAAAAACCTTCTGCCAATGAGTTTAATTTTTTTAAGCAAAATAAAAAGTCAGACCGCTGCGATTTTAAAAGCGCATGAAGTAATTGAAGATGCTGAGGCAGGTCAGATTGATTATAGTAAAGCTAATAACCTCAACTTTTGGAGTCATAAGGGCTTGTGTTTTAAGCTTAATTATAACAAATTTTCTACCGGCCTTATGTTTTTTGAAATTTTAGGTAAAGAAGAATTATTCGACAATGAACCATCTGATGCACCTTTAATTATAGATGGCAGCCATAATGAGACCAATAAAATTGTAAGTGATATTTTTTATAATGATTACCGCATAGAATTAAGCTATGATAATGGTAAAAACTTCATTAGAAAAACTTATGTGGACAAAACTAAATCACAAGCTGTGCAATGCGATTACAATGTATTAATTAATCCAATTTCCGGATATTTATTAAATTTTCAATTGACCTTATCTGGCGCATACAATGACCCTCAAGGGGAAAATAAAAGAATTGAATATCACAACTCCATTTTTTTTATGTCCGAGCCGCATCCTTCTGATAATACAATAATTGATTATCAAACACTTTTTGTCGTTGAAAAGAACTGCTCATTGATGACGATATATAATCCGATAAAAAAAGAACCCTTCCCGATGGACAAACGAAACACGTATGTTTTTAGATTTAACAAAAACTGGGTATTTGAAGAAGCATATAAGTTGTTTATGAATAAAGATCAAAAATGCTGGTCTGCCTCCATGGATGCGGAAGAAATAAAAAGTATTTTCATCCCGGGCTTTGGTTTTGATCCTTTCAATACAACTTTCAATTTCAATTCAAGCATGGAAAATATTATGAAAGGTGTTGATGACAGTGAAAATATTGACCTGAAAAAATGTATTATAAAAAATTACCATTGATTTTCGATTTAAAAGAATATAATGACTGTTCCTTAAAATTGTATTCCAAAGCTTGCCAGCTTTCTAAAGCATTAAATTGTCTTTGCAAGATAATTCATGTTGGAACTGCATGGTGCATTTGAATAGATAAAATAAAAATATATATGAGTACAACTAATGAGCAAAAAGCAGATGATCTGCTAAACAACATGGAAAGTAACAAAAAGATGGAGAAGGATATTCATGAACTCATTTTAAAATATCCTGAGGTATACACAAAAGAAGCGGTAAAGGGACTTATAACAAAAGCTATAAACGCCAGAACAATTATGACCTCAAGGGATTATCTATCAAAAGCGGGAATAATAATTAATCATGCCGGATGGAGAGATGAAGATGAAATTATTACTTTATTTAATGATGCAATAGCCGAGATCAGCATAACTCCACAACGACTGATGTTACTAAGGACAAAACTATTATACCAGAGTAATAAAATGGCTGACAACAGTCCTCTTTATGAAAAAAATTATTACAAACTACTCATGACTGAGGCAGATCATTTGAAAGAAATCGTTGATATTTTTAAATTGTCCGTAATTTCATTAGATTCGTTAAAAGTAATGATGAATATAAATTTAGATAGATTGAATGATAGCTATATTTCATTGCCATTATATGGAACTTTTGCTTTGAATTTTGAAGATAGTCTTTTATATAATGCAAATAGACTAAGGAGAAAGGAATTTATTGATAATGCAAGGGTGGCGTATGGCTTAAAAGCAGAAAAATGCGATGATAATTTACTGAAAGGATATATGCTTGATCTGGTAAAAAAGATGGATGAAATTGAAATCGAATGTGAGGATGTTTTGAAATTATTCAGAGTATTACTGTTATGCAATAATGATTTTATTGATTACGGTGGTGTCAAACCTATTAGAAATTTTTTTTCAGAGAATTCAGAAATGGCATTATTTTTAATTGGCGAATATCCCCGGATTGATTTTAATTTAAGCAAACTGACTCCAGAGGATTTTATGAATTATGAGAATGAAGAAAAAATTATTTCTTTAAGTAAGGGCCTTGAATTATTAAAATATATTCAAGGATTAAAAAATGATAAAGAGGCGGTTTTAGTTGCTATTAATAAAGATGTCAAAGCATTGAAACATACCGCTGATGTGTTAAAAGATGATAAAGAGTTTATTTTGGAAGCAGTTAAACATGATGGGAGGGCGTTAGAATTTGTATCTGAAGAATTAAGAGCAGATAAGAAATTAGTTCGGCAGGCGGTAAGTAATTATGGAGGGGCATTGCAATATGCCTCTGAAGAATTAAAAGCAGACAAAGAATTGGTTTTGACGGCGGTTAATAATAATGGATGGGCATTGCAATTTGCATCTAAAGAATTCAAAAATAATAAAGAAGTGGTATTGAAGGCAGTTGAACAAGAAGGAGATGCTTTGCAATTTGCAACTGATTTATTTAAAGCGGACAAAGATATCGTTTTAACTGCTGTAATCTCTAATGGTAAAGCTATACGATTTGCTGCAGATTTACTCAAAAATGATAAAGATGTGGTTTTAACTGCTATTATTAAAGATGTCGAAGCGTTGAAATATGCCGCTGAAGTGTTAAAAGCAGACAAAGAATTTGTTTTGGAGGCGGTTAAACAGAGTGGCGATGCATTGGAATACGCCTCCGAAGAATTAAAAGCAGACAAAGAATTTGTTTTGGAGGTGGTTAAACAAAATGGCTTAGCACTTAAAGGTGCCACTGAAGAATTAAAAGAAGATAAAGAAGTTGTTCTGGTAGCTGTAAAAAATTCCGGTTGTGCTTTAAAATATGCCTCTGATAAATTTAAAGCAGACAAAGAAGTGGTTTTGGAGGCTGTCAATCAAAATTTTTATGCATTGGAATATGCTTCCCCGGAACTCAAAAATGAAAAAGAATTTGCATTAATAGCAATTATTAATAATGACTCTGATATTCATGAAGATGAAACCTTATTGCAAGATGTTTCCGAAGAACTAAAAAATGATATTGACGTTGTTCTTGCAGCGATTAGAAAAGACGGAAGAAACCTGAAATTTGCCTCTGAAGAATTAAAAGCAAACAAAGATGTTATTTTGGCAGCGGTTAATCAAAATGGAATGGCATTGGAATATGCCCCCGATAAATATAAAGCAGACAAAGAAGTGGTTTGGGAGGCGGTTAGTAACATTGGATGGGCATTAGAATTTACTTCTGAAGAATTAAGAGCAGATAAGAAATTAGTTCGGCAGGCGGTAAGTAATTATGGTATGGCATTGCAATATGCCTCTGAAGAATTAAAAGCAGACAAAGAATTGGTCTCAGCGGCAGTTAAAAATGCTGGCTGGGCATTGCAATTTGCTTCTGAAGAGTTAAAAGAAGACAAAGTTGTGGTTTTATTGGCAGTTATAGAAAATGTAACGGCATTGAAATTCTTATCTGAAAAACTAAAAAATGATAAAGAGTTCGTTTTGACGGTGGTTAAAAAATATTGGGAAGCCTTGCAATATGCTTCCCCTGAACTCAAAAATGACAAAGAAATTGTATTTACGGCGGTAAATAAAAATTTCAAAGCATTAGAATTCGCATCAAAAGAACTAAAAAATGATAAAGAGTTTGTTTTGACGACAGTTGAACAAAAATGGGAAGCATTACAATACGCTTCTCAGGAACTCAAAAATGATATTGAAATAGTATTTGCAGCGGTTAAACAAAATGGGTGTTCATTGGGATATGCCTCTGATAAATATAAAGCAGACAAAGAAATGGTTTTGACGGCGATTAGAAATAATGGAGGGGCATTGCAATATGCCGCTGATGAATTAAAAGCAGATAAAGAAGTTGTATGTGTCGCTGTTTGTAACTATGGCTATGCATTGGCATATGCCTCTGAAAAATTAAAAGCGGACAAAGAAGTGGTTTTAGCTGCTGTTAGAAAAGATGGATGGGCATTTCAATTTGCTTCTGAAGAGTTAAAAGAAGACAAAGAAGTGGTTTTGGCGGCGGTTAAACAAAAAGGCTATGTATTGCAATCTGCCTCTTGGATTCAAAAGGCAGACAAAGATGTGGTTATGGCAGCGGTTAATCAAGATGGCGGAGCATTGGATTATGCCTCTGAAGAATTAAAAGCAGACAAAGAAGTGGTTTTGGAGGCGGTTAATCAAAATGGCTATGCATTGCAATATGCCTCTGAAGAATTAAAAGCAGATAAAGAAGTGGTTTGGACAGCAGTCAGAAAGTATGGTGGTGCATTGGATTTTGTCTCTGAAGAATTTATAACAAACAAAGAATTGGTTTGGACAGCTGTTAGAAATTATGGTACAGCAATTATTTGTGCCTCTGAAGAATTTCAAACGGACAAAGAACTTATTATAACAGCAATTAATAATTGGGACCCTTATGGCTCTGATAACATATTGAAACATATTTCTGAAGAACTTAAAAATGACAAAGACGTTGTTCTTGCTGCAGTAAGATATGATGGAAGAAACTTGATGTTTGCCTCTGAAGAATTAAAAGCGGACAAAGAAGTAGTTTTAGCGGCGGTTAATCAACATTACTGGATATCACAATTTGTATCTGATGATTTTAAAGCAGACAAAGATGTATTTTTGGCAGCAGTTAAACAAAATGGTGGGGCATTGGCATATGCCTCTGAAGAATTAAAGGCAGATAAAGAAATAGTCTTGACGGCGGTTAAACAAGATGGTGCGGCATTGGAATTTGCCTCTGACGAGTTAAGGGCAGACAAAGAAGTAGTATTAGCGGCTGTTAGTATTTATAACAAGGCATTGAAATATGTAAGTTCTGCGCTTATAACTGACAAGGATTTTATTGAGGAAGTTAAAAAAAGAATAATAGCAGACTAAGCCCTGAAGAGAGGAAAAAATGATCTTTCAACGGTTTTATATTTACAAAATAAATCACAAGTTTTGCAATGCGATAACAATATCTTAATTAAAAAAACTATGAAAACAAACATCACCCGGCATTTTTTGAAGTTTATTAGAATCATCTTTCCCCTTGTTTTTCTAATGGGGGTTATTGTTTTGTCGTGCGGGAGGCATAAGAACCTGGACCCGAAATCGACTATTGACAGCACGCTGCAGGCAGCCACTGAACAAAAATTAAAAGAATACATGATGATGTGTGATGCTGATTGGGCATGTGTTGTATTGATGCAAGCCGACAGCGGACAAATAAGAGCCCTGGTTAACCTCAGCAGGGATACCGCTGCAAATAGTTATTCGGGGGCTTACAATTATGCTGTTACTGAACTTATAGAACCAGGACAATTGTTTACCCTTGCAACAATAATGGCCTGTTTGGAAGATAAGGTTATTAGTCTCAAAGACTCAATAAATATTGAAAAAGGAACGGAAATTTTTGATGGAAAAACTGTTGCTGACGCACAAAATCTTGAAAAAAACTTTCTAACTGTGCAGGACGCATTCATAGTATCATCTAATATAGCATTTGCGCGCATCGTGAATGCATATTATAAAAATAACCCGGGTAAATTTATAGATCGTCTTAAATCGTTCAGGCTTGATAAATCATTGGGTATAGATGATTTAAATGAACCAGTACCTTATCTGCCTGACGTTAACTCTTCGTCCTAGTCTCCATCCTCACTGATAACGTTATCTTTTGGTTATGGGATAAAATTAACACCGCTTCAAATTCTTGCGTTTTACAATGCGGTGATTAACGATGGAAAATTGATAAAACCGGTATTATCACAATGTGATTCAACTACTGTTCCGTATGTTCTTAAAGAAAGAATTTGTTCTCCTGATGTTCTGACTGAAGCAAAAAATTTGCTTGAATCAACCGCCGATAAAGTTCCCATGAGGCAGACCAGCATTCCGGGCACAACTGTTGCCGGTAAAGGTGCTATTGTGAGAAGTTACGCGGATAAAAACAATCATTCGGTTTTTATGCAATGTATCGGCCATTTTCCCGCAGAAAACCCCAAATACTCATGTGTGGTTGTTATTCATGCTAATCGTAATGATATCGGTAAATTAGCTTTGCCTATGCTAAAGAGAATAATGGAATTTGTGGAATGTGGGTATGATAAATAGTTTTTGGTTAAGTAAATAAACCAAAAATTATAAATGTAAAATTGTTTTGATTACGTTTAAAGATGGAAAATATTGATTAATAATGAACCACAATAGTTTTTTGTTGTAGTATACGTATATTTAAAATTTATTATTATGGAAAGAATTTCAACTGTTAAAGAATAAAAGCATTATTACTTTATTATTATTCTTCATAATGGCCTCATTTGTTTATGGACAAAATGCTGGCTATTCGTATAAAACCATCATTGATAATGAATGTATGTCTGTTTATGTTAAATGTGATTATTATTGGTCTGATCCTATAAATCATACTGGAATTAATACCGTGGCAAATGTTTATGTAAAAAATATGTGCTCCAAAAAAATTAAAGTCTGGTGGCATCTTTATTATAGCGGTTGTGAAAGTAGAAATAGTATTTCTACCGGAAATCCAATTGAAGGAAATGGCCAACTTCATTTTGATATGTCATGGGAATGGCGAAATAGTGGAGTTGACCCTTCTTGCCCAATAAATAAAATGTTCCATTATTTTTTTCTGAGTTTGACACTTCAGAAGCCTATCTTGCTGAATACATCACCTTTAACAAATCCGTTTTCGCACTACACCCATTGGCCTACCCCTTCCCCCTTTGACAGCGAAAATCCAAAAATAACAGAAATGTTCGCGGCATAGCAAAAGCCCTTTGTGCTTCCTCCCTGTTATCCTTTGAGCTTTGTGGTTAATAAAAGGTACTGAACCTCAAAGGAACTTCTAAAAAACTTTTTCATTTCCGGGATTTGCATTCGATATGAATACTTACCGGCTTCCTGAAATCTTAAAACTAAGCTTAAAAGCAATGTTTTTCCATGGATTTTCATAGGCATAACAGCCATAACGGTAAAAACCGCCCGCACCCAGTTTCAGATAGGCCAGATTGAATAACTTGAGCCGAACGAGATTATCAAGTATTAACCCCGATTCAAAATACCATTCGCCGGGTACCTGAAAATCTATGCCGGTATGTGAGTTTTTATCAGACAGCCCGCCGTATAATATGCTTTGGCAAATACTCAGCTCTGGCCTGAACTTTTTGGCTCTGAACAGGTAACTGCCAAAAGAATGTCTGAAATGTAATGCGGCATACTTGTCAAACAAAAATTCATCAATACGCATGGTCTGAAACGTGTTCCTGAAATAAAAAATAAAACTCGAACTATACGAGCCTTTGCCTTTGAATAGTTTCATGTAGGGCGACTTACCCCATAAATATCCCGTTTCAAGAAAAAGACTGGTTTTGCCCAAATGTTTTATCATAAAATCCTTTTCAATGGCAATTTCCAGCTTGTCATAGTTGTACATTCCGCCTAAAACGCCATTGAATCCGTGAATATATGTCATATAAAGTACAGGATAATTTGTGCCAAGCGTATAACGCTTATTGAATGCATCAATCAGTTTTTCATCATAGGCATAACGTATGCCCAGGCTCAGCTCGGTGAATTTATATTGATTCCCGGCAACGGTATCGGTGGCAAAAGGCAGATAAAAATACGGGTATTCCGGCGTCCGGTTTTCGTGCAGGCCGCGAATCTCAACCTGTGCGTAACGCAACGCTCTGAATTTAAAGTAAGCATCAATTCGTTCAACGAAATCTGTCCGGTCAACCAGGTACTCATTCCAATATGAAAAATTATTATATTCATAAAGTTGTGTCCTGCCCGGTGTTTCGAGGTCTTTCATATATCCGGCGCCTAAAAAGACTTCATGTTTTTTGGAAATCGTGAATTCCAGATGGCCGCCATACTTAAATCGTTTATCCCAGAAGCCATAACCTGCGTATCCTCCGACGGAAAACCATTTACATAATTTTTCGTTGGTCCGTAATCCCAATCCAACCCGAACTCCTTCTATGTTATTGTAATTGAACAGATACGAAAGCGAAAAATCAAAAATGCTCAGGGGAATATAGCCCTCCAGGATTTTTTCGGCGAGATCAGGAATATAATCGAATTTCTTCTTTTTCCCCAGTGAATCCATCTTTTCATAAGTCGTCAGCTCTTTTGTCGTCAGTGTATCCTGACGATGAGCCGTCCAGTAGTTCTCATCTTTCTTCCCCGCGCCTTCTTCAAAAATAATATTACTCGGCCCGAAATCTTTGTTTCTGTTCTCTGAACTAAAATCAATCCCGGATATATAACTCCTGCCCCTCATTACAACACCTACTTTTTCGGAGGGATAGTTCGGCAACAACCAGTCATAGTTCAACTGAACCGGAAACCAGTATTTGTCGCCGGTAAAACAATACATCTGCTGAATTTTTATCGACCACAACCCCTCTTCGGCAGGCTGCGCAATTACATTTTGTATGGCATATCTGTTCGAATTAATGGACAATACTCCTTTCAGCCCGTTAAAACTTTTTCCTTTCATCGGCTTGAAAGAAATGACAAAAACGCTGTCGTTATTGACATATAGCGTGTCTTCGATCAAAAAACTGTATCTGCCAATGCTTCCTTTACTTATTGGATTTAAATAATCTTTTACATCTGTAAGCGAGATAGAGATAAAGTCAGTGTAAAAAGAAAAGGGCTGCACATCGGTGGCCAGAGAGGTGAAATTGGGATTGGAAAAACCCGAAACCCTTGTTCCGAGAACTTTTTCCTGGCTTTTTCCGTTCAGGAATATACGCTCAGAAAAAGACTCCATCATCATGATATACTGCTCTGCTGCCTGCCGGTTCAGGCGACGGAACGTGCTGTCGTCCTTCAGTTTTGATTCGGGATCCGAACTGATATCGTACTTGGTCTTATCCAGGTACCATTCCGCAGTGACTTTGTTGTAACAATTATAACGGAACGAAGGGATGTTCTCCGGATCATTAAGTTCTTTGTTCTCCTGAACTTTACGGATAATGGCATGGGCCGGATTTTCACCGGGATAGATCACTACGCCGCTTAATTCAATGTTTTTACGTACCAGGCACACCCGCATCATTTTTTGCGATAATACCGCGCTTAAATGCCTGGTATGATACCCGACAAATGTAAATGTAAGCGATTGTATCGGCGTTGAAGAGCGGATATAAAAATTACCGTCAATGTCGGTAGATCCGCCATAATCGTTATCGTTTACCACAATATTCACAAAGGCAAGCGGCGAACCTGTAACCGAATCCGTGACTTTTCCCGACACCACATGCTGGGCCAATAAATGCTGCGGCATAATGAATACAAGGAAAGCCAATATGAAAATACGGTTTTTCATGGGGCAAAGTAAACAAGAAATCCTGAAAATATTATATTAAACGTGTTTATTGTTAAAATAACATATGATGACTTTTATTTTTGAAAAAAAACATACATTTGAATTGGATAAATTTTTTGGTTGCACCAGCATTCATATTATGGCAGAACACAACGACCTGGGCAAAGAAGGCGAAAATATTGTGGTACGTTTCCTCACGGATAAAGGCTTCCGCATCCTCGACCGGAACTGGCATTACGGAAAAGATGAACTGGATATTGTTGCAGAAACCGATACCCACCTCGTTTTCGTTGAAGTAAAAACCAGAAGCAACATCATTTACGGGGAACCCGAAGAAGCCGTCACCAAAAAGAAACAACGCTTTCTGATCCGCGCGGCAAATGCCTATATCGAAAAAAATAATTGCACCAAAGAAGCCCGCTTTGACATAATTTCCGTAATTTTGCCGTCGCATCCATTGCATATCAACCACATTGAAGATGCATTTTATCCAACTCTTTGAAAAACCTGAACTATGAAAAATTCCGGCAGTTCCCCAACCCATAAAAAGTCATTACCCAGGAAAAGCCGGAATCCCCGGGATAAAAAACCCTTTTCCCGGAAACCTGATGACCAGCCTTTAGAGAAAAGTTTTTCTAAAAAAACTGCAACAAAAAAACCATTAAAAAAAACGATGGATAGTGTTGCTGACAGACCGGTAAAGCGAAGTTACGTCCGCAAACAAGCCGGCGATGATAAAAAACCTTATTCCGGTAAGCCCTACCCTTCGCGCGAAAGAAAATACGACGACCGCAATAAACATTCGGATAAGGGGGAGTACAAAAACAGAGGGAAAAAACCTTACGAAAAAAAACAGGATGACGGTATAGACAGGCCGGTAGAACGTTACGTCCGCAAACAAGCCGGTGATGATAAAAAACCTTATTCCGGTAAGCCCTACCCTTCGCGCGAAAGAAAATACGACGACCGCAACAAACATGCTGATAAAGGGGATTACAAAAACAGAGGAAAAAAAACCTACGAAAAAAAACAGGATGACGGTATAGACAGGCCGGTAAAACGCTATGTCCGCAAACAAGCCGGTGATGATAAAAAACCTTATGCCGATAAACCCTACCCTTCGCGCGAAAGAAAATACGACGACCGCAATAAACATTCGGATAAAGGGGAGTACAAAAACAGAGGGAAAAAACCTTACGAAAAAAAACAGGATCGTGATAAGGACAGGCCGGTTGAACGTTACGTCCGAAAAAAAATAAATGAAAACGACAGATCTTTTCCAAACAATAAAAATAGTTCAGGTGAAGAGCTAAAAGACAAAAAAAGTTTTTCGAAAAATAAAAGAGCGCGCCTGACCGAACCAAAAACATATATCGGGAGAAAACGTGAATATCACGAGACCGAAATTTATATAAAGGATAACACTTACGAAAAACGCCCTTCGTTCCGCAACTTTTCAGATGCAAAAGGAATACGCCTGAATAAATTTATCGCTAATGCCGGCATTTGTTCTCGCCGGGAGGCCGATACGCTTATCGAGACGGGAGTTATCACCATCAATGGGAAAATTGTTACCCAGCTTGGTACCAAGGTGATGCCCGGCGATGTGGTTAAATTCAACGATCAGGTATTAAGCGGCGAACAGCACCAGTACCTCTTACTTAATAAGCCCAAAGGATATATCACCACTACCGACGACCCGCAGGAGCGCAAAACCGTGATGGAGATCATTAAACACGCCTGCAAAGAAAGAATATATCCCGTAGGCCGCCTCGACAAAAATACCTGCGGGCTTTTACTGTTCACCAACGATGGCGAACTAGCCAAAAAGCTTACTCATCCCAGCCATAAAGTGGAAAAGGTTTATAAAGCCGAACTCGACAAAGCCCTCGCTAAAGCCGACCTGGAAAAAATCATAGATGGTATCGAACTTGAAGATGGCCTCATAAAAGTGGATGCCATCGCTTATGGCGAGACTAAAAAGGAAATAGGCATCGAACTCCACTCGGGCAAAAATCGCATCGTACGGCGCATATTTGAGAGCCTGGGGTATGAGGTGGAAAAACTTGACAGGGTGGTTTTTGCCGGACTGACCAAAAAAGACCTTCCGCGTGGAAAATACCGGTTCTTAAGCCAGGAAGAAATAAACATACTGCGAAGGATCAGATAGCCCTCCCCTCCCACCTGCATATTCGTTTTTCTGTTTTAACTTTTATATTTAATATTTTTTTATTATGTAAAAATATTTTTTTTATATACTTTTGCGCTTTAAACATCACCGAAAACTTATGATCAATAAAATCCACCGTTACAAAGAAAAAACCTTTCCTTTTGTGTGCATTGTTTTTGTCCTTTTAACGTCATGTAAAAAAGACAATAATGATGATAATGGAAATACAACTCCCGACCAGACTCATTTTTCCGTTCAATGGAATAACAGATTCAATTTCTGGTTAAACAATGATGCCTGTCTTCATAATCTTGCGGCTACTGCAGATGGTGGCGCCGTTTTGTTTTTTCCCTGGTTCACCGATGATAATGATGGCACCTGCCTGATGAAAATCTCATCTGCCGGCGTAACAGAATTTCAGCAGGTTTACCCCGTTACAGATTTTGGTTGTGCTTATGCCTCAGTGTTACCGGTTTCCGGTAACGGATACCTGCTGTATGGACATTACGCCTTTCCCGTTTTCGGAAAAACAGATGCCGCAGGAAATATTCTTTGGAAAAAAGAGATGAATTTTCATAATCTGTTACGCATAAACTGTATCACCGAAAAACCTGACGGCGGTTTTTTGGCTCTTGCCACAACATTTTCAAGTATTTACATTATTGATATGAATGCTGCCGGTGATACCAACCGTTGTATTCTACTCAGGGACACGCTTGCCAATGCCGAAGGTGTACAAATTGAATATAATCATTCAAAAGAGATTATTGTCACTTATTCAGGCAAAACAGACAACAGGTATGCAGGCTTTGTCACAGCCCTGGATTCCAATTTTAATGAAAAATGGGCACATACTTTTAATTCCTCCGATGGTCATATTTTTCTGAACGCCTTTTGCATCAATAATGACAATTCAATGGTCGCGGCGGGTTCGTACTCGTTGATTGGCTCTCTAATTCACGATACCTATATTGCAGGCATTTCACCGGACGGTTTGATAACTTTTACAAAAAACATCAACAATGAGGCGCATGCCGATATGGTTCTGGATATTGAACCGGCGCCTTCGGGTGGGTATTATGTTGTAGCATACCACGACCCGATGATTACCAAAATAAACACAAACGGAGAGGCATTATGGCGGGAATCACTCGACCCGTCGAACCAGCTGGGACCGTCGGGAAATACCATAAAAGCCACAGGCAATAGTGTATATTTTTTGGGTAATACTATCGATTTTACCTCTCTCAATATGAATCCTGTCCTGATTAAGTTTACAGAGCCCTGAAAACCACATCGGAAATCCGCTAATAATGTGTTCCTGTAAATCAGGTTTTTTCACTTTTCTGTTTCCGCTGGCCGGCCTTTTTGACGATAAAAACAAAAATTACTGCCGTAAAAAACGAAAACATAGCATATACCACTGCGGGTTTTTCCATTGCCGCACTGTTTAAGATCGTGCCGGAAATAAGCAGCGCCAATGCTGTGTTGTGCAATCCCACCTCTATTGAAATCGTATACTGATCCTTAAACGCCAGTTTCAGTTTCCGGGCCACATAAAAGCCCAGCGACATAGCCCCGAAATTAAGTAACAGCAGATAAGGCAGCAATTCTGTGGTTTCGTCAAAAGTAATACCGGTGCCGCCATATTCTTTATCAAAAAATATTTTTATTGTGAAAACAAAACCCAGCATCAGGGTAAGAATAATTTTTACCGGTTTTTCGAGCTTCACAGCCCGGTCACCGGTTTTTCTTCTTAAATAAACCCCTGCTCCTGCCGGAATAATAGTAATCATGAAAATCTGTACTATCGTTTCCCAAAAAGGAAGATGTATTTCCCTGTCAACACCCATAAAAACATAAAGCGCCAGGTTGGCTAACAAGGGGATGCTGATCAAAGTAATAAAACTGTTGAGCGTGGTCATGGATATTGCCAATGCTACATTACCCCTGAAAAGATGAGTGATCAGGTTAGAAGATGCACCGCTGGCACATAAGGAAATTATTACAATGCCAACACGGACTTCGCTGGATAATCCCGAAATAAATGCAATAACAAACGCTACAACAGGAACCAGAAAAAGCTGGACACTCAGCGCTGTTATAAGTGGCCGGGGACGGACAAACAGATTTCTAAAATCATTTATGGTCAACGATAATCCTATGCCCAGCATAATAAGCGCCAGCACAATGTTTATGATAATATCTACATAATTATAATCTAAAAACATATGACGGCATCAAAGGTATAAAATCAAAACAAGCCTGCAAGGTATATTTATTTATATTTGCCATATCGTATTCTAAAGTATTGCACAAAATGTCCAAAAACCTTACCCGTAAAAAATCCGGCACCCCTGATTCGACCGAAGAGCTTATACTCCGTGCTTTCTTCAAAAATCCTTACGCAGGTCTGAATTACAAGCAGATTTCCAATGCTACCGGTATCAAAGACAAAACCCTTAAAGAACTGATACGCCGAAAGCTTGAAATTTTGCTGAAAAACAAAAGCCTGGTTGAAGAAAAAAGAGGCAAATACAAGCTGAACCCGGAAAAACATCCTTCATTTTTCCCCAGCAAAACCTATGTTTCCGGTACCGTGGATATGAAACAGACCGGCAAAGCATATATCATCTGTGATGAACCGGGTCCGGATATTTTTATCGCCCCATACAACACCAACAGGGCGCTGAACGGCGATAAAGTCAGGGTGTTGCTCCTGCCCGGACGGCAGGGTAAAAAACCCGAAGGCCAGGTGGTGGAAATAGTAAAAAGGGCTAAAGAGCAATTTGTCGGTACGCTCCAGGTGACCCGCTATTACTCTTTTTTGGTTCCCGACAATCAAAGTATTCCTGTTGACATTTATATACCAAACGATAAAATCAAAGGGGCACAAAACGGCGACAAGGTGGTGGTGAAAATTGCTGACTGGCCCGAAAATTCTAAAAATCCGTTTGGCGAAGTGGTTCAGGTGATCGGAAAACCCGGCGATAATAATGTCGAAATGCAATCCATCATCGCTGAGTTTGGATTTCCCCTTTCGTTTCCGGAACAGGTGGAACGTGATGCCGCTAATATTAACATTAAAATAAGTCCGGATGAAATAAAAAAACGCCGTGACTTTCGTGAAGTCTTTACCATCACTATTGATCCTGAGGATGCCAAAGATTTTGACGATGCGGTTTCCCTTTGTAAATTAACATCCGGCAACTGGGAAGTGGGTGTTCACATTGCTGATGTTTCCTACTATGTAAAAGAAAATTCAATCATTGATGAAGAGGCTTACGAACGCGGAACCTCTATTTATTTAGCCGACCGCGTGGTTCCCATGTTACCTGAAGTGCTGTCAAATAATGTTTGCTCATTAAGGCCTAAAGAAGATAAACTTTGTTTCTCAGCCGTTTTTGAAATGACAGATAAGGCTGAAATTGTCAGTCAATGGTTCGGAAAAACCATCATAAACTCTAATTACCGTTTTAATTATGATGAAGTACAGTCCACAATTGTAAACAAACAAGGCCTTTTTGCCGAAGAAATTCTTACGCTGAACCAACTCGCAGGAATACTGAGAGAAAAACGATTTCAGAGCGGTTCCTTTGATTTTGACACTGAAGAAGTACGTTTCAGGTACGATGAAAAAGGCAAACCCATAGAAGTTTATATAAAACAACAAACGGAAGCCAATAAACTCATAGAAGACTTTATGCTTCTGGCCAACCGTAGTGTGGCGGAGTTAATAGGAAAAACGCAAAATAATAAACCTGCTAAAACTTTTGTTTACCGTATTCACGACAGGCCCCTGCCCGAAAAACTTGAAACTTTCACAAAATTTGTGGCAAAATTAGGCTACAAAATCAACAATAAAAGTACCAAAACCCTTGCAGATTCGTATAATGCACTGTTTACAAGTGTAAAAGGCAAGGGTGAAGAAAATATGATAAACAACCTGGCTATACGAACCATGGCTAAAGCCGTTTACTCAACCGAAAATATAGGCCATTACGGGCTGTCATTCCGGTATTATACTCATTTTACATCTCCCATCCGGCGTTACCCCGATCTGATGGTACACAGGCTGCTGTCGCGATATATGGCCGATAAATCATCTGTGGATAAAAATGAATTTGAAGACAAATGTAAACATTCGTCTGATATGGAAAAACTGGCAACCGATGCCGAACGGGCCTCAATAAAATATAAACAGGCCGAATATATGGC
>Ga0209717_1000952_pt1 | contig 33500 bp, 23 predicted proteins | sample AD_UKC048_MetaG_FD_184418 | JGI IMG/M metagenome (GOLD analysis project Ga0209717, IMG submission 184418) | Active sludge microbial communities of municipal wastewater-treating anaerobic digesters from USA - AD_UKC048_MetaG (SPAdes) (version 2) | ecosystem: Engineered > Bioreactor > Anaerobic >...
TACAAAACGAACTGTTCCGATTCGGGCAGCAGTTTGGCGTTGTAGGCGGCTTCTTCGAAATCGATGCGTTTCGAAATTGCCTGCAGGCTGAACAGCGCCGTGAAAAAACCGCCGAAGGCAACAATCTGGATAAAACCGTTGGGCAATTTACCGCCCAGGGCAAAGAAAAAAGTTTCCATCGGGGAGCCCATCGGCGACAGGTGGTACCCGATACTGACAATGACAGCGACAACAACTGCGGCAGCGATGCCGGCGAAAACTGGACTATTTTTGGTAGCAAACATGGTTTGTGATTTTTGAAAGTGATAAAATGTGTCGGTAGCACAGCCTTCAGGCTGTCGGGAAAAGCGCCTTTTAAGGCGCTTTTTTTCATAACTACGGCCATGAATGGCCTCTTCCCGACGGCCTAAAGGGCAATGCCGTTGACTTAAGGTTTTTGGGTAATGCCGCATAGGGGCGACCACGTCCAGGGCGACCACGTCCAGGGCGACCACAAGGGTCGCCCCTACCAATTCCCCTTTGGCATTGGTTGAATTGGAGGCCGGGGTGTTTGGTAGGGGCGACCCTTGTGGTCGCCCCGGACGTGGTCGCCCCGGACGTGGTCGCCCGCTTTTAAGGAGATGCCAATCTTCATCCAATAACATTGGCCTTCAGGCCATCGAAAATGTAATATTGTGCCTGCCAGATATTGCGACGCCATGGAAGTGCCATCCCGACACCATTAAGTCAAGGGCATTGGCCTGAAGGCCGTGCCACCCTTGCGACTTACCCCCATTTTCCTCCGCGTTTTTTTGGTGTACTTGAAGCGGGTGCGGACGGCGTAGCCGGGCTTCCGGTGGGGTCAGCTACAGGCGGATTATCCGGAGCAGGCGACAGATTTTCCGGCGCTTTCGGCAGCCGCGGGCGGAATTCCAGCCCGGCGCCCGTGATGACCAGTTGACCGGCCGTTTGCCAGTCGCTCTGGCTGCCACCGATAGCATAGCGACCGAACGCGTAGGTCTGGGTGCGGCGGCCTTCCGGAACAGATTTGCCGAACAAAGAAAAAGCCTGCGTACCGGCGCTTTTGCTGCCTTTGCGGATGCGCACCATCACCTCGTAAGTGCCCGGCTGCATTTCCTTTTGATAAAAATAGTTGAGCCCCTTTTGGTAGGCGAACGTAGCGTCCTGGTATTTGCTGGCGCGACTCGGTTTCCAGGTGCGGCTACCTTGTTGCAGCATCATTTCCACGGAGTTTTTGGCAACGTCGGTTTGTTGCAGCAGGATGACCACCGCGCCCTGGGTTTGTTTCATCAGGTCGACGGCGACCGGGTCCTGCGGCGGCGAAGGTGGCTGCGGATTGGTTTCCACCCGTGGCTGCGGCGTTTGCGGCGTCGGATCGGCGGGTTTCGGCTGCGTCGGTTCGGGCGGTTTTTCCGAAACACCGAAGGTGCGGCGCCACCAGGAGCCGTTGTTTCCGTTGGCCGGTTTGGAGGGCAGGGCAGTGGTTTCGGACTTTTCACCGGGCTTTTCCGTTTTTACAATCAGTGGCGTTTGTGTTGCCGGCGGATTGGCGTTCAGGAGCCGGGAGTGCAGGAAATTGAGCACGATAAATACGCCCAGCGTGCCGATCAGTACGTCGAGCGCCGACACGTAGAGTGGATTGATACCTTTATTCGTCATGGCTTACAGCATGTTGGGTGAATGAAAACCGGCTTCCGGTCTGCGGCTTCTCTGCCCGGTCCGCCACCTTGGCGTTGCAGTGAATGCAGCGTTCGGCATCCGACGGGTTGGGCTGCGAGCAGTTCCAGCAGGCGATGGTGGTAGAAGCGGAGCCGGCCGGCGGGCAGGTGTTCACGGGAAGTTTGTAGTTGCAATGGCTACAGCGCGCCGATTCGGGGCGGGCCGATTGGCCGCAGTTTGGGCAGTTCATGGCGGTGCGGTTGAAGGTGGTTATTGTCCGAGGTAGTGCATGTACGACAAACCGATGAGCAGGTTGCGGTTTTTCAGTCCGTCGGGGCTCAGCAGTTTCAGTCCGTGGGTGTAGCGCAGGTCGAGGCCGAGTTCGCCCTGTTCCATGATCCAGATGAGTCCTCCACCGGCATTCAGGTTGAGGTCGAAACCCTTGTAGGTGTCGTAGCGACCTTTACCCATTTCGATTTCGTATTCGGAAAAATCGGTGCGGGTATCCACGGCGTTGGTTTCCGAAGGAAATTGCACCGTGATTTCTTCGCGGCCTTTGCCGCCGAATCCGTAGGCCAGGCCCGGACCGAGTGCCACGTAAGCGCCGATGTTGCCGCCGCCGAAATTCTTTTCGAACATGATCGGAATATCGAGGTAGTTCAGGGTTTCCTTGAAGCGATAATCGATCACGTCGTGGTTGGCCGGGTAGCCGAAATCGGGGCCAGGCCAGTAAATGCTGCTTTCACTTTTAATAAACGCCCCACGCTGGGTGAAAGCAATTTCAGGCTGTATGGTAAATCGATTTCCGAGATTGATCTCCACAAAACCGGCCACACTGGCTCCGGAGCGCAGGCCGGCATCGTACGAATCGCTCCAGTCGCGGGAGAGTTTGTAGGTGGACAAGCTCACACCCGGGCGCAGACCGACACCGCTGATCTGGGCCGTGAGGGCTGTAACGAAAACAAAAAGAACGGGCAGCAACAATAATTTTTTCATAATCCTGATTTTTGTGTGGATGAGACGTTTTCCGTTTTCCGGCGCTGAATCGGCCGGGTTTTGCTGCTTAGTGGGCGGTGGGGTGGCGAGGTAACCACGGGTGGGGTTTTTTAAGAAAACGGTAACATGGAGACGCGGATTTCGCGGATTTTAAAGCGGATCTACGCTGATTTTGGAACGCGGATTTCGCGGATTTTAAAGCGGATCTACGCGGATTTTGCCCGTCGTAGAGTGTTCCGTAGAATCAATTGCTTCGCGGATGACGCTGATGACGCGGATTTGCGCGGATTTTTTTGAGTGGCCTTGCGGCCACGTTGTTTTTTAGATCATTTTTGCATTTCTTTCGTTTGTATAGCCGCAAGGGAATATTCTTATGATTTAAAATCAAATAATATGGCCGCAAGGCCACTCAAAAAATCCGCGCAAATCCGCGTCATCAGCGTCATCCGCGAAGCAATTGATTCTACGGAACACTCTACGACGGGCAAAATCCGCGTAGATCCGCTTTAAAATCCGCGAAATCCGCGTTCCAAAATCAGCGTAGATCCGCTTTAAAATCCGTGCGATCCGCGTTCCGAGGTTACCTTTTGATCATGACCAACACCAATACGCAACATACCGACTGGACCGACGCGACGCTCGCAGCAGCCATCCGAAATGGTGGTCCGCAGCGCGAGTCGGCGCTACAGGTCATGTACCAGAAACCGGGGCTGCGGGAAACGGTGATTAAAATCGTACTGGCACAGGGCGGCACACGCGACGACGCTATGGATATCTTTCAGGAAACCCTGGTGTTGTTCGACCGCAACCTGCGCGAAGGTCGTTTTGAAGGCCGCAGTACGCTGTCGACCTATTTTGTCGGCATCGCCAAGTGGAAATGGGTGGCGCAGCGCAGGCAGCAGGGTCGTACCACGGAACTGCTGCCCGATCATTATGAAGGTGTGGTAGAAAGCCCGGAGTCCGACATCCTGCGCGCCGAACACCGGAACTGGCTGGAAACGGCGCTGGGAAAAATCGGCGAACGCTGCCGCGAACTGCTGCGCCTGTATCAACTGGATTATTCAATGGAAGAAATAGTACAAACCATGCATTACGCCAATACCGACGTTGCCAAAAAAGAAGCCTACCGCTGCCGGATGCGTTTGCGCGACGTGCTGGAACAGGCCGCCCCTGGCAATGACCTTCTCAACCTGCCCTGACCATGGAACCTGAAGAAATCCTGTTTTTTAAAATAGACGATTACCTGCGCGGGCGCCTTTCGCCTGCCGATAAGGTGGCTTTTGAGACTGAAATGGCTGCGGATGCCACGCTGGCTGCACTCGTGTACCGCCAGAAACAGGAAAACCAGGCCCTGGAAGTGCTCGCCGAGCGCGACTTGCGTACGCGTATGAATGCCTGGGAACGACAGTCGCCCGCAGCCCTCGCCCCGGCCGGAGGGCGTTACCGGCTTGCCTGGATGAAATGGGCTGCCGCCGCGCTGGTGGTACTCGCAGCGGGCTGGTGGATGATCGACCGGACTAATACGAAAGTGGAAGCGCCCGTGGCGGTACAACCCGTTCCGCAGGAAACGCCGGGTAAAAACGCTCCTAAAATAACACCCCTGCCCACGCGGCCCCAACGCCGCCCTGAAACGCCGTCGCCTCGGGATCGTGTCGCCGATGTGCCGAAGCCTCCTGTTACACCGGGCAAAACCACGCCGCTGCCGCCGACAAAAAAAACGATCGACTACGCCGCCCTTTCGAATGAATTTTACCGGGAGCGCGATTTCTTCCCTCCCGGCCAAAGCACTGGAACCGGCGCTGCCGGATACGACCGCGCCGTGCAGGATTTTAAAAAAGGCAAATACTCCGACCTGTTGCCGCAACTGCGCAAGGGCGGGAAACTGGCTTCCAATGACTTGAAAACCAAAGAATTATTGGCACATTCCTTACTGAAAAGCGGACAGTATGATGCCGCTGTCACATCTTTCCGGGAAATAGTGAACACCCGCAGCCAGCCGTATGCCGACCGCGCGGAATGGGCGTTGGCGCTGGTTTATTTGCGGCAGATGCCTGCCAGGTCGGCCGAACTAAACCGGGCACTGGAACGGATTGCGGCGCGACCGGGGCATACGTTTTATGGGAAGGCGAAGGCGTTGCAGGGGCGGTTGGCAGGGTAGTCTGTAGATGTTTTTTAGGTATGGTTTCCTGTATTGAAATGAAAAACTGAAGGGATTCCGAAGGAAAAGCACTCAAAAACCGTCCAAGCAAAATCTGTTTGATTTTGTTCACTTGTCAAATTTAGAACGTGAAACACCTTGTTCTTTGCCTGAAATATGCAGGATTGATTCTTCTGTGTTTCCCGGCGGAAAGTCAAAATATTATTTCCTTGAATCTTGGGCCATTTTATAAATCTGAAAAAATAGCGCTCGGGGAATCACTTTCCACACCCGATTCTCTCACCCTCCATCAACTCCGCTTCTACCTCGGCCATTTCACCTTCTATCAAAACAATGCCGCAATACTCGAAGACAAAAATTACCACCTCTTCGATCTGGAAGAAGCATCAACCCTGAACCTGACCTTCAACCTGCCGCAAAATGCTACGTTCGACAGCCTCGCTTTCAACCTCGGCGTCGACAGCCTGACCACCGCTTCCGGCGCCATGGGCGGCGACCTCGACCCCACCCAAGGCATGTTCTGGACCTGGCAAAGCGGCTACATCAATGTCAAAATGGAAGGTTTTTCGAAAAAATGCCCTGCGCGGAACGGCGAATTTCAGTTTCACCTGGGCGGATATTTACCGCCGTATGCCGCCAATCAACGGGTAGAACTCAAAACAGGCGGCAACAGCGAGAACCTGCTTTTGACGCTCGATCTTGCGCCGTTTTTCGAGCAGGTGAATTGGGTAGACAAACACAATGTTATGTCGCCCGGCGCGGAGGCGGTGCGGCTTTCCGGTATCCTGGCAAAATCATTTGCAATCCATGCGCAGTAGGTTCCTAAAAACAACTGCTGTCTGCATGGGCGCCTTGTTGATGCTGTTGTCGGCGGCGCAACGGCCGGGCCCGGAGCCGGCGGTGTTGCAGTACCCCAAAAACTGGCCGGCGCCGCGTTACGATTTTTCCCGCAACCCGCTCACCCGGGAAGGCATCGAACTGGGCAGGCGGCTGTTTTACGATCCGGTATTGTCGCGCGACAGCACGCTTTCCTGCGCCGGTTGTCACCTGTCGTTCACGGCGTTCGCACACGTGGATCATGCTCTGAGCCACGGTATTCAGGATCGTATCGGTACGCGCAATGCACCGGCGCTGGCAAACCTGGCCTGGGCGCAAGCCTTTATGTGGGATGGCGCGATCCAACACCTTGATTTTCAGGCGTTGGCGCCGATATCGAGCCCCACTGAAATGGACCATTCCATTCAAAAAATTGTGGAAAAACTGAACGCCTCCCCGCGTTATCCGGCCCTTTTTGAAGCGGCATTCGGGACTCGGAAAGCAACGGGTGAACGCGTGTTGAAAGCCATGGCGCAATTCGAACTCACGCTCATTTCGGCCGGTTCCAAATACGACCGCATGATGGCCGGAACGGATACCTTTAGCCGGCAGGAGCAAAACGGATATGCGATTTTTCAAAAAAACTGTGCTTCGTGCCATGCCGAACCGTTTTTTACGAACTTCAGTTTTGAAAAAAACGGCCTGCCCCTGGATACAATGCTGCGCGATTACGGCAGAATGCGCATCACACAAAATCCGGCCGACTCGCTGCGTTTCAAGGTGCCGACCCTGCGCAATATTGAATTTTCATACCCGTATATGCACGACGGGCGTTTTCGTAAACTCCGCGACGTAGTGAACCACTACGCGCAAACCACCGCGCTCGACCGACCGCTCGAACTTTCGGCAAATGAAAAAACCGATCTGGTGGCGTTTCTACTAACTTTGACCGACCGGGCGTTTTTGTTCAACCCGGATTTTTCTTTTCCGAAAGAGTGAGATGTTTTTACAACAGTTATTTATAAACCACAAAGCCACGAGGGCACTACGTTCGACGTCGCGCATAGTGCCCTCGTGTCTTTGTGGTTTATTAGTAGATGCCGCAGGATTTTTCCACAAACGTCGTCCAAGTCTGAAATCAATTTTTCCATATGCAAAAGGCCTTCTTTGCCCTCGTTTTTTTCGCTTCGGCGCTGCATCTGCAAGCCCAGACCAACCCAGCCATTACGCAATGGCTTATCAACACGACCGACCTGAAAGGTCGGCATTACGTGCAGGGCAATTCGACGCCTATTCAGGATAATGTGCTGGCCAACGCGCAACTGGTTCAGTACTCCGACAACTGGGTATATGTGAAGGCAACGGGTATTCCGGCATACATCACGGGGCCGTTTCTCGATGGAAATCCTTCGATTGCCACTGCGCAAACCGGTTTTTTCAAAGTGCCGTTGCAGCCGGTAGCCAATACGGGGACCTTCACTCCTACTTCGGGCGGCAATATCGGCGTGTTCATCAACGGCGCAGCCTTGTTCGATTACCGCGACGGGGTAGCCTGGAATGCCAATACGAACGCCTTGTGCGGCGGTCCGGGCAACCCGCCCTGCCCCGGCGGCATGGGCGCCACACAGGCCTGGAACCGCGACGCCGTGGTGGCGGAACGGGCCGGTTTCGATTGCGCCAAAGGCCACCCGGCTATGGGAAATTACCACCACCACCAGAATCCGTCGGCGTTCAACCTAGACCTGAATGTGATTTCCAATATCTGCGACCTGTACCTCGCCGACGGGCTGTACACGCTCGACAGCGCTCAGCATTCGCCGCTGATCGGTTTTGCCTACGACGGTTTTCCGATTTACGGGGCGTACGGTTTTCAGAATGCAGATGGCACGGGCGGTATTACCCGCATAAAATCGGGGTACCATTTGCGCAATATAACGGCTCGTACAACCCATGCCGACGGTACGGATGTAAGCGATGGTCCGGCAGTGAGCGGCACTTTTCCGTTGGGTTATTTCCGCGAAGATTATGAATTCATTCCCGGTGCTTCTGCGGATGTGCTGGACGAGCACAACGGCCGTTTTTGCATCACGCCGGAATACCCGCAAGGCACGTACGCCTATTTCTGCACGGTGAATGAAAACTGGAATTCGGCCTACCCGTATGTGGTAGGACCCACTTTTTACGGAACGCGCACCGCCTCCAAAGTGCAGACGATCACGGAAACGGTGACCACTTACACGCCGGTAACCGCTGTGTCGGATCTGAATAATAACCTGAAAATGAACCTTTTTCCAAACCCGACCGGCGATTTTATCGCCGTTCAGGCGGAAGGATTGCTGCGGGAAAAAGTAGTGGCGCGTTTGTTCGACGCATCGGGTAAACGTATACAGGAACTGGAAATTCACCCCGGTAGCACGATCGGTTATTTTGATTGCAGGGCGTTGTATGACGGGGTATATACGGTGTCGCTGGAAACGGAGGGACGGGCAGTTGTTTGTAAACAGGTGGTGGTGCGGAGGGATTGAGCGAAAACTGAAAGGCATTTTTTAAAAAATGGTTTGCTTGCCAACCGATGTTGAGTGTTGCGGCGTCTATCCCTGTTATTTAACCGTTTCAATTTCTATCGTATGAAACAACTGGTTTTTTTGGGGATTATAGCGAGCGCATCGCTTTTTTCCTGTTCCCATTCCGACTCTATGCCAGATTATTCCGGTGAAACGCAGATGATGGATTGCTTCAACCGAATCGGCATCAAAACTACGATCAGCCGGGATTCAGTTATTTACATTATTCCCGACGAACTCAAATCGAAGTTCAACACGCCCGGCGTACGCATCGAATTTGACGCCGAACTGCGTTCTAACACCCTACAGCCTACTTTCCCGGATCCGAGCCTGGATCCCGGTTCGGTTTACCAGGCAAAACTGTCGAATGTGCGCGGCCTCGATGATTAGGCGCCTGGCCTGACATTTCAATACCCATCCAAACTCACCACGCCAAAGACGATTCTGTGGCGCCGTTCATGCGGTCGGTGAATCTGACATCGAAACCATACCATTTCGGCAAGGTGTTCGAACTGTATTCGTATAACTGCACCGATCATTTGTTGCTGGGATCTGCCTGTACAGGCGATTCAACTCGACATGTCATTTTTTTAGAAATACGGGAAATGATGAAAATCGGCCGAAATCAACAGGAAAACCCGGCGCGGAGCTGCCCTCACTTCTCACCTCTCACTTCTCGCGTCTGATCAAACGCCAGCCCGCTCGTTCCCTCCCCTCGTCCGGTTTTCTTCCTTACCCCCACCCACGTAAACACACTCCCATCCAGCCACCTTGTACGCTGAAATGCCTGCGTGACGTACACACCCGCCCGCGGCACCTCTTCTTCATGCACGAAATAGGGCGACAGCGGAACGTTGTCCAGCCCTTCGCGCAGCAGCGCCGTGCGGGGTTTTACTTTTTTATAAGGTTTGGGAGCGCCCTCGAAAATGCGCAGCATGCTCGACCGCTGCAACTGGATTTCCCGGTTGTTGTCGGGCAGGTGGACCGGCGGGAACGGAATCCAGTTTTCCGGAACGCCGTTCATGGCTTCATAGCGGATTTTGGCGTCATTTTCCAGCAATACGGCAGGCGGACCCGTCACCGGGTGTCGTTTTTTGTAAAACTGCAGGGTTTCCGTAGCGGCTTCGCTGCCGCGTTTGGTGCTGCCATCGGGCAGGGGAACGAGTGTTTCGACGCCCCATACCATGTTGGCCATTTCGTCGCGGATGAGCGCGATTTCTTCCAGCGGTTTTCCTTCCTGGATTTTCGGAACGGTGGGCAGTACGAGCAGGCTCAGGTCGGCCGACTGGTGCTGCCGGCCCTTGATACTCATCGTGTACATGTTCCAGCGCAGAAAATCCTCGTCGTCGCCCTTGCCGGAGGGCTCGATCCAGAAACGTTCGCCGAATACGTTGGTAACGGCCAGGCCGCGCACGTTGGCGATGCTGCCGCTTTCGACAGTGTAGGGCAGCAGGAACCAGTCGTTGGCATACACCAGACCAAATTCCATGAGCAGCAGTTTGGCGATTTCGTCGGTGCCGGGTTTTATGTCGCCGAAATTGGTTTTACCGTCTTCGAAGGTCCACCAGCGCGTATTGGGCATACCTGCGAAGGAAATGGGCGCCGGCATAAACGAGTACGTTTCGCTGCCCTGCGGATCTGCTGCCGGGTTGTCCACGTCGTCCAGTTGCTTTCGGCTTGTATCGATATCGAAATTGTACCAGTCGAGGCGGCCGTGGTAATATTCTTCGGCGCTGAGCACTTTTTCGCCGTTCCCGTCGGGGGCGGAACACGCGAACTGATATTCCAGGTTGGCCGGTTTCCAGGCGTTTTCTTCGGGATCCTGCGGCTGGAGGTACAGTTTTTTAAACCAGGCAATGAACTTGTTTGCCTGTACTTTCAACTGCGCCACATCGCCGGGCAGCAATCCCGCTACCTCGTCGGTCCAGTCGGCGGGATGCTTACCCAGCAGATTAAAAAAAGCGCCGCCGTCCATGCTTCGGCCCGCTACTGCCGCAAAATGCTGCCACACTTCGCGATGGGCGCAAACGAGGGCGTCGGATTCCTGTTCGGGGTCGGGCGTTTCAAATTGAAATTTATTTATGAACGCGTTGGCGTAATTGCTGCTCAAATCATTGGCTATGAATGCCTTGTCGAGCATCTTCAGCCATTGCCGGCCCATTTGCAGACGCAGGTCGAGCGACATTTTCTGGCTGCCTGCATGAAAGGAAATGGGCCGTTGTTCCACCTTGGCTTCGAGCGGGGTTTCGGTGTCGAAATCCTGTACGGGCAGGTCGGCGCCCGGCTGGTATTTGGTCAGCCGTGTGTGCGCCAGGTGCACTTTTCCGAACACCGGCGAACCGGCATCGTCGCCGCGGAACTCGGCCATTTGCCATTGTTTGCACAACATCCACAGGGCATCCCGCACTTCGGCGCGCAAGGCCCGGTCGAAGTTATCGGCACGCGGCCGCCCCTCCAGCCGGTTCCAGTAGGTGATGGTGGGGAAATTGCGCTCAATCAGAGCGGTAGAGAGGTCGGCAACGACGTATTTGCTTTTGTCCATTGGTTATTTCTGTTTATGGTTGATAAGGGTTTATGGGTTTATTTGTTGATAAGGGTTGATGAGGGTTTATAAGGGTTGATATTTGGCGGCTCGAAAAAAGATGGATTGGTTCATTACTCGAGTGGCTGAATATCAACCCTTATAAACCCTCATCAACCCTCATCAACATTCCCCTCAACCTCCCTCAACTTTCATAAAATCGTACATCTTGTTATTCACCGCCAGGTTCGTCGATATCGTCAACAAATACGTGGAAACCGTCATGATCGTAGCCGGCAGGAAACGTGCATATGCTGTGTCGTCTATCAACCCCGGTTCCACAGCGCGCATTTGCGCCATCCGGTACGTTTCGTGCAGGCTGTTCACCAAATCCGTCCATTGCCAGTGCCCGCGGAAAACGGCCGGCATAGCCAACAAAATAGCTTGCGGCGGCTCGGCGTTCGGCCGGTCGTAGTGGAAAGTGATGCCGGTGGTTTCCTTGCGTGCCGGGATCACTTCCGTCCATTCATCTACCAGCAAGCCACATTGGTACGACAGTTTGTCGAAAGGTGTGGCGTAGGCGGCCGTGTACAGGAGCCTGTCTGCATCTACTTTGAAATCGGCGTCGGTTTCGGTGGGTTTGCGGAATTGCAGGGCCATCCAGCGGTCGGCTGTTCGGAAGGGAAATTGTACCGGCGCGAGGTCCGGCAGTTGTTTCCCGAACGCTTCGGCAAACAACGTAGCCTTTTCCCAGTGCCCCATTTTTTCGCGCACCCGGGCTACACCGTACATCCAGTGGTCGACGGGGAAATCGAGGCGTTGTTCTTCGGGAAGTTCTTCCGACTGGAATCTGGTCAGACCGCCTGAAATGGCAAACGCATTGGCCCATTCGTCGGCCTGCTGCGGTGTCACGGAAAATGCCGGAACCATCCGGAATCCGTCGCCGAAAACAGCCTGCGCAGCCTGAATGAGCGCCTGCACGCCTGCGGCCGAATCGGCGGCGGTGTTGTATTCGGTGATTTTAGCGCCGGCCGTGGTGATCTGTTTTTGCAACACTTTGGCCAGGTTATCGGCCCGAATGAGCAGGTCTTTTCCAAAAATCAGCATTTCCTGATCGATGGCCGCCACGTTGATTCCTTCCAGATCGAAAGCGGAAAGCGGTAGCGGCGCAGCGCCGGAAGGTTTGATCACTTCCAGAAGGACCATTCGGACGGATTTCATCGTGGCAGGCAAAGCCGCCAGAAAATCCACGAAATCCTGTTTTTTATGTTCAAAATCCGTCTTTTTCCCATCCAGCGCCAGGCGAACGGGCGCAGGCAAATCGCCGGGCAGCGACACGGTGGGCGTGGTCGTAACCAGCCGCTCCAGTTTTCCCAGCAAATCGAAACGCTCGAGGTCTGTTGCCGCAAGCGGCAACGTATCGTAGGTATTCAACAGGTCGGTAAAGTCGTCGGATTTTTTGTCCCAGCGGTCCAGCAAAGTCTGGACTTGCACCACCATTTTATTTAAAACACCGCGCACAGAGTCGTGAATGGCGCCGGTGCCCGCCTGTGGAATACCATACCCGCTGATATCGTGGAAATGTCCGGCAGCGGTGGCCGCCAAAACATCCAGGGTATCGATGATGTCCAGTTTTTTGGCGTCCCGGTCCAGTTTCAGCGCTTCCACATCGTCGCCGGCCTGCGGGTTGGCAATGCGGTCTTCCAGTGCGGCGAGGTCGTCGTAACGCTGTTTCATGGTCAGATAAGCGCCGGCCGGATTGGTCAGCAACCCGCTCAAAGTATTCAGATCTGAAATGACCGCATTCAACGAAGTAAGCCGCGTATTTTCAAAGAAAACCTGCTTGTCGGCGTCCTTGCTGGCCTCTTCATGCAGGGCAATATCGCCGGGGCGCAGCGGCCGCGAAGACAGCGTGAGTGCACGCAGACTTTTCAGCAGCGGCGACAATTCGAAGAAGGTAACTTTCCCGTCCTCATGCCTGGTGTATTCGATCAAAACCTCCGCTTCGGGTCGTGCATTCAGCACCGTGCGGGTGTAATGTTCCAGCCGGTCGTCGAGCTCGGCCATGGCCTGCTCGTTGTCCATGTCGACGAGGTGCAGCAGGTCCAGCGGTTGCAGTTTCAGCATGGCCTGCGTTACAAAAAGCGACTGTTCGCCGGCATTTACATATTTCACCCAAGTTCCTGTATCGGCGGGGTCAGGCAAAATATCCGTCAGCCATTTGTTCAGCGCCGGCTCCGTTTTGGTGCGCGGGTTATCGGTGGGTGCAGGCGTCAGGCCCGTTTCCAGGTGAATGCCCACGCGGTGGGTGAGTGTGACGCCGCTTCTCGGTGTTTGCACTACTTCCGGTTCGACGGGAAATGTCGCTTTTCCAAAAGTATCGAGTGTAGCGGCTGCGCGGTCGTAATTGCCCAGCCCCACCTGGTGCACACCTTCGGCCATAGCCAGGTCCGATAAAGCGTCGTGGATATCCAGCAGGCGTTCCACTTCTGCGGAAATAGCGTCGATCTGCGCCTGATTTTCGGCAGCCGGCAGGTCGGGTTTTCCAAATGGATAGGTTTTCACGCCGGTTTTTTTTACGTGGTTGATCAAATCCAGGCCGTTCACTACGTTGCGCGCTTCGATGGTGCGGATATCGGCATCCGTGTCTTTGGTTTTGGCCATGCGGTTGACGACCAGGGGAAATGCCGCGCGCAGTTCGAATATAAAACCGTCGAGAAAGAGTGTTGCCGACTCGTTGTAACGGTCGTGCAGTCCGCGTTCGAGTTCGTAGCCCAGCAGCGCTGCCAGACTTTGCCCGTTGCGGATGCCTTCCAGCAGCGACAGGGCACGGCGCACGCGTTCGGAGGACAAGTTGACGGCAAATGTTTCGGCTTCCTCACCGTCCGAATAAGATTTGTTGGCATTGCGCAACACGGCGGCCGTTACCGCGTGGTTCAGCGAAGGCGCATGCACATAACCGTAGTTGGTACTGTCTTTCACCAGTGGCGCGTCGCCGGGTTTGTTAAAAATTTTGTCCAGATCGCCTTGCAGTTGCTGGGGTTGCAGGTTTTTATTTTCGGGTCGTACGTCTTCGAGCCAGCCGTAAGCGCCGATGTACGTGCCTTGTTTCACCGGCACGGGGCCTTCCTGCGCATTTTCCCGGAACCGCATGGACGCCAGGTGGAAATGTTTCACGCCCCAAAGCCAGGCGTCGAGACGGTAGGAAACCGTGTCGATGTGTTCGGCGAAGGTGCGTTCGAGTTGTGCCGTCGAGGCGTTTTTCAGGTGTTCCAGTGCGGCGATTTGTTCGGAAACGTAACGTGTGGCAAATGCTTTGAGGTTGATCTGTTTGGTCACGTGATCCACCATCAGTGTATCGCCGGAGCCGGTGATTTGCGGTTCGGTGCGGTAGAGGTGGCTCCAGCGGCTTTCACTTTTGGCGTTTTCTTCGACGTGGATAAACGGTTTTTCGAGTTTGGCGGCGCGTACTTCCGCCACATCCATCAGGTTGGCTTCGAAATAAATGCGCCACCCGGCATCGGCGTAACCTTCCATCAGCGAATGCCGGAGCATCAAATACAGCAGCGCGACGGGCGGTTTGTTTTCCAGAAATCCTTCCTCTTTGCGCAGGGTTTCATGGGAAATACGGGCAGCATTCAGAAGCCACTGGATATAATTCAATCCGGGTTTGGCAGGGTCTGGATCGGGTGCATAGACGCGAATGGCTTCCGTTTCAGACAGCGGAACATCGTCGATGATCGGGCCTTTCATCAGCGACTGGCTGGGCAGGAAAAATTTGTCGAGTACGTCGGGTGCCGACGTGCCGGTATAACCCAGTTTTTTCAACAGGACCATCCCGTCGTCGTCGAGGCCTTCGGCCGCATCATTGCCGCCGGGGACGGTTTTTTTCTTTGCCTTCAGAAAAAAGGCCAGTTCTGGTTTGATGCTGCTGATAGTTTGTAAATTCCACAAGTGGCTCATTCCCAATGTGTAACGCTGGTAGTATTCGGCAGAAGAAGCATGCAAACCCACCACGCTCAAGAGTGTCTCGTGCGGGTCGCCTGCTTTGCCTACGAAATCCACGCGGCTGGTCATATTCAGCCAGTCGGTGCGCATGATGTTCAAAATGCGGTACAATTCCGACATGCCCGAGCGCCAGTTTTCCGGCAGGGAAAGCGACTGTGGCGCAGCAAAACGCCCCGTTTTAAAGCCCTCCATTTGGGAAAAATCGGTCACCGGCAAAATACCGTATGGCTGCCGCCCGATACGGATAGCGGGCACCGCGCCGCGTCCGCTCACGAAATTGTTGAAAAACCAGCGGGTGAACAGCACCGCGTCGTCGTCGAAACCGCGTGTATCGCGGTTGGCGTCGAACACCTGCTGCATCATGGTATCCATCATGTAGCCAAGCGTAGCCGACCACAAGGCGGTGTTCATACTTTTTGCGTGGCTTTGATCCTCGCCACCGGCGTGCAACGTGCGCTGAAACAGCGCAGGTGAAACGCCCAGCCACTCTGCCAGCCATTGTCCGTCGCGCTTGGAGGCCCAGTCGCCGGTCAATTGAAACTGATCCTGGTCGCTCAGGTAAATGTCGAAACTCGCGTCGGCGTCGGCATCCGCGCTGCGGGTCAGGCCGGAATTGTTGTTTTCCACGTTGTTGGTCGGCGTGCCCTGGGGCAGCAGGCTGAGCCCGCTTTTGCCGAACTGGTGGTGACTGAACAGATCTTCCACCAGCGTTTTGCCTTCCTGTGCGTCGGTGCTGAGGCGCAGACCAAGTACCGTCAGTTTCCGAAAACCACGGCTGGCCTGCACGGGTGTCAGGTCGATTTTAAAACCCATACCCCATTCAACGGCGCGTTCGAAATCAACCATCCACTTCATTTCCTCACCCACCTGCATGTCGCCGTCGGCCTGTTTCAACTGATCCGCTTCTTCGGCAGAAGGGTCGACACCGACGGTCAGTGGCGACGGGATGGCGCGGCCCACATATTCCTGCGGACCCGCAGTAGAGCCGTCGTCGAGAATGAGCACGAAACGGTCGGGCAGGATGTTGACTTTCGGCGCACGGGTCCAGGAAGTTTGTTTGGTGGTCAGGTCCTGCGTTTTGTTGAAAACGGGAAAAGCAACGGAAAGCGCCACCTCGGTTTTTTTCAGCGGGTAGGCCGGTTTTTCCAGAAAATTGAGGGGCGCGTAGCGTTTCAGCAGTATGGAAGCGTCGTCGGGCGAAATACCCAAAGCGCCGGAAAACGTATTGAATGCCGCGTCTGTTTGCGATTTCAGGCCGTCGGCGAGCCAAGCCGTTTTCCAGTAAGCATCGAGTGCTGTGCGTTGCGCAGGCGTCAGATCGGTATCCGCAGGAACGACCAGAATGACGTCCGTTTCTTTTACTTTTTTGGGTTTGTCGGCAGCGTTTTGCGGCGCCACGTCGGTATTTTTCAAAATCCAGGCCGCCCGTCCGGAGCCCTGCGAGGCTACCAGCGAACGCCAGGCGCCGCGTTCCTGCAAGTTGACACCGCCGGCTTTCCACATGCCACACCAGAATTCGACGGCACTTTTCACTTCCGATTCCGACAATTCCGCTTCAAAACTATCCACCATACAATCGTCGGGGAAAACGCGCACCCACAACTGGGAGTGACTGCTGCCGTCGCGCCCGGTCAGCGTTTTAAAACGTGTTTCGATGCGCACCGGGAACAGCAAAAACGGCGTGTCGTCGCTCAGTTGTTCCACCTGTACCTGCGGGTCGACGAAAAGAAATTCACCGAAATGGCCGTTCACCACTTCTCCCAACCGGCTTTTGTCTGTTTTCAGGCGATTTATCTGGATGTTCCATTTTTCCCGCTCATGCTGAATGCGGCTCCGCTCGGCGCGGTGCTGTTCGCTTTGTCCGTCGAATACGCGGTCGAGCGCGGTATCGGCCGCGTTCAGTTTTTTCAGCGCCTCTTTGGCTTGCAGCAGCGCCGTTTCGGTTTCTGCCGCCTGTTGCCGGGCACTTTGGAGGCGGTTGCGGATATCGTTGAAATTGGGCATGAAAAACAGTCTTTTATTATTGATCTGGTTGGTTTTTTAGAGAGTGAGAGAAGTGAGAGGGTGAGAGAAGTGAGAGCCGACTTCGATTTCGCCGCTTCGCTCCCGAATCTGTATCCCTGGAGCGAAAAGGTGTACTCTACGCACTCTCACACTCTCACACTCTCACTTCTCTCACCTTCTCACTCTCTGGGAGGGGGTAACATTTCCCCCGCATGCACCGCCACCATCGTCGGTACCTGGTACAAAATGTATGCGAGGTCGGCGGAGTCGGTTTCATAGCCGCCATCCTGCCAGCGCACGTGCACGTCTTCGTCATGTTGTTCGTTGCGGAGCACGTCGTCGAGGCCGTTGGGCGCGGGCGGCGTTTTCAGTTTTATTTTTCGGTTCGGGTCGTCGGGACCACCCAGGCTCAGGTCGATGTGGCTGTTGGTCACTTTCAGGTCGGTCCAGGCCAGGTCGTTCCACGTGTAGATGTCGTCGGGATTTTCCTTGCGCTCCACGTCGAAGCCGAAACGGGGTTCGCCGGGACGTTCCTTGATCACGAAAAACCAGCCGGGATTATCGAGGTCATCCTGCGTTTCGCCGGTGCCGCCGCGGGCTTCGAGCGGTGTGAGGTCGAAACCGAAAAAGTAAATGTCGGGCGCGATGAACGCTTCGAACAGTGGCGTTTTGACCTTGCTGCGCGGCGGATCGGCCTCTTCGGCGTCGCTGGCGAAGGTGACCAGCACACGTTCTTTCTGGTTGTCGATGGTCACGCCGTCGTCTTTCAACTGCCATTGCGCTTTTTGCGCAGTAATGACCGCTGTCGGGTATTTTTTCAGCAGTTCGCCGCGGATCACGAGCACGATGTTTTCGCGGATTTTTTCACCCTCGGTAGGCCGGTCGTTTTCGCCCAGCGGGTCGCGCCAGGTATGAATGGGTGAAATATCGCGCAGGATTTCCTTCCACTGTGCATCCGTCATGGCGGGTGTTCCGGGTTTCAGCAAGCCTTTTACATCCCAGAACTGCCGGAAACTGCTGCCGCGCTGGTCGGTCGGATATTCGCGCCAGAGCAGTTCGCGGGCAAATTCGTGGTTGAGGCCAAGCATGTAGGCTTCAATAAACCGGCGGTTCGTTTGCAGCAGCGTGATGCTGTTTTGCTGGATGAGGTTCAGGTTGGGCAAAAACAGTTCGTCGCTCAAATCAGCCAGTGGCTTGTACATCGGAATGTCGAATTCCGGATAACCCCATACTTCATCGAATTTCTCATCCAGTTGCCCGGCAATGTGTGGCGGAATAAAAATGCCCTGGCGTACCCGTTTCGGAATGGTTACTTCCGGGTCGATGGCGGTAAAGGCCGTTTGGGTAAATGCGTTGAGGTTGAGTTTCACTTTTGCCGGTACGAAACCTGCTTCCTTGCTGGCCACGAGTACCGTATTCACGTCTACCAGCGCATTTTTAAAACGAATGGCCTGCACGCTGTCCGTATTTCCGAAACTTGGCTGGAAGGTATCGCCGGGCAGCGTAATGTGAAAATCGGGGCTTTTCGGCAGTGCCCCTACCGCTTCCGGCGTCATATTTTCTTCTTTTACCGTTTCGGAGCGGCTCAGTTCCCGCGACCAGCGCAGCATCAGCCAGAACAGGCCGAACATAGCCACTGCCAGGGTGGTGAGCACGCCCAGTACTGCCGCGGCAGGGCCGGCCAGCAGGATGATCAGCAGGAGCAACAAGCCAATTGCCAGCGGTACATAGCGTAGCCAGGGATATTTTTTCAGCCAGGGCAGCAGCCAGGCCGGGATGTCGGAAGGTGTGGACGCAGTAGCCAGGTCGTCGAGGCTCGGCACGGCGGCGGGCACGGTTTTCGGTGGCGCAGGCAGCACCTCGCCTTCATTGACGCGGGTAAGCAGGTTGTCGGGCCGTGCCTGGGGTGTGAATTCGAGTTTTTTCACCAGTCGGGCACCCGGACGTACGATGCGGCGCATCGGCGCCGAACTCAGCACAGGCGGCACGGTGCTGTTCTGCATGGCGAAGCGAAGTGTTGCGTGGCTCATGTCGTGCACGGCCGTTACGTTTTGCGCGGTGATGCCGCTCACCGGCGTCACGATCCGTTGCTGCACCGGCGCCATGAGCATCAGCGCTTTTTCCGGCCGGGCGGTCAGGAGCGGCCGCAGGTGCAGTTCGTACCACATCGACGCCACGGCTTTGGCCATTTGCGCCTGCCGGATCTTGCGGTTGGTTTCGAGCACCTGCCCGATTTGTGCCCAGGCGGCATCCATGTATTCTTCCTGGTTTTGCTGCACGACTTTGGTGCCGAAACCCGCCGGTACCCGAAAACGCGGATCGAGATTGGCTTCGTGTATCCAGTCGTTCGTGTCGGCCAGTGGCGTCAGTTCGTCGGCCGGGTTTTCTTTTCTTTCGTATAAAAGCCGGTCTACTTTGGCGTGCCAGCGCCCGTAAATAGGCGGCGTGATGACCGGATCTGGATCTGCGTCGGGATTATCGAATTCGGTTAGATCGAGGTTTTCCGTGCCATCGTGCGCCGTGGCGGAGGTGGCATGCGCATAGTCGTCGGCCAGGTTGAGCAGTTGCGCCAGCGCCTGCTGGAACGGGTGCGGGTAGGCTTTGTCCCATTCCTCGTATTTTTTGAAATACTCCAGGTCTTTGGTTTCCAGTGTTTCCTGCGGTACCTGCAAAGCGCCGCCCAGTTTCAGAAAACCGCCCAGATCGGCGGGCGTGTTGATGGCAGGCAGGTTGGAGCCGGGTGTTTGCACGTCCATGTCGCGGGTGCCGACGCGCACGTCCACGGGTTTGGGCTGGAGCAGGCGCACCAGTTCCTCGAAAGATCCGATGGTGCCGGTGCGGAAATTCCAGCGCACGTACACGGGGAAATTTTCCGGTTCCTTCGGCGTGTATCCTGCGTGCGTTTCCCAGGCCGTCAGGGTGGCGAAATATTTGTCCTGATAAGCCGGGTCGGCAGGATCAAAACCAAGGCCTGCCAATCGGCCGCTTTCAAACGTCGGAATCAAAAAAGCGTGGTAAGCGGTATTGGGCTCCAGACTGCGCGAACACACGACGCGCGAGTACGCCAGGTCGGGATTTTGATTTAACAAATTCTGCAAAGCCGTAGCCGCAGCAGCGCCGTCGGGTGAAGAAATGGGGTCGTGCAGCGGCTGCGTGGCATGCACGTGCGCCCAGGCCCACAACTGGTCGGGCAGCGGAAATTTGGATGCCGCATCGGGCACGGTGATGTACGGCGAACCTTTATCGCGCAGGTCGGCGGCCTCCTTGAATTCCCCTTCTTTCAGTACCACGAGCGTGATCCAGGGACGCAGGCGGTTGCCGTTCGGTGCGGCGGGCGTGTAGCGCCAGGGAAAATCCTCGTCGTAGAACTCGATGTAAGGCAGGTAGTTCGACTCGAAATTCGTCAGGTTCGGCCGCACGTGCGGCTCGTGTTTGATGATGATCCGCGGATCGATGCCGATGATGTCGCCCGGGCCTACGAGTTGCACATTCCGGGGAATACTTTCGGACAAGGGTTCGGGGCCGCCTTCGCCCTTAATTTCGAGCGTGACGGCGGCCGTGGCGCGCAGTTTCACATTCACGTCTTTGTCTGCCTCCGTGATATTGTTGGCCAGCCCCTGCCGCAGCCAGGGCAGGAAAGAATAGGTGCCTAATGGGTGACTCATGGTGCGGAGAAAGTTTCAAATTGAGGAATGACGTGCAGTTGTTCCTGAAGCGCCGGTTTTGCTGCCACTTGCGTGCGCAGGAATTCCCGGGCCTGGGCTTCGCTGGAAAAAACGGCCTGGTCGGTAAATGCCGCGTTGTTGCTGCTAAATGCTACTACGTACTGGTCGGGCAGCATCTGAACAGCCTCTGCGTAGGGTTTCCGCTGTTCTTTAAAACTTTGTGAAAGCACGTTTTTGGAAACCATGCCGCCTTTTACAAAATGATAGAACAGCGAACTGATAAGGCGGAAGTACTTGACAACGAAGCGTTTGTAATTGCTGTCGATGATGATCGTTTCGTAACGGACAATGCGTTTGACCGACTTGCTGGTTTTGATCTGGTTGCCGCTCACCGACACGTCCACGCCGCCCGCATTGGCTTCGTAGGAAGGGCGGGAGATTTTTTCGGCATCGGTCATGTTCTGGAACTGCGCCAGGGCGAACTGTTCGTCCACCTTGCCCTTCACGCCAAGGTTGGCGGTGTTCACCTGCACGCTGAATTTTTTCCCGTCCTCGGCTTTCTGGCTGCCCACTTTGTCGAGCGTGAGGTCGAGCGGAATGGCGCGCTGGCTGATGCGCAGTACGCCGACGGGATGCAGCACCAGCAGGTCGGCCGCACCTTTCAGTTCGCGCATACTCACCAGCAGGTTGCTGCCGGCGGGCAGTTCGGCTTTCCAGTTTTCTATTTTTTCGAATTCCGCTTTCAGCAGCGGCATCACCTTGATCGGCGGCAGGGAAGTGTCCTGCGTATCGCCCCAGGTGACGTCGAAATCGGCCGAAAATTCCCAGAACAGGATGGAAATGTAGCCCGATCCGCGGGCCCGGTACGGTGTCGGGCCTTCGAGCGAAAATTCCAGACGGATGCTGAACGCGTCGAAACCGAACACGGTAAGCCGCACGGAAGCCGAAATTTCCACAATGAAATAGAACGGCGAAAACTGGAACAAGGCGTCGAAGGAAATGTGTCCGTTGATGCCGAAATCGGGCAGTCCGAAACCGATTTCCGCCCGCGCGCCCAACTGAACAGTGTTGGAAGTGACCGCAAAATAACCCTCGATGCGCACCCGGTAGGCCGGGTTGTTGGACAGGTCGATGGCAATGCGCCGCGGACTCGGGAAGGGCAGCGGCGGTGGCGTAAAGCGTGGGTGGAAACCGCCCACGGACACGACGAAATTGGGTTCGTTGCCCCAACTGACCAGCAGACCCATTTCTCCTTCCAGTGTGATAAACAACACCCGCGAATCGAACATGCTGGCAAAAAACCAGAGCCGTTGCTTGTCGAATTCCACTGCACCGATAAAGGCGATCTGGATCAGGATCAGCGGCGCGTCTTCTGTCGGGATGCCTACTTTCAGCACGCCCACAATGGCGAAATTGCCCGGAATTTCTATGATAACGCCCAGTGCCACGCTGATGAGGGTAGGGGTGCCCCAGCCGAGTTTTACCATCGGACCGACGAGGAATTTTCCTTCTTCGGGCGGGAAAATAGCGCGCAGGTCGCTGATGATCCGCGGCGCATTGGCCACGATATCGCCCTGCGGGAACATGATGTTGTTGAGCGTGCCGTTGCGGATACCCTGGGCCAGCACTTCCAGTTTCACGGTGCGGTTGAGGCCGATCAAACCGCCGATGCCAACAAACGTAAAGCCGAATCCCAACTGGATGCCCGGGCTGAATTCCACGGTCATAATGATCAGCAGCGAAAAACCTTTCGAGCCGTCAGGCATTTTTGTGGTGATGAGGCCGATGGCGCTGATCGTCACAAAACCGCTGATATCGAGTTGCAGTACGCCGGCGTATTCCTCCCGGTCGAAATCGAAAAACAGGTAACCGCCGCCACGCACGGCCCCGGCATCGATGGAAAGCCCCACGCCATTCGGTGGTTTGAAGCCGAAACTGAGGTCGGCCGGGCCGAGGTTGCCCTGCTGGAATTTTAGTTTGGTGCTCAGGCCGATGTTTTCTACCACGGCTTTCAGCGGTCCAATGTCGAGTTTGATAGTGGCGCCGGCGTCGAGTTTGAGTTCCTCGCCGGAAGGCGCCAGTTCGAACTTCAATCCCTGTATGCTCAGCGGCCCGAGATCGATGTGCACGGCCAGTTCGATGGCCAGTTTGGCATTTCCCTGCAAATAAAAACCCTGGAGCAGGGAATAGCCAAACGCCAAACCCGCTTCGGCCTGCACATTGAGGCCCGACAGGATCTGACTCAAAAAACCGTCGCCCTCGCCGCCGTTCACCACCAGCCGGATGGCCTGGATTTCGCCCTGGAAGCCTGCGTCGATCTGGCCGGTAGTATTTTGCAAAAACCAGGTAGCGCCCAGGCCTTGTACGGCCAGGCGGGTGCCTCCGGCGGAGCCGATCAGGATAATTTCCTGTGCGGCCTCGGGTTTTTCTCTGATTTTCAAGGCAATACGGAAATTGCCGGTCAGGTTCAACAACCCTTCCGCATCGAAGGGCGGGCGCAGCACCACGCCGATGCCGGTCAGTTCGGCGTTCGATTCCAGTACCAACTCGCCGCGGTCGCACACGGTGAATGTGAATTGTGCGGTACCCAGCAAATAGGGTAGCAGCGCGAGGCCTTTTTTCTTGCTCCCCTGCGCTTCGGCAGGCGTAAAATTGATGCCGAATTGCGCGTATGTTTCCGGCGTCAGCCCTTTCTGGAAAATGGGCATCCGCAGTTCCTGCAAATCGGGCGTGGGATTACCAAGCGCGGCTCTTGTTGCGTCGGACTGGTGATAGATCCCGCCGGGCAGTGTAAACGCCCGCAAAACACCTTCCAGCCGCGTCAAAAATTTATCGCTGTCAAAATCGGTGTCCCATTTGTACACGTCGTTCACAATCTTGCCCGGATCGGAGAAATAATCGGGCACACGTTCCCAGTTGATCTTGCGCACCGGCGTGCCGGTCGGGGCATCCGGCGTGTGTTCGATGGCGCCGAGGAGCAGCAACATGGCATGTGCGGTCTGGCTGTTCTGGTCCATGTATTCCAGCAGCAGAAAATCTGTCAGTCGCCGCGGCAGATCGCTGAGGTCGGGTACGGCGGGCGCGTTGGTTTGAAGTTCGGAAAGCAGGTCGCTGATCTTCACGGTCGTTTCCACCACATTTCGCAGGATATTGGCAATAGCCGCAGCCACGCCCACTTCGCCGGTAGCGGTGGCCAGTTCCTGCACGGAAGCCGCGAGGTTACCCGCCGTGCCCGCAAGGCTGGTCAGGGCGCTGCCGAAAGCACCGTTGGAAAATTCATACCCCAGGCCCTTAAAAAAGGTAACGGCCCGTTCCGGAGAATTGATCGTGCGCAAAGGCGACAGCGCGCTGCCGGTTTGCGAAAGGAAGGATTGGAAAGCGTCTGCCATGAGTGAAGTGCGAAGTCGTTAAGAGTGCGAAGCCGTCAGTGCGAAGTGCGAAGTCCGGGATAATTCGAAGTTGTCAGTGCGAAGTCAAGTTCAATAAAGCCCTGAAAGGGCGCCAGCATCAGCCCGCGCCAACGGCGTGGGTTTTCGTTCGTGTAATGTTCCATCAAAACGGCCCCGTAAAATCCCCGCAAGCCGATTCGTCCTCACCGGACGGCATCGGTCGTTTGCGCATACAGTTCATATACCGCGGCAAGGGGCAAATAGATACAAGCGAGGTGCGGTCGTCTCCGACCAGCCCGGCCACCTGCCGGTGGGCTTGTGTGTTAATATTAGCAGTCAGGTAAGCGCCGGAAGCAGGAAGCGGGTCCGCCCACAGGCATTTGAACCACGACTGAAATGCGGGTCCCTTGTATGCATCCAGTACGATCAGACCATTTTTGCTCAGTTGCGGTTTGCCAAAAACATATACCGGCAGCCCGGCAAACAACAGGTAGTAGCACAATCCGTCGCCCGTTTCCAGGCTGGTAGCGGCGGCCGTCATAAACGTTTTTAAGGCGGCCAGCGGACCGGTATCCAGGTGGTCGTTCAAACCCGTCTGATAACCCCGGATGACGCCCGGATTGAGGGGCGGCGCGGCGGCAGGTACCACTGAAGCGCTCAGGGCAGTATTGACGGATTGAAGTTGGGTAAACAAGGTGTTCAACTGCGCAGGTGTGGCAGAATCGGACACCGTGGCCAGCAGCGAAGCATTGTGTCCCGGCAATGCAGCGGCCAGCGTCGCCATGCCTGACAGCACGCCTGCGCTGGGCACCGAGGCATTGGGTACATTAAAAAAGTCTTTCAGTTTCCCGATGATCTCGGTAAAATTCATCGGGTTCAGGTCCGCAAGTCCCGGTGTCGGAATAAACAATGCCGGAATTTCGGAACGCCATTGCAGGCCCGCGAAACGTGCCGTTCGGCCTGTAAGCAAGGTATTCCAGAAATCAACATGCAGCGGCCGGACGCGGAGCAGATCCGCCCATACGGAAAATTTTTCCTTAAAAGCCGTTTCGTTGTGCCCCCAGTGCCCGCCGGTAATCAGGGCTCCGATATTGGCGCGGGTGCCGGGGCGTTCCCGGTCAATTTCCGGGTAATTCTGAAAATGCCGGGGCGCCGATATTTTCGGTTCCTGTCCTGTGCGACCGAAAAACGTGCGCAGCGCTTCTAAATATTCTTCATCCTGCCCAACCCGGCAACCGCGCACATCGACCCATGAACTGCTGTCGAGTTTTTGACGGGCGTTATCGAGGTTGGTGCGGAAAGTGGGCATGGCAGCAGGAATAGCCAGGAGTGTGGGGAAGTCGTTCATGCTGTCGTCGTCGAGGCCCAGATGCGGGTGGAAATCGCCCACGCCCGGCAAATCGTCGTATGTCATGCCCGTTATCAGGGTTTTCAGGTCTAATATCTGCTGGTCAGTCGCGCTCCAGTCGGCGCGTACGAGCGGTTTCAGAGCGTCGAGAATAGCGCCCACGAAATTTGCCAGCGTCGTGCGCTGGCCGCTCGTCAGGCCGTCCCTTTGGGAAGGATTTCGTTTTACCCGGCCCGGATCGCGCAGGTAAACGATGTCGAAGCAGTATTTAAAATATTGCAGCAGGTTGCCATTGGGCCTGCCCGAGGTTTGCAAACTGAAAGGTGTGAGGCGGGCCGTTGCGTTCGGGCGGGCCCGTACGGCGGTCATAAGTCGCACTAGAATGGAATCCCAGTTGAACAAATGGTTGACGCCGGTGGGGAACGGGCTCAACAATTCCAGTCCCCGCAGATCGCTTTCCGCAAATGCCGTAAAAATCTCCTTATTGGTGCCAGTCACGCCATTGGTAAAAAACGGAATGATCATGCCGCGTGGATGCGCATGGCTCACGACCACAACTTTTTGCATCGCGGATTGCTGACTCAGGTGCTGGAGGATTTCCACGATGGAATTTACCTCGTGCACGTTGATGCCGAAAAACTGGTAGTACCGCTTGGCACTGCCCAGGAACCCGTCTTCGGCGCGCTCCCGCACATATGCTATTTGCGGCACACGCTCCGGTTTGCCCTGAAAGGCATTGGGCGCAGGCGCCGGATCGCCGCCACCCGAGGCGGGCAGTACGCCGGCGGCGGCGGTGCGGCTGTCGGCAGCCCTGTTTTGTTTGGTTGATTTGCACATATGCGGCCGTGAAGATGTTTGAGGATTCGAGGATTTGAAGATGCGAGGATTCGAGTATTTGATTTCAGATACTCGAATACTCGAATCTTCAAATCCTCAATCATGCTACGCCAGTCGTTTCAACGTCTCATTAATGACATCGATCTGCGGTATCGTGAACTGATTGAATCCTTCCACATATTTTTCATTCATAATCGTATTGTCGAGGTGCGCCAGTGCGAGCATGTGTCCGAGTTCGTGTTTCAGCACACCGGTAAATCGTTGTTCGGGCCCGATAACTCCCGAACTTTTCAGGATGGCGTCAATCTTGATGATGCCGATTTTTCGAAAAGTCGGCTGTTTGAGGTCTGTATATTTTCCGGGAATACCGAAACCGAGTACGCTGTCCTTTTCCCAGTCTTTTTCAAAATCCTCGTACGGATGCACCGGAGCGGTTTCGCGGGTATCGGGTCCTGTTATTTTCCAGACCTTGGTTTCTTCCGGGATATAATGATCATGCAGAAGAGCGGTCATTTCATTTGCGCTGGAATCGGGGAGTGCGTCGTAGTTGAAAATGTAAAACGGGAATTTCATCTTGCCGAAACACCCTTTTTCGGTCTGGCTCGGATTGCTGTGGCGGTATTCTACGTGAAAGGTAAATTCGGATAAACTCTGTTTGAGGGCCGGTTGAAGGCCCGGTGTGTTTTGAAGCCCGTTGTAAAAGGTGCCGACTTCTTCCAGCGCGTCGTGTTTCAGGTCCGAGTTGCTGTCGATCAGGCCTTTGGGGTCGAACACGATGATCCGTACGTTTTTGCCGTCGTTTTCAACCGGGCAGTTGGGCGGAATATCGCTGGGTTTGTGCGGACTGGAGTGGCTGCGGGTGGTTTTACACATGTTTTCTTTGGTTCGGGGGATAGGGGATGATCGAAAAGGGATATCTATTTGAAAATCAAGGCGTCACGGGTTTCGCAACACCGGCCCCTGCCGGAAATGTTTCACGATCGATTCCAGCCGAACGCCATTAAAACCGGTCAAAACGTCAGAAAAGGAAGTTCCGGGAAAATACCGGTCGCGCAGGGTTTCCAGAATTTTCCCGCACACGGTGATATTGCTTTTCGGAAAACGCAGCAAGTTGAACAGATCGATCTTGTCGTCGGGGCTCAGGCCGTTGAATGCCTGCAACAGGTTTTGCAGCGGCACCACGCGGGCGGTGCCGTTTTCGGGAATTTCCGTCCAGGGTAAATATGGGTCGGTCCCGCCGCTGGTCCTCGGTAAAGACATCGCCAGCAGCACCGGCCGAATGCCGCACACGCCGGCGGCTTCATTGGCCCGTACGTCGAGGTTGGGGTCGGCGCCGTTGAGGATAGCCGCCAGTTGTTCGATCTGCCGGGCACGGTGTGCGTTGCTGCGTTGCAGCACGCCGTCGTACACCTGATCGAAGAGCAGTTTGAAAAAACTGTCGCCGCTTTCCGGCACGGCAGGTTGTACGCCGCGGTAATAAATATTGTAGTCGTTGACGAGTTCGCGGGCTACCTGCGGGTTGGCGATGCCGGGGCCGGTTTCGTTGTCGGCGGCAGAAATGATTGCTTCCAGTTCGGGGTTGAGTTCCAGCACGTCCTGGCTCATGGTGAGTGTGCCGGCGCCTCCGGAAAAGTTAACGGTGACGGTGAGTGCTCCGGTGGACTGCGGCTGGTACGTGTATTCGCCTTGTATGGTGTTCTCGCGCTGCACCTCGGCGCCGTTTTCGGAAAATATCCATTCGTAACCCGTCACCGAGTCGGCGAGGCCGCTGTCGGTTATAAAAACGACGTAGGTATTGTCGCGGTGCACCACCACGGGGCTGCTGACGTGCGCGATCAGCACGGAACGTGCATCGGCGGCAGGAGCGGCCTGGCCTAAATCGGCAGGCTGAAAATTGGCAGGAACCCGGCGTTCGGTGTTACGGGCGCTCATATTGGTAGTCAGGATAAAGGTGAAATCTGTAGGATTATGCATTTACAGCAACTTGCGTGAACAGGCAAGGCGCTTGAACAGATCACTTTAACACTTCATAAGAGGCATTCGATTACGAACGGGACCGCCGGACTATTCGGCTAAAGGCCGAAATCGGGTGTTTGGTTTTTTGTGTTTAGTGTTTGGTGAACACAAGACACAAAAACGGGACACACCCTAAAAGGGCGATTATGAGTAAATAAAAGTAGGTCCTTTTTCTGTGTTTGCCGTTTTTCAGTTCAATATTAACAGAATTTGGTCACATACATTACAAACACGGGTGCGTCGTGTAGCGCACGGTAACCGATCCGGTGAGTTCGCAGCCGCCCGGCGTGGTGACGGTTACCGAATACGTTCCCGGCTTGTAAATCGTCAGATTGGGCGTCTGATGGCCGGTGCTCCATTGGTAGGTGCTGTATTTGCCTTCCACTTTGAGGGCGGTGAGTGAGCCCGGGCAAATGATGGTTTCGCCAGAAATTTGAAGGCCGGTGCGCAGGGGTTTGGCGGTGCTGGTATCGCGCGGGGCCGATTGGGCGGCGGCGGAGAGGGCGGAGAGGAGGAGCGGGAGCAGGAAGGTGTATTTCATTGTGGTTCGGATTTTTTACCGGCTGATGGAGACGGCACGGTGATGAACTTAATGGTAGCACGGCCTTCAGGCCGTCGGGAAAAGGCCATTTATGAAAACATTCAGAGCGCCCTGAAGGGCCCTCTTCCCGACAGCCTGAAGGCTGTGCTACCAATAAGTCACAACTTGAGTTAATTAATATACGATGTACGCTCTATGTCGTATTTGGGTTTTCGGATAAATATTTCCCCTGCATGTTTTACGGTACGCCGAGGGCGGACTAAATCCATAAAAAATTAAAAAAGTGGCCGAAAGGCCATCAAAAATCTGCGGAAATCTGCGCCTTCTGTGTCGCCCGCAGTGCCATTGTTCCTGCAAGGGGCGTAGCCGAACAAACACCTGCTCTCTGTTAAAATTCCCCCCACCTGTTCACGCCCTTCCCCGCCACTTCATTAACCTCCAGTTCAGAAAACCGGCGTACCTCCCAAGGCCACTCCAAAACCGAATTCCCACCTGAGTTCCTGCCAAGCGGGGGCGAGCCGGTTTTTTGAACGAAAACCGATTTCCTCACTCTTTAAAATCAAAGGAACATGGCTATCAAAATGCAGGGCGCTTGGTTTATCCGCGTCAAAGCCAAAAACGCATCATTCCCACAGGAATTCATTGTCTCCGGCGCCTCCAGCGGCAACGGAACCTACCCGGGCACCCAGGCCGGCGAAATATTCGTCACCGGCGCTTCCTGGACCATCAGTGTCCGAAATAACCCCGGCACAGGCTTTCAGTCGTCGCAGATGAAACTGAAATTCCCTACCACTTCCGGCGGGTTCCGGCAATTCGATATCGAATCCAACGACGCCGGCAACGACCAGGATTTCGACGACCTCATCCTTACCTGCCGCACACCGGTGACGGCCAACGACCACCTCATTTACGGACACGTGAGCGATTACAGCGGACCGTGCATTTTCAATCCCTGCTTTCCATACTGGGTGATCGACACGCCGATCAAACTCCAGGAAGCACTGCGCATTCCCGACCTGCGCAAGTACCTGCTGGAAATAGACCCGAACCTGCTGCGCCGCATTCCGAAGCCCGGCCCGCCGGATCCCATCGGTCCTGTATCGCTCAATCCTCAGCCCTTACCGCCACTTAAATTCACTCCTATTGCCATCGCTGCACCCGGCCAACTTGCCACGCCGCTGAAACAACGTTTCCTCGTTCGCACCGAAGAAAAAGCCTTCGAAGCCAATGCTGTCGGTAAAAAACAGGCCCACGCTGCCGACGCATCCGGCGCCATGACCTACCAGGCCGTCAAAAATATCCAGGAAATTCCGCCGGCTGCTATCAGTGCCGACGTAGCCGCTCTGAACCGCAACGCCAAAATTTCCTCCGCCATCGCCCGTTTCCGTTTTTGCGACAGCGATACCCTGGCCAACGTGCGGGTGCGTTTCTGGGAATACGACCGTACCGACGCCGAAAAAGCCGGCGGCGCGTATTCCGGCGAAGGCGAACGAACAGCCCTCGGCTCCACACTCACCGATGATTTCGGGAACTACATTTTCCGTTTCACTACCACGCCCGACGATACGGTGGATGAAATCCAGAACGACCTGGCCGAAGGCGAAAACGCTTTCGTAGCCGTAGCACCCGACATCATTGCGGAAGTTATGCAACCTTTGAGCCCGTCGCTGCCCGCTTTCGAAACGGCCGCATACTGGAACATTCCGCTGCTGAAGCGTATCAACATCTGTGTGCCGCGCGAAAAAATCGGTGTACGCCCGCTCGCCTGCGAAGGACAACATATCCTTCAAGGCGTAGGTAATATTCCGCTGGCGGCTCCGTCGGGCAGCGGCGCCCGGGTAAGTGCCGACACCTCTTTGAGCAGCATCGGCATCATCACTTCCACCAATTCGCTGGGCCCACGCACCGACTGCTCGGCCTGGGCCGGCACCCTGCTGCTGCGCGGATGCCTGAAAAACCAGACGGTGAAATATTACACGCTCGAACACCGTCGGCCGGGTGAAGACTGGCAGCAACTGAGCGTGGAATTCACGTTGCCACGCTTTTTCGGCGCCTTCCTGTCCAGTGCACAGGTGTATCAGGGTATCGTTAACGGCAAGGCAACTTACCTGAACGTCGAAACCGATGGCAACGACTGGCTGATGGCTTTCCGCAACATCAAAGCGCAGATTCCGAGCACCATTTTCCCGGAAAGCGGCCCGCGCGAAATCCGGATTACCGGCCTCAACGCCGCGTACGCTCCCGTGGCAGGAGTGCAGGAAACGCTCGTGCTGTTTATACTGAACAACGGTATCGATCTCGACCTGAAACCCGAAATTGAAATGGTCGGCGTGGGTAAAATCACGGAATGCGGCCTGTTCACGCTGCCTGCCGACAGGGAAAATCCGGTGATTCAGGTGAGTTTCAAATCCGTGCAATCTAATGTGCCGCCCGTTTATGGCGGCTACGGATTTATGAGCGATTACGCGGTCGGTATGACCAAAGGCGCGTCCGGTTTCGCTACCACCAATCCGCCGAGTCCCGCCAACCCGCGTGCTGCGGGCGTCTGCGACCTAACGTTTACGGGCACCAACACCGAACCCGGCAATGTGGCCGGTTACGTGGACCTCGAACTCAGTCCGGCCTCGGGCCGCTGGCTGGAACCCAACCAGACGTTCTGCACCTTCGGCGTGTACCTGAACGGCCACCTCCGCCGCACCGACGGACAAAGCAATGAAGGGTATTCGAGTGCGGTTCCGGTGTTGTTCGGGATTCAACGATGAATTTGTGAGTTGTCAGTTGTGAATTGTGAGTAGGCTTCGCTCTTGGTCTATTCACAATTCACTACTCACCACTCACTATTCACAACTCACAACTCACAACTCACAACAATGGCCCTCCTCCTCTCCTTCCTCCTAGGTTCCTTCGCCGTCTGGCGGGTTACCCACCTGTTCCATGCGGAAGACGGGCCGTGGGACGTACTGGTGCGATTGCGCAAGTGGCTGGGCAACGGTTTTTTCGGTCAACTGACCGATTGTTTCTACTGCCTGAGTTTGTGGGTGTCCGCGCCGTTTGCCTGGATGTTGTGTGTTGATGTTCGATCAGGGTTCCTGCTTTGGCTGGCCATGTCGGGCGCGGCGATTTTACTACAGCGATTTACAGAAAGAAATTCACCTCCTTTTCCACCCAATACATACGAAGAACTATGAGTTGTTGCGGTTCCAAACGGCGGGATTTCCTGCCTCCATCCAATCATTTTTCCACGCCCGTGCAGGCGACGGAAGTCGTTTTTGTAACATTCAGATACACCGGACAGCGCGGCATCGCAGTCACCGGCGGCGTGACGGGCCGGAAATACCGGTTCCTGAACCCCGGCGATGAAGTGCAGGTAGACGGCCGGGACGCGCCGGGCATGTCGGCCGTACCCAATACGGTTCGGGTGTACACGTAGACCCGAACCCCAGTTCGGGGAGTTACAGGAAAATCTTGGGTTGATTCAGGATTGCTGGTGTAACAGCCCGATCACTTCCCGCACCGTTTTCGGCTCCCACCAGCGTATCAACCGAAGCACAAACGTCACCCAGCCGCGCGGCCGGCGGATATTTCCTGCCACGCAAGCCACCATCGAGTCGATTTGTTCGATATAAGCGGCAGCCCCCAAATCGGGCAGTTGTGCCAGCGCTGTGGCATTGGCCCAGGCCGCCTGCCGCGCTTTGGTGATGCTGAATTCGATAACAGCCTTGTCGCGGTTCCGCATGATCCGGCGGATAAAATGCATGGGCCACCAGATGCGTTCCAGGCGGGCCTGCATGCCGTCGGTGAGCGCCGAGATGATGTCGTTGATTTTGTTGAAATCGTTCTGGAGTCCGTAAATAGCCTCTCCCGGGGCCGTGGTGGCCGCTGCGATCGCTAAATCGAGATTAATATGCGTATTTACCCCAAGCACAAGGTGTTGTAACACAATGAGCGTATCGTCGGTGCAGGCGTCGAAGGCGGCCTGCCAACTTTTCGTGACCGGTTGCTGTAGGTTGTACTGTTGCCAGGCGGACAGATAACGCCCCGCAAAAATGACGTCGAGCCGCTCCATGCGCTCGTTGTTTTCGAATGCGCCGGCACGAATCGCGTCGCGCACGGCCACCGTCATTTCGCGGTACAGGATCGCAAAATAGGCCTGCCGGGAGCCTTGGGTTTCACATTGCAAAATGACGCCGTCGAGGGCGTCGATGACTTCCTGAATCGTCTGGGCCTGCATAGGATTGTTTTAAAAGTTTTGGTCGGGCTAAGATAATGACGACTTTTTGTAGTAAAATAGATTAAATACAATACCTTTGCCGCTCATTACTAACCTTTCCCAATTTATTATGAGTCAGATTTTTGAAACCATCAAACAAAAAGTAGCGGAAGCGGAAGCAGACGTTGCAAAATTCACCCAGGGAAACAGCGCAGCCGGTAGCCGCGTAAGAAAGGCTATGCAGGAACTGAAGCAATTGGCACAAGATATGCGTCAGCACGTGCTGGAAGCAAAAAATGCTGCAAAAACCGGAAAATAAGTAATTCATTCCCCGGTTAACTGGTAAAACAGAAAGCCTCCGAACGGTTTCGTTCGGAGGCTTTTTTTGTTGGGATTTGGGCGGCTTCGCCGCTTGTAGGAATAATGGCTGCGCGGATGACGCGGATGTTGCGGATGGACGCGGATTTTTGTGGCCTGACGGCCACCTTGCTGAACTTTCGGCAATTATATAAATCATAGTAAAATCCGCGTTAATCCGCCTAATCCGCGTCGTCCGCGTAGCCATTATTCCTACGACGGGCGCAGCCCAACTAAACAAATGACACTAAATTATTCACAAAACCGTGTTTTTTAGGATTGGCCCGTTTCGGTCTTTTTGAGAAGTGTTCCGGTTGTTTTGAGATGTGTTTGACTGGGTAGGCCAAACGCTCCGGTTGTTTTGAGAAGTATTTGGGTTCCGGAGTGAAATTTTTAGGTCACAGGGTTAAA
>Ga0209717_1000957_pt1 | contig 33450 bp, 39 predicted proteins | sample AD_UKC048_MetaG_FD_184418 | JGI IMG/M metagenome (GOLD analysis project Ga0209717, IMG submission 184418) | Active sludge microbial communities of municipal wastewater-treating anaerobic digesters from USA - AD_UKC048_MetaG (SPAdes) (version 2) | ecosystem: Engineered > Bioreactor > Anaerobic >...
GTCATCTTTTACGCAAGAGGTTAAATTGATGCTTCCTGAATTGGTTACCGTTATAGTTGGTGTGGTTCTTTTGTTTACAGCAAAACCAATCCTTTCTCTGGTCACTCGAATGGCATCATTGTTTTGACGTCTAGCTTCCCAAGTACCAGTTTCGTAATACCTCTGACACGCCCTTAATTCTTCTTCATAACTCTTAGGCATAAATGGTAGGGCTGTATCTCCAGCACAGAGTTGCACTTGGGCGATGTCAATCGTGCCTGAACCTACATAAGATTCAGCAGTTCCACCACCAAAGTTATTCGTGGCAATAGTAGTCCCCCAAATATAATAAAAATCGGGTTCTAAATAATCATCATTACCTGTCCCAAAAGTTTTGCTTGCTAATGTATTTGTGGTAAAAGTATGAGTAAACTTTTGCCATGAAGAGGTTAAACTTATAATTGTTCCAGATATATCTTCCGTTGCGCTTGGGCTACCCCCAGTCCCATAAAATTGCCGCAATTTAAACGCCAGTCTTTTGTTAGCAATACTTGATCTAGCCCAAAAAGACATTGTTACTGTTTTTCCATCACCTGCCAAAAATCTTGTAGCGTGTTCAATTCTATTTCCAATTAAGTGTAATGCGCTATTTCCAAAAGATGATCCTGCGCCATTAACTGTTAACCTAGCGTAATAAAATGCGTTAGGAATATCACCAGACGTTAATATTTCTCTTGTTCTTGAAAGAGTTGGCAGTGTTCCACCATCTTTAGAGATATAATCTCTCCACCTATCAGCAAAATAAATATTTGCACCATCTGCTGGTGTAAAACTCACCCCCCTCTGCCACACATCAAAATTACCATTGATTATAGCTTGACGAGAGAGAGAAGAGTTATAAATTGGGCTAGTAGATGGCAAGTTATGCACACCAGCGGCGGTGTGTTCAACCTTAAACTGGTCAATTACTCTTTTAGCCCAGACTGCATCCGCAACAAACTCAACGATTGATCCAACTGCGTGAGTTCTAGCTGCACCACTATCATCTACGTTTCGTGTTTCAATGAGAACAGTATTTCCAGAAGTTCCTGTATATGAGATAAATTCTCTACTTGATGGAGTAGAAGTACCATTAGAATTTACTCTATTGATAACTAATACTCCTGGTACATTGTCTATACCCTCTACGTCATCGAAGGTAATTGCATCTCCAGTAGTAGCAGAACTCAGTAATTGAGCCGCTAAAGTCTTTTGGATTGCGTTCTTGGTTGTTGGATAATAAAAATCACTTGCCATATAAACTCCTTTTTCCTTCTTTTAACTGAAAGAGAAAGGGGTTATCAAGCTTTTAGAGTAGGAGTCTGGATTTTTGTATTTATTTTTCTAATTTTGATCTTTTTAACTTTAGGAGCTTTGAATACTTTAGCCGCAACAATCTTTACTTTGGGTATTTTGGGTGGAGCAATTTTCTTTAATGCCGGTACTTTTATTTTCTTTGCTTTCTTAGCCTTTGAACCACTAGATGATACTTTTTTAGTTTTACTGTCTACTTTAATTGCCTTTAATTGCTTACCCTCATAGTAAGAGATGATGTTTTTATCCACTAGGTCATCTATGACCCCAGGAGCTAGTACCATCTTACCGTTTACTTCACGTCTTTGATCAACGAGCCATGAATATATATCCTCTTTTGAGGCACCAGAAGCCATCATTTTCGTCAGTTCTTCTTCAACATACATACTCTTAAGGTCATTAACTTGTTTGGCGATTTCATGGTACTGATAATTCTCTGGTTTTGCTCCAATCTTACTTAGTAAAGCAATAGAGGCATCATCTTTTTGTTGTTGGGTTAGGGTATCTCTTGAATTGATGTTTGAGATTTGACTCCATATGTCTTTTTCATAGATAGCTTGCTCGTATGAAGAATTAGAGGGCTTAGTTACTTTTGATTCATAATAGGTGGCTATCTCTTGAGGAGTAAGTAATTGAGGTGAGTTATCAAACTTTGCTTGAATAACAGACAAGTCCTCCGATGTTTCTCCATTGGTGGGTACTACATCAGATTTACCTCGTTTATTCATAATAGAGTCATAAAATGCCTTTGCCTTTTCTACTCCTTGAGATTCAAGAATAGATTTATAGGCACTAGATTGTTTATCACCCAGGGTTGAAGTATCGCTATCGAAGTATTTTCTTGCCTCTGGAATAGCATATTGACCAAATGCTCCGGCTTGAATTGTATTTCTGAGATTTTTTTCCACCGGGAATCTTACCCTACCAGACTGGCTCTCTGAATAACCTTTATTTACCGACGTTAACCCCTCAATTGTTCGTTTTATTTGTTGACCGCCAAATGGAGGTACAAGTTTAGTTAGTGGGTCTTGGAGACTACTGGCGGCCAGTAGTCCACTACCGAATCTAGTTGGATCGCCCTCACCAAACAGCTTTTCTCTTGTAGGCAACTTACTACCTAAGACATCACCGCCAAACTCAGGATATATACCTGCTAAAGTTTGACCGAATGGAAGATTGGATAATATCTCTCCGGCAAGCCTACCAGCGCCAAGCATTAGCGCTTCTTGAGGATTTTCTGCTTCTTGCGCGGTTTCTACAGCATCAACACCAGCACCAATCGGATCAAATGAAACATCATTGCCTCTTATTCTCTTGGCCAGATCATTCATTAAATAAGATGCAACAAAGAAAGTGACAAACTTTCCGGCTTGTTTCTCACCAGCCCATTCTTTCATCACATGCCAGATATTACTTACCTCTAATTGAAATGGTGCAATCAGTTGGAATACCTTAGACTTTTGGAGTAAAGGTACTTCTCCAATTCCTCTACCGGCCACCATTTTTCTAGTCATATCATCTGCATACTTAACAGGTTCGGTTAAACCATTCTTAAGTGCTTTTTCGTATAGTGAACTCCAGATATATCTAGTGCCAACCTCATCACCAAACTTAGTGATAGCGATTGCGGTTTTTTTAGCACTTGCCAGCACGCCAACATCAAACTGACTGAATGGGTCTTTAAGCCTAGTCTTTAGAAACTGCGACTGATTCATCGCTTCATCAGGTTTAAGTATTGAGGATAAATAACGTAACGCACCCCTACCCGAGTTGTCTATTCCTGCCTCTGCCACACCTTGAGGAATATTAAAGAATTGCGCAATGGCCGAGGATAAGTTTCCAAGAATAACATTAGCTTTTGTTCTGGTGTTTATCCAATTAAGTACTCTAAAAGGTTTTCTGCCAATATATTTTTGTAATGCTCTATCAGCCGGATTGGTTTTTCCTGCCAGATCGTTAGCGTAATCATCAAGAAATTCAATAAAGTTGTTTAGTTTCCCATACTCTGGGGTCTTTGCATCAGAGGTTGAGTTGACCAACTCAGTTCTAAGTTGTCTAAACCTATCAATAAAAGGATCAATTCTCTTGGCGTATGTTTGAGCCTGAGCATATTCTAAGAATCCACCCACCGCGTCATATTCAGTTTTTAATCCTAATCTTTGTTGAGCAAATGATAACCACTTAGATTTTGGTTTAACGTATTCACTCATTCCAGCAAGTGCCGGGTCAATTCCGGCTGGAGTTTCAAATAGATTTTTAAGTCCTGCAAATGTACTGGATAAATCTCTGAAATGTCGGTAATAATCACTCCTTCTAGGAATTATCTTGTCTGGAGAATTGGGATAGATTTTTCTACGTACTTCATTGACCTGTTTCAATAAATCATCATAGGCTGATCTAAACCACTTGTCCGACTCAACAATGTTGTCCGCCTTATTCTTTCCGAACTCTTTAACTAAAGAATTGTAATCTCTTAGTTTTTCACCATATTGTTGAATTGCGGCACTTTCCTTCGAACCCTTTTGAAAGTTAAACTTGTCTACAACATTCTTCCTAAGTCCAGTAGCGAGGTTCTCTAAATCATCAACCATATCGCCCTTGGCTTTATCAAATGGCTCAAGTATCTCTCTTTTTGCCTGTGAGTTGGGCCCAAACACCCTGTCAAAGTGCCTATAAACGTCAGTCATTCCCTTGCCCGGTTCTGATATATCTTTGAGGTTTGCCACCTCTTTTGAGTAGACCGGAGAAGTAGATTGTTTAATAGATGCGGCTACACGATTCGCCAATCTGTTTGGTGTCATTCTTGATGCACCCTCTTGTTTGAACAACTGAGATTGCCACTCCCTAAAGTTATTAACTGCGTCTTTTCCAATGTCGGGGAGATTGTTCTTTAGAACCTTATCCTTTACCTCTAAGTCTGTTTCTGAATTGAAAACCAAATTAGTTACTTGCTTTGCCTTAGCTCTTAGCTCTTTTGCTAATCTAATTTCTTCTGGCAATCTAACTTTGGTATCTAACTTAGTAGGTAGGTTTAATATAACCTCAAGTGCTTTTTCTTCATCTTTTATTCCAAGATTTTCCTCAACATACTCTAGTACCTTATCCGTTAGTTTGTCGGGTATTTTCTTGCGCATTGTTTCAACATCACCCTCTAAAATTGCGTTTGATCTAGCAAACTGCTTGAATCTATTTATATCTTTAATCTGATCGTTATTAAAGAAACTTCTCTGGTCAGTAGCACTTTTGGCACTTTCCTTTAATGCTGATAGTTGTTCAGATCCAAGCTGTTCTAACTGTTGAGCTTGCTTCAATAATGCGGTTCGTGGCTTAAGTGATATAATCTCGTTAGATGAGGCTTTTGGTGTTTCTAACCCTTGGCTCACTTTCGGCAGTACTTTGGTACTACCTTGATTCCCAACAATACGGGGTAATATTTGTGCCTTTCCTGTTCCTAGCTCTGGTGTATTCGATATACGAAGTTTACCAGCAACTTGGGGGTTGGCTGTTTGACCGGATAGCTCTAATTTTAATGGTGCTGCTTGTGGTTTTACTTGTGATTGATTGAAGAAATCTGAGGCAGAACCTTTATAAAAATTATCTGGCTTTTGATCAAATAGGTAGTCAAACTGATCAATGAACGATTGCTTATCCATTTTCTGTGCTTCTTTGGATAAGTCGCTTAGTACTTTAGGAATTGCTTCTACTTCTAATGGATTAGTAGGTGGTTGAGTTACTTTTCCCTGAACAAATCCGCCTTGGTATCCCATTGGCTCTAACTTATATTCAATTCCCCTACTTCCTAAGCTATATGACCAAGATTGCGCTGTTTTCTTATCCATCATTTGATCAAATGGAATGCTGCCTTTTTCTGTGAAACGTAATCTGTATTGTTGGTTATCATCAATGGTCTTTAGAACCTGCTGAGCTACCTTCTTAACTGGCTGACCAGTCCGCTTGGCTATCTGCTGAACATCGGCATTCTTAATTAATTGCTTAAGGGCTTTACTATTAAATAGATAATCACCAGCTCCCTTAATTAGATCCTGATTCCCTGCCATTCCTGCGCCTATCGCTAAGGAAAACAACCGATCCCAGTTATTCCTAGGTAATTGATTTAATTTATCTAGAATCTCATCTTCAATAACATTTCCTGCGCCATGCACACCTCGCTGTGTGGCTTGAGATAGAAGAAACTTAGCCACTCCTGAACTCTCGCCCATAATCTTTGGAGCTAACGTATTTGAAACCTTTGAAATAACAGGATTAGTTATATTAAGTAGCGGTCTCCAGCCCTGAAACTCAGCCATTGATTGTCCTGCTCCGTAAGCAGGATCATTTCCCTGAATTTTGGCAATTCCTGCACCTAATGCTCCTGGTATGCTTGAAGCTAACAACCCTTTGGGAGTCATTTGTGATACGCCCTTAAGAGCTGACCATCCACCCAACGCAAGGGGCTTAACCCTACCACTTAGGGGTACTCCCTGCTTGATCATCTCGAAGTTCTGACCGTAAGCAGTACCAGCATCCATAGCAGTTTTAGCCACTGTGTCACCATATCCTTTAAAAACTCTGGCTGGCACACTATTACCCTGACCCATTACAGCCCGACCGGGTGCGCCTAAAGCAGACTGATTAAAGTTCTGCATAGCCTGAACAGGTCTTTGCATCCACGTTGGAGCAGGTTGATTTAGAGTAGCTTTGAATTGGTTATATTGAGGAGTGAACCTAGTAACATCAGGTCTTTGAGCATTTACAACATTTAGTGCACCTTGCGCACCTCTATACAGCGAACCGAACATGGGATTGGTCTTTGCAACCGTCTTAAGGGCATTTTGTGGTGTAAATATTTCTCTAGCTTTGGAAAATAACCTGCCTAAAGATAGCTTGGATATATCGATCATATCCCTCTTCTACCTAAAGTAGAGAGGGGTTATCAATACTGGATAGGATTATATGCAGAGCCAATCTGGTTCATGTTCTCATCGTAGACACCAGGCATATATCCTTGGAGATCATCTCTTGTCTTGTAACCTGTAGGATTAGTTTGTTTAGCCTTGGATGTAGCACTTACACCATAATTAGTTGTAGGTTGAGCCGTAGTTGACTGATTATAGGCATTGACCATACTCTGTGGATTGTAAGCACTAGCTGAACCGCTGGCTGCTTGGGTACTTAGTGTTAGTTGCTGCTTCCACTGTTCGAATTGATAATCCTGTTGCTGTTTCCAGGTGTCCATCTGTTGCTGATACTGTTGCTCAGCTAATTGAATCTGGAATAACTGACTCTTATACTGTTCAAGATAAGCTAGTTTCTGTTGTGCTTTCTGCGCCTCGGTTTGAGCCTTTTGATTAGCAATATCCATTAAACCCTGTTGAAATTGAGAGTAGGCACTTTCCTTTTGCTGAGATACCTGAGATTTTAATTGTTCTTTAGCAATCTCAAACTGGGAATTAACTTCGGTTTCTTTCAGTCCAATTTCCCTTATAGTTGACTCATAATTTTTCAACACGTCTCTTGTGGTATCCTCATATCCCCTCTGAGTGCTAGCCATGTTGCGCTGAAACTCAACATTTTGTAACTCATTGGCTGCTTGACCTGCGGAAGATGACCCGCCAAACCTTTGACGGTTTCCCATCATCAACTCGTTGTATAATCTTCTTGAAGAGTTGATAACATCTTCTTTTCGTCTATCTGCTGCGGTTAGGGCATCACCCTGTCTTTCGCCCGCCTGTGTTTTTAAGTTACCAATCTGTGCTGAGGTGTTACCCCAACCCAAACCAAGTTCTTTTAATCTTTGAGCTTCTTGTTCTAAAATTAAACCAAGTTGTCTATCATAAGCACCACCAAGTTGAGATTCTGCTTGTTTTAGATAATCAAAGATAGGATTGTAGGCCTCGTCTAATTCTTCTTGCGAAGGACCAGATGGCACCGATGGCGAAGAGGGTTTTTTCCAACCACTAGCCGCATCCCACCACCAACCATCAGCTGGAGGACCAGCATCAAAATCCTTTAGTCTTTCTTCTGTACGTCCTCCACTTGAGCCACCAGATGATCCACCACCAGAATCTCCAGAAGAGGGGGGAGGTGTAGTTGGGGCTGGTTGGTCAGGCCAGGTACCAGTTGGAGGTGCAGGATCAAAGCCTGGTGGTAAAGCAGGTCCCTGTTGCCCTGGTTGCAACTCCCACCCTGGAGGCAACGCCGGACCCTGTACAGGTGGTACTGGTGCTGGCCAAACTGGTTGAGCGGTAGGAGGAGGATTTGGGGTTGGTACTGGTGTTGGCGAGTATGATACTGGCATATATTGTCCTTTTAGATTATTTATAAATAGGTTTGCAACTACACTCTGCTTTCCGAAGATAACGAACCTTCACCCATACTCGAGGCGGTCATGCGTAAACTTAATAACTCAAAATTGGCATTGGCTTCTGTGGTGGTAACTTCCGCATATAAGAGTCTTACTGGTTTGAATAATTGTGTATATGAGGTCTTTTCTTCTCCTGCGGTTACTACGTCTCCAGTGGAAGTTCCCCACATTGCCTCACCCCACATATTTATTCCCCAACCCATAGAACCTGCAACTGAGGCACCTTCTAAAGTAAAGGTCTTAATCTCAGAAGATGAACCGTCTCTTAGCTCGGCGACAAGGGATACGTTTACAGTTCCCGTAATGCGTCTAAACAGGGAGTAGAACATCTTTACAATCTTAAGCAATGACCACTTACTAAAGATCTCTTTGTTTGTCCTGAAAATCTTTTGAATCGCCGTACCATCGTCTGTGTTAACTGCTTTATTAAAGTAATAGACCTTATTGTCATTGTAAGAACCCACTACCCAGTACTCAGTACCGGTTGCGTCTGTATACTTGAACATCTTAGAGATACCAAACGGTGTTTTCCAGATACCTACAAAACTTCCTCTCTCTCTGTCATACACGGCACATTCTTTACGCTTTGGAAATGAGAGAATGTATTTGTTATCTACATAGAACGCTGTGGCTGTAGCATAATCTTCTTCGTTTAATAACTCTAAGTAAGGTCTCATTCTAGCTGAGACTTCATTAGTTCTAATTAAGTTAAGAAAGTTTGGCTCAAACCCAGTGACATAGATACCTTTTCTGCCAAAGTAAAAGGTATCATTTTCAACCGTTGCGATCACGTCTTGGTTACAAGCACCTACCGAGGTAGATACTGCCTGATAAATTGGATCTAAGACTATAAAATTCCCAATTGAAACTGTGGCTAGTTCTACAGCGTAATGGCAGTAGTTTTTATAAACAATGATCTTGTCTGATCCTGGTTGTACTGCGAGTCCAGTAATATCATCACCTGAGTCTGGGTCAATATATACGTAACCCCCGCCATCTACCCAGTTGAACTTAAATTGGTTAGGATATCTTCCCGAAATTAGTAACTTAGTCTTGTCTGTCGCGTCAACCATTAGAAGACGGTCTTTATATTTAACAACCATTTCAGAAGATGGACCACCAGTTGAATTAGTAAGAGGAGCCTGAATAATTAGTGATGCGGCTAATCCCTCATCTACAAAAGTAGTGGTTGAAGCACTAACAGCGTTAAGAAACGTCTCATCTCCGGCTGTGCCTCTATAGACTTGATAGTTTATCGCTCCAGATACTCCAGTCCAGAATAACCTTACCTGTGTTTTGGTTAAATCTTGCGGTAGCTTAGACAATACATAATTTGTCGATGGGGTTGTTTCTCCAATAGTATTAACTGCGGTAACTTTCCATGAATAAGTATATGCCCCTGATGCTCCAGAAAAGTTAGTCGCAGATAGCCCCGTTGGGACTCCAAGAGTCGCAAAAACAGAGATGTTAGTTCCATCATATTGAACACTTGATTTGTCTGCTGAGACAAAATAGGTATTTCCCCCAAGCTGCTCTGATCTAATTATCGTTCCTGAAGGGTAAGATATTCCTGAAATTCGGGTGGAAGAAACACCATTCTTTTTACATAAGTAGCCCTGATCAGTTAAGGCAATCAACTCATTAGCTGCACCCTTTTTGAAAGTTCCTAGTCCCCGGATAGTCCCCGTTGCGTTAGCTGTGAAAAATAAAGAAGTTCCCCACCGCCCAGTAGGTACTCCAGAGCCTACGAGCATGATATTATCTCCTTTGGAGTATTCATCTCTACTAAGCTCGGTGGGGCGTAACAATAAATTAAGACCCTTGCGCCAGTTATTCCAGGTTGCCTCAATGTCTTTTTCTGGCTTAAAGGTTGGTCTGTTTTGAAGTATCTGTGGCATTATGCTCCATAGTGTTTACCAATGGCCCAAGCAGACGCGCCTCTTCTTGATACAGTGAGTGTGCCGCCTGGTCTTAGGTTTTGTTCCCTACCAATCAAGTTGTTTAAAACTCTTTGCGCTTCTGCATCTATCGTTTGAAACCTAGAGTCTAGTCTTGACTGTAGAATCAGGGATTGAACCTTTAATCTGACAAAGGTTGCATCAGGTACCTCGCACACACTTGAAAGCGTTGCAAAATTTGATGGGTAGCGTTGCCAGTCAAGGGAAAGCGTCTCCGAAGAGGTAATGCCATTAACAATCAAATGATAATTACCCACTCCTCCTAAAATATAGCAATATTTATCTCCGGTTCCGAATGTATGGCGTTCTTCTGGCTGTATTTCTGGATACTCAGTCGTACTTACTCTAGGTACACCAGTTAGCTCTCTAAAGTTATCTGGTAAGGGAATCGATGCTGTGGTTGCTAAATATGATGATGTTTCCTTGAGCTGTCTCCATCTGTAAGAGGTGGCCCACTCATCGACTGCTTGTTTAGCATAGTTGATTCTTACATCAAGATCATCGCCGATTGGTAACTCGGCTGATAGATCAATATAGCTATTAACATCAATAAGGATTTGGGAAAGTGTCTTCATGCTTTTACTTCTACAAAAGAGTAGAAGCGGTTAGCAAGTTTATGAATATGAAAGTGAAGCGCGGTTGTCCCAGACGTTATCAAAAAGATCGTTGCCATCGGCAAAAGTAATCACAACTCCAGAAGTAGTATCAATCTTTTTTACTCTCCAGAGTGCGCTAGTTGTAGCAGTTCCGGGCTTTGCGTGTCCAATGTAAGTAACTGTTGCACTAGCCTCATCTACTCGTAAAGCAAGTGGTACTGACTGGGTGTATTTCAGCCTTCTGCCGGTTGATACATCACCTGCGGCTCCGTGTTCTTCCCAATTGGTAGAGTCTGGATTTTTATTGGCGGTAAAGCCTGAGTTATTCATAAGGGTTGTATTTCTTTAACTTACTATCTACATCTTTTTTCTGAATGGCGAGAGCTATATACGAGTGCAAATAATCAATATTGCTTTCCCCAAACTTAGGACTCCCAATCTTCATCTGCATATCACGAATCGCCCATTTAATTCCCGCAACTGAGTGATCTTCAGTTTGTTGTTTGGCCCACTCGACAATATCCCCGAGCTTCTGTCCGTATCTTGCTTTATCCGAGTGAGTTTCAACTCCTAAAACCTGCTCAGTAGCTGTAAGTAAAGGATCATCTGCCGGTACTTCTAATACCTTACCGGTTTTTAATGGCTCCAATGACTCTTTTTCAATTACTTCACCTTTTTCGTCAACATCTCGTATTTCTGCCATATTATCTTTCTAGCTTATTAAGTAAGCGGTTATCAAACTTCCCAAGGAAAGTCTGCGTAGGTGTGTCCATAAAATATCGGTGTAGGATCAAAACCCCACTTTTTCAAAAACTTCTCCCTATTCTCACTATCTATTTTTCCATTACCTTCAATCGAGTGAATGACCTGGCCCTCTTTGTGTTCTACCTCTACTTTGTAATTTCTTACTAATTTTCCCCCAGCTTTATATACTCGGGTCCAATAATCTACATCTTCATAGTTAAAGGGAGTAAACTGAGTATCAAAATAGCCTACTTTCTTGAGTGTTTCCTTTGTAACCATGTAACATGAGCCAGGAAACCACACTCTCTGTTCTTCTATGCCGAAAAAACCCATGCCATTAGGTAACTTTTCAACTCCTGGGGCTGATACCATCGCATTAGGTATAACTTCCAACGCTTCTTTCATTGCCTCTAGCCAATCGGGCTTAACTACAATGTCATCACTTATCACCGCTATATATTCTCCTTTAGCAATCTTTAATCCTTTGTTCCAGCCACCTGCGCAACCAGAGTTAAACTTCATTCGCACATACTGATCTACTTTAGACTTCCACTTTTTCGTATCCAGTGGTGCGTGATTATCTATTAAAATAATTTCAGCTCCCTTTGAATACTTAATAACCGAAGTCATACACCCGTCTAACATTTCTAGATGTTCGGGTTTTCTTGGATAAGTTAAAACTACAACAGAGTACTCCATATTTGACTCCAATCTACGCCTGGGGCTAAGTAACCTTCTACCATGTGGGTTGCAATACTATGTACGGGTACATACAACGTATGTCCTTGGTCCCTCAAATCATGCCAGACTTCGTTATCTAAATAACCATACTTCTCAAAAATATCAAAGTGATCTCTTAAAATATCCGAAGTAAGCCCGAAGGTCATAGTGTTTCGCTCAACCGATCTATAAATCTCATTCCCAACCATTTCCAGTTCACAAGTCTTAGAATGAATTGATCTATCCAGATAAAAATTCCTATGATTGTATGGGCTGACCAACCCTAAGTTGGTAATAGCCTCAACCATCTGCTCGCCAGTGTCGGGTCGGTACACATAATCACATTCCTGAAATAAAATAATGTCATCCTGCTCTCTAGCTAGATCGTAAGCCATGAGTGCAGTATGGTTTATCCCGATAGATGTAAAGTGGCTTTCACTCTCAAAGGGAACAGCCTTAATTAAGTCTTTATACTCATCTGTGCAGTAGTCACATAAAAAGACGATTTTAGGCTCTACAGAGGCATAAGCGCGTATAAAAGACTTCAAGCACATCTCATTTAGCCGGTATTTATTCTCCTGTAGTATTGGACTCGGATTTGTAGAGGGGATGCCGCACATTCTATAAACTACAAACATATTTCTCCTATGACTTTATCTATAAACTCAATCATCTCTTTTGTAATCGATGGATGAACGGATAAGAACATTCCATCTTTCATAACTAGGTCTGCGTTTTTCATCTCGGAGTGAGATTTATACTTAATATCTTTGTATGCGGGGTGACGTAGTACATTCCCTGAGAAGATGGTCCGGCACTCAATGTTATTACTCTCAAGTGTGTCCATTACTATTAGTCTTTGTATGCCCGAACATAAAAGCGGAAATGAAAACCAGCAAACCTCTGCATTCTTAGGTGACTCGATCAGGGTAAACTTCGGGTACTTACTAAATACCTCTCTCATTAACTTTTCGTTCTGCAACCTACGCTCTCTGAAATCTTCGAGTCTTTTTAACTGCACGCGCCCCATCGCACACTGCAACTCAAGTGGTTTCATGTTAAAGCCTATCTCTTCATAGACGTACCTTGATCGGTAATCACTTGGAAAGCCTGGATACTCATAAATCTCATCCGTTCCAGATGCACGACCCCACTCTCTTATCTTAAGACATTTATTGGCTAACTCCTCGTCATTGGTAAGACAAGCTCCACCCTCACCAGTTGTGATGATGTGGGCCGCGTGAAATGACACACAAGAAATATCTGCATAAGTTTCAACAAACTTACCGTCTATTAAAGTTCCATAGCCATCGCAATTGTCCAACACAATCTTTGCTTGAGGTAATATCTCTCTTAACTTAACTAAGTCTACTGGATTAGAAGCAACATTAACTGCTATCACCGCATGGATGGGTTCTTTAATCTTTTTGACTTCCTCTAGATCTATGTTCAGGGTCTTAAGATCAATATCTACCACGTAAGGAGTGTACCCACATTGAATAATAGCATTAAAGGCTGTAGGAAAGTTTAGTGCCGGAATAACTACGTTAGCACCCTTCGGTAGGTGAAGCGCGGTTAAAGCAACTAGAAGAGCAGATGATCCAGAATTAACTACCACAGCTCTCTTAACCCCTGTTTTCTTGGCTAACTCTTTTTCAAATAGGACGCTGTTTTCTCCGACGGTCCAACGCTTGCCACCCTGGGATAGCATCACATCCATTACTGCCTTGACCTCTTCAATACCTATGATCGCGCCTCCGTACTCTACTCGATCAATCTTCGGTCTAAACATAAATCTCCCTTTTATTAAGTACTACCTCTGGAAGTTTGTTTTTTTTTACCCACTCCCAGGTCTTTTGTAATCCTTCCCTGAGTGGTGTTTCTTTATAATTAACTAAGGAGTTTTGGAGTGAGTGATCAGCCAGAAACATAGATATTTCCTGCTGTCTCCCTGGCTTTAATTCAACTGGCACAGATAGCCCTGTAATCTCCTGTAATAAATCAGAAAGCTCTTTAATTGAGATAGCATGATCTGATCCCACGTTCATTGTTAAGTTAGATAAATTCAAAGCCTCCGCCAGTACATCAACCACATCTTCGACAAAAGAAAACGCCCGTTTCATCTTACCCTCGCCATACAAAGTGTAAGGTTGTTGCTCAATCAACCGCCTCATAAATAATGCAACTACGTTCTTGCTTGGATCTTCCATCTTTTGACCAGTGCCATAGATGTTGTGAGGTCTAAATATCACATACTCAAAGTTGTAGACTTTTGCCATGATTTTTAGAATCTGCTCACAGGCCAACTTATTAACTCCGTACACATCTTTTGGGATAGTTTCGCCATTCTCTTTATATGGAACTGTAGCCTCACCATAAACCGCTACACTTGAGGTGTAAATAAACTTTTTTACTTTTGCGTTGATACTTGCCTTCAACACATTAACAAATATGCCTATATTCCTTTGAGTCATGTCTACTGGCGATACCTGAGCCATAGCTTCTGAAGCATAAGCCGCCAGGTGATAAACCACATCGGGCTTAAAGTTATCCACAACTTTATCCACAAGTGCTTCATCTCTTAAATCATACCCATTGTCTAAAGAAACACCCATTACTTCGTGGTCTTTCAATTTCCTAACTAGGTTGGATCCAACTAGCCCATCATGTCCTGATATTAAAATTTTCATAGATAACTTAAGATAGTTTGTACTCGATGCTTATAGGTGTGATTCTCTAACGCGTGTTTTCTAGCGTTTTGTCTTAACATCTCAAGGCGTGGCTCATCACTTAGGTATTCTCTAGCAATAGACACTAGGTTTTCATCATTGGTATAGGGAATAAAGTGTTTGTGGGGTATGCCAAATGGTTCTAAGTTTCCAGTATCGTTATGAAGCAATGCACCAACTGCCATACCTTCAAAAAACCTCATGGGTATATTCTTTTCTCCTAATGAGCGATTGAAAATAATCCTGCCATGATTAAGTGCGCCGTTATATGCTTCGCCCAGTCCTGGTTCAATCTCTAGTACTCCAAAGTGCTGATGTAATAAATTAGTTAACCTTTTTCTTTCGGCATAGATCGAAGATAGAGAGCCGGCAAAAACAATGTCCGAACCTTTTTCATTGTCTAAGGGAAAGTGATAATCAGGATCAAAAGCGTGGGGTAGAAACACTGTACCTTTGGGATATTTAACTAAATCTTCTGGTGAACCACCTATAAATATTTGATCATAAGTAAACTCTGGCTTTCCCTCTTTCATAAAGCTGTCGCAGTCCCAAAAGAAAAATGGGACCCCGGGTATTCTTTCAACAAATGGATGACCATCAATGTTTATGACTAGATCGGGCTTATCTAAATCCTCGGCACTTAAAGCTATATGGCCCAAATCTTTAATAGCCTTCCAAATCCAAAATGCAGAGCTGGCTTCAATTCCCTTGGAGTTTGGTTTGTTAGTCTTTATAACCATTTCTCTGCCACCTTTTTATAATTTTCTCTAATCCAAGTCTTGCACTCATCGTCTGTAACCTCTTCTGGTATCTCGTAATCAAGAGAGGTCTTATCGTCAATCTTTTTGTCCCGTTTGATTGGTAACTTTCCTTCCTGTGTCCTAGTCATTAACCAGTAGTACCTTGGGTCATTGAGTAGACGGGTTCGGTTGAGTCCCCCCTCTTTATTACCAACTACTTCCCAATGATCCAAGCAGACTGCGATGTTCCACTCGTCTATCCAAATCTTGTGTCCTAGTTGTAATGCTCTCCATGCAATCTCGGTATTGTCATAGCCAAGAGCATCGCCCATAAACTCCCACCAACCGTTTAACTCTCTTAAGGTAGACATGGGTATTGCCCCAATGTTTAACTCGAAGTCGTATGGGCTTTCTGTGCTTCGTAGTCCCTTATGAGCAATCCGAATATTCTTTCTTAAGTACTCCCCCACCACCTCAGTTTGACCATTAAACCAATCCTCAGCGTTTGAAGTATCTGGCTTTATTTTAGGTTTGTAGTAAACATCTACCGGAGCAATTAAATCCCCTGGGTGACGGTTGCTTTCTCTAACCAATTGCTCTAATGCTGTAGGCTGTAAAATGATGAAGTCTTGGAGTGCTACAAATAACTCACCCGTGGCGTGTTCCATAGCCACGTTATTAGCTGTAGATAAGCCATAGTTTCGGTTATGTTCTCTGTTGCGGAAGTATCTGATATTCAGATCGTACTTTTCTGCATATTTACTAGCAGTCTTGGCTCTGTTCTGCTTATAATCATCAACTATCAACCACTCGAAGTTTTGGTGGGTTTGTTTACTTAGGTTATCAGCCATTAAGTTCCAAAATCCCTCTCTAATAGTCGGTGTGTAAACTGTAACTTTCGTGTTTAGTACGGTCTCAGTTGTCTTAAAGATAAAATCCCACTTATTAGCAATAGTGGTCCAATCAAACTTGCGGGCAAACTTCTCACACTTATGGCTTAGGCGTTTCCACCTTTTATGATCTCCCATTAAGTCTAGTAACTGTTTCTTAAACTCGTTATAAACCCCAACACGCTTGATGTCCCCCTCGATTAAGATACCTTCCTTGGCAGTTTCCTTTAATGCGCCGAATGCCATAGTAACGGGAACAATACCTTGATTTTGGCACTCTTTAGCTGTAATACAGTCGATCTCTTCAAAATATGTCGGGTACGCCCAAATCCCACATTTTGATCTAATCTCCTTTAGTTTCTCCTTACCTACTCGCCCATAATGAGTGATACCTTTTTGACCCAGTAGGTTATTTACTGTCTGATACCATTGCATTCTCTCTGGATTGCCACTGGCTACCTTCAAAAATAAGTCCCAACCATACGCCACGTGTAATTCCGCCTCTGGATAAACCTTCAATATGTCGGGCCATAGATAGAGAAGAATATCAAGACCCCGATCATAACTACTCGCCCAGATTAGTTTTTGATGTTTCATAGTATTCCATTTGGTATTACATTCTTTTTACTTAACTTGGGAGCTAATGAGGCGTGATGCTCACTCTTGAACATAAAGCCATCAACACTGCTTTCAAACTCCTTGAGATTTTGTTCATTAAAAAGATCGTGCATATCCACCAAGAACTTATTGCACTTAATAATTGGAGACAACCCACTTGATCGCCATTGAATAAAGATATTGAACCAGTCCGCAGGATTAAAGTAATACCATGGTAGGTAAGTAACACCGTCTACCGTCTTAGGCTGGTCTGGGTCACCGTAAACCGTCACGCTGTAACCACGCTTGACCCATTCTTTGCTTAGCATAATTACAGCAGTTTCAGATCCTCCTATGCCGGTTTGTAGACTTAGTCCATCCCACTTCTCAAAATGTGCGCCACCGAAGTTAGCAAAGTAACAAATTTCGTTGTTCTTCCATATCCGAGGCGGTACAACGCGCTTTCTCCAAGCAATAGCAAAGGGTTGAGAAGTTATGGCTATGGGTAAGACATCTAATGCTTTAACAATCGCGCTGGTGTTCCCAATTGAGTCTAGGTACTTAAACAGTTCATCAGTTTGCTTACATGCTTTGTTTAACTCAACTACATCTTCTAAGAAATAATACTGCTGGGTATTCTCTTCGCAGGGTTGCTCTTTAGCTAGAATCTCTGCTCCGGCTAGTGCGCCTTCAAAATCCTTATCCTGATACTTTAATTTCATTAACACTTGAGCAGAGAGTATTTTCATCTCCTGTAAGTTAGTAATTCCCGCTGATCTCTTCTCTAGGGGTAGTGATACACCCACCTCAAGCCAGTGTTTAGCTGAGTTGAACTTATTAACATTAAGATAGGCTAAAGCTAGTCTTAAGTAGAAAAGAGGATAGTGGGGATACTCCCTAATCGCATCGTGTAGTAATTTAATTGCTTCAAGGTTTTGACCTAGCTTTCCATGGCAGATTGCCATAAGATCACAACACGTACCACGTTCTTCATCCCACCCCGACTTCTTTAGATACTCCTCGCCCATTGATAGAACCTCAGTCCAATACTTCTTCTCCTTTAACTCTGAATATATTTTCATTAAGTAAAGTAAGGTTCGCGGATCAGCTTCGCCTTTTTTACGTTCATCTTTCAATTGCTCTTCTAAAATCTCTTGATTCCTAATCATGGTCTTTTCAGCATCTTCCATAGACTTCTTGTGCATGATTGCCACACCATAATCTTTGTATGAACACTTAACGTATGAGTCTTTAATGTCCTTAGCGGGTACAGGTGTTTCATGTAATCTTCCTATCCATGTATGCGACCCAGGTCGAAGCAGTCGCTCTCTAAAGTGAATAATGTCTACTTTCTTAAATGTTTTTTGTGAAGGCACACCATCAAAAGTACAACCATACCAATATTCAAAGAAAATAATGTCTTTGTTAGTTTTAACTCCTAAGTTAGCAATATCTCGTAAGTTTTCACCACCAATTAACACATCGTCAGCATCCATCCAAAAATAGTAATCAGTGTCTTTGGGTAATTTACTTAAAATGTAGTTTCGCTGCTCACTAAAGTCCTTTTTCCACGCTAGATAGTGATAATCTCCGCCTTGTGACCGCGTATACGCCTCAATTTCGGTAGTTTTCTCCCCATTGGCTACAACGTGCCATGAATCAACATAATTCTTGACAGACTCAACCGCTTCTTTGAAATCTTTTAGTTCGTTGTCGTCTTTAACGATAAATGTGGCGCGGATTTTCATATTTGTCTTTTATGAAATAGATATAATTTTTTACACTTTTAACTGCATCGTAATAACCTTTTAGCGGCCCAACAATTGAGCCATCTTGAAACTTGTCCACTATCTCCACAACCTGAGCTATGTCATCAAAAATAAAAGCGATTCGCTTAATATCTGAAGAGTCAACTGACTTTTCTTTGATTCCAGAAAGCCGAAGAGCCGCAATAATTCCTAGATCAGATACTTTCATATTCGATAGTTAGTGTTCTTAAACTCTGGTACTACTCGGAGGAACTTCTTGATAAACTTCTTGTCCTGCATCTTGAGATTAGGGAAAAATACGTGCATTAGGTTGTAAAGTCTCATTGGATACGATATGGGGGTATACCCACCGGCTAAGATAGCTTGTTTAATGGGTCGCTCATACTTAAGTTCATTTTCCATACCCACAACCCAATCGCGGTATTCATAGGGAAAGAACCTACGCCAAACAATGACTAAGCGTTCAACAAACTTCCAAACAGAGGGAGTTAAATCGTTTACAGTTAAAGTATCGGGGAGACCTAGTTTCTTTTTGAGATCAATTAAGTGTTCGGTAAGCATTCGTGCCTCGTCGGACACAATCTCGTAATCTTCATTATCAATAGTAATAGTTTTCATGCTAACTTGGCTTATATCTAAGTCAAAAAGGGGTTGTCAACCAAAAACCCCGCCGAAGCGGGGCAATTGGTTTACTGATACAGCTAAGGTTATAAACCTGAGTTATATCCAGTGCGTAGGACAGAAGCTGTCTGGGCTTGTGATACCACTGTAAATTGAGTGGCATACATACCTTTTTCAGCATGACCAGTCTTAGCAAGAGGAATCCATTTTGGCTCCCCTTCTTTGGCTAGGAAGCTGTGACCGAACAGTTCTTCTCTGAGCAACATAACAGCTAACGAACCAGCAGTTGTTCTCATATCCTTATGAGGAATGATTGCCACAGTTTGTCCGACCTCAGAGTCATAGACCCTGATTTCAGCATCGAGTTTCTTTGCCGAAGCGTCGATGTTTCTGGTGTTCTTGTCAGTGAATGTAGAGACACGTCTCTTAATCACGACTGGACACAATAAAGTGTCACCAACATACGATGCTCCAACAGCGTCCCAAGATTGCTGAACGATGTCGTTGAGTTCTGTTTCCGTGAAGGAAGTTCCAGAAGCTCTAGCAGTCACGTTGGTTGAGATACATCTCTCAATACCAGCCATAGAAGCTGCTACACCGGATGAACCGGCTGCTAAAACACCATTGATCGTTAGCCATTCCATCTTAGCTTTGAGTCTGGTTAGACCCTCTCTCTTTTGGAATGACATTTGATCTTCGTGAGTTAGGGTATCAATCCCTAAATCAGTAGATGTTACTTGTACAACCTCGTCTACAATACCAATCCTGTTATTGGATCGGCTTGGTGTAGAAAGGTCTTGGACCGATGCGTCTGCGCCTTCAATCACCATCGTTACAGTTGTAGGTCTGGCAGTGTTATACACTGGCCATTCATGCAAAGTATTGGTGGCTGCAGCCGACACTTTTAGGTTAGTCACTAGGTAGTTGTCTACGTTTGGGCTAACATCTTTGAGTATCGACAAGACGCTATCGCGTTGGTCAGAAGCGGAGTATGAACTTACGCCAATAGCCATATTTGCCTTTCTCGAACGCTAATTACTAAATGCCAGCTCTTCGGATGCGTTCCTCCATCGCGTCTTTTGAACGAAGAGATGCTTTACGCAAATCTTCATATTCAGCCGATGCGACTGAGCTAGCGGTTCCTGATACAGACTTTCGTGTGACGGCTTGGCGTGCTTTTTGAGCTTCGGTCTGCTTAAGCTCTTTTGGCTTCCAGTACTTGCTCATCTTTTCAGCTGCAGCTAGTGGGTCTTGTTGACCTCTTTGCCAGAGCTGATTAACTAATTCGTTCCTCACTAGGTCGTATGCCTCTTCGTTAAATCCCGCTTTGTTGTCAGGATCTAACTCAGGGTAGCTCTCGTATAGCCTCTTCTTCACCCCATCGGCTTCAAATCTTGCTACACGCTCTAGTGCGGATTGAGCTTTCCTTTCAGCTTGTACAGCTCTCGCTTCGGCCTGTTGGGCCAGTGAGAGCCTACGCTCTAACTCTTGTCCGTCTATCGTTCCCGCCTCATCCCACAATTGTTTGGTTATCTCTTCCACCTTTGCCTGTGTAAGGTTTGGTGCAACTTGAGCCGCTTGAGGCATTTGCGGTGCCTGTTGCGATATTTGTGGCATGTACGAGTCAAGAAGGCTTGGTTTTGGGGGCATTCCTGCCTCCTTCTCTTCCAGCTTTTTTGAGAGTTCCTCATTGCGCTTCTTAAGTTTCTCAAACTCGCGTTTGGTACGCTCAGATGCGTCTTCTGGAAGACCTTCTTGTTGTTCTTCGGGCTGAGCATCCGCCTCGGGTTGAACTTCTACCTCTGTTGGTTCAGTTGCTTGAACCTCTTGCTCTTTGATATCATCAGGCATGATATCCTTTCTTTAGCCATATATTTTTGCTCTGTTTATCCTCTGAGCATCAGAGTCGGCTGGTTGCTGTATCGCAGAAGTGAAAAGAGGTTGTCAAGCAACCTCTAGTAATTTATATACCCCTTGTCCCATCCAACCGGCATGACACTTCTTACATCTCACTTCGGTTGGGGAAACTGCAAATAACTGATGCTTACACCGTTCCATACTTAATTCAATCTCTTCGTGTTCACCATCAAGCTGCTTTGGCAGTGGTGCCAATTTTGTAGCTGGTTTCTCGTTTGGAGTATTGCTCACTGATCTTCCTTTCGGTTATCTCAGATTCTTGGAGGAATTGAATTAACTCCTTGAAGGCTTGGGCCTTGCCCCAGCTCTCCTGGTAAGCCCATTGGAACTCCGCCGGGGATTTGAACTGCCTGGGGTCCAGCCATTTGTTGTCCACCTTGAGGTAAGGCAGGAGATACTCCTGGAAGTCCTGGCTGTGCCATATTCGGTTGAACGCCTGAGCTTGCTTGAGATTCCTTAAAATAACGCTCCGTGTCTCGGAGTCCTGCGCTTTCAAGGATTGCGCTGACGAGGTCTTTGACATTTGGTGTCACTCCTTCCATTTGTAACATTTGTAATACTTGTGGATTAGTCAACATCTCAAAGGTACGATTAAGAGCTTCTAACTGTTCTTGGTAAGCTCCCATGCTCATAGACTTAACATCAGGAATGTAGTCATACGCTCCTTCTAAATCATCTGGGGTTAAAGATAATTCAGCACTATCACCCATTGGTGAAGGTCGCATTTTTCGTTCAATCTCTTGCTTATCTGCTCGCTTTTCTTCTGGGTTCTTAATCACTGGGTAAAGTGGTACTTCTGCTGCTTGGGTTAAAGACTGCAACTCAAGATCGCTAACATCACCGTTCTTTAATGCTAAAATCTCTGCAATAGACTCCATTGACTCATCGGGAATAGTCATTTGATCTAACCCGGACCTCTTAAAGTACTCAAAGTTCTCTTGACCGATAATTCTCATTACGTATTCATGCTGATCTGGATCTGCAAATAGAAATTGTTGGTTATTACTAATCCACATTCTCATCATGTCGGTGATCATGTCTGAAAGTACACCCTGGTTAGCTTCATCTCTGGCGTTTTGTTGTTTGACGGTAGCTTTAATCTCAGTTGCGGTTTTATCAGGCGTGAATGGGTCTAATCCGCCGGTACCCTGGCTCATCTCTCCCATAGCTTGAGCCAGTGATGACTTCAAAGCTGAGTAGGTAGTTTGAAAGTACTTTAATGACTCACCAGTTCCTTGGTGTTCAACTACAGCATCCTGAGAGTTCATAATCCAAGTGGCCTCTGGTCCCCAATTAAGTGTTTCCATTCTGACCTGACCCTCAATCACCTTGAGCGGTGGTCTCATGTGCACATTCATGGTGTCTAAATACCCACACAAGGTCGCTTGGATAGCCCAAAATATGGATAATACACACTCAACCTCACTCTCGCCCCATGGATCATTGAGTAGGTTGTAATACCTCAGTTGAACAATGGGAATTGACCTATGTTTATATGGATTTTTAATATCTCTTAGAATAACCTTATACTTTGGTGAGAAAGTAATCCATCTATCTCTTCTAAACTCAGTTACTACCTCAATCACTGGAAATGATTTATCATAACCAACACGATCCTCTAATCCTCTAAGTTGTAAGTTACGTGATTGATAATCACTCTGTCTTTGGTTTTGTGATTTATCTCTATCAATTCTAGCTTGCAACTCAGCAAGTCCTGAATACTTTGGCTCACCGGGGAACTCGTTCTCTTCTTTTAGATCAGTCCAGAGCATGTACTCTCTCATTTGAAACCAGTTGGCGTTTCTTACGTGAGTACAGTTAGGATCTAACCCGCAGTTATTCGGGTCTAGTGGCTTTAACTCATTACCATTGAAGATTGGTTTACCGTCTTTGTCTGTTTCATATTTCCAGCCCACATAACCGAAGGTAGACCCAAACATTCTCCCATCAACATCCATCTCACCCACTTTAGCGTTCATTGTTCCACCATCAATTGCACTATCCCATTGAAAATCTAGTAAAGTATTTATTAACCGAGACTTGAGTACATCTCCACCTTCACGCGGTACTGTTCTTCCTCTTAATTTTGAATTAGTAAGTCTTGCTTTCTTTTCCAGTAAAACAGTTCTAATTACTGGGTCAACTACTCGTGAAAGATATGGCCAATCCTCAGGTAGTTGAGCGTTATACGCATCAATGATCTCATTCCAGCCATGATCTCTATTTCTGCGCTTCTCGTTATCATCATTCCAATCGTTGTAGTGTTCCAGTACTTCGGCTAAACAGTTTTCTTTTTTCATAACTTCCTTCTAACCAAACTCCCAAGCGGTTAGCAAGTTCTTTATCTCATCATCGAGATACCAAGCACTCGGTTTTCTTACTCTGATTAAAACTTGTCTAACTGAAAAATGAACTGTCTTTGCTTTTTTGTAACACTTGGCACATAACTTTAGATACTCACTTGTAACCTCATCTTTAACAAAGAAGCCGGGAAAGTCTTTGGGTTGTTTCTCAGCACAACACTGACACGCCCATACAGTATCCACACTTCGGATCAATCCATCTCTCCTACCACCACCATACTTGGACCAAGAACCAGATTTAATACCTTTGAACGGATCATTAGCTTGAGCAGGGTGGTTAGGCATTAACCAATCCTCCATTTCTTTGAACTAATAACTGGAGTAAACTCCTCTCTCGGAGTTAAGCTCTCAACTGCATATCTAACTGCATCTAAACTGTGATCAAATCCTGGCTCTGGTACGTTGATAATCTTGCCGTCCTTGTCTGTTTGCCATAGATAATTCCTATATTCTTTGAGTATATTTAGTGATCGTTTAGTAACACTCACTCGCTGTTCTTGAACTTTAGAGATACCCTGATTGACACTCCCCTGACCCTTTTGACTGGGTAAAATCGTTATTCCATAGCTCTTTATCTCATCTATGCTCTTGGGTTCTGCTGAGTCAGCAATAACTAATGCCTGTGGCTGATTCTTTAGTATGTCGGCAATCTGTGAGTTTAGTAACCCCTTTTGAAAGGTTATTTCATCTAAGATAAGGCCGCCGTTATATTTATATACTGCAACTATTGCTGTGGGATCATTACTATACCCAAAGTCTAATCCATATCGCTCTAATCTAGCTTCGTGAGGTACTTCATCAATCGTTACCCAGTCCTTGTAGATCTTGCCCTCAACCTCACCAAGCTGACCCATTCCATACACTGCCCACCAGTTTTTATTCCCCCTGCGTGATTCAATCGCTTCAACAATTGATTGCTCTAAAGCCTCATTATCTTTGTACGTTAAAGTGAGAAAGTCTACATCCTGGGTGGGTAACACCTCACCATACCACCAAAACTCACTCACTGGATTCCAGTCTAACCAAATAATCTTTTTAGTACGAACCTCTAACTGAGTGTATGTTTCATAGGGAATGTTATTTGCCTCATTGATAAATAACACATCTCTACGTGGGCCTCTAACTTTACCTGGTTGATCTGCGCTAAAGAACTCTATTTTTGACCCGTTGGGAAATGAGTAAATATAATCTGTTTTATTCCATGAAGTTGGTTGCCAATAGTTATGACTGTCCATAATCGACTCAAAATCTCTTATTGCTCCTCTCTTTAAGTGGGGAAAAGACTCACTAACAACTGAGATTAACCGCTTAGGATAATCTATAGCGTAAGATATTAACCAAATTAGAATAGAGATAGTCTTACTTGCGGAAGTTCCACCAGCAACACCCCTAACCCGTTTAGTTAGATTGTTGATCTTGATTGTCGCTGTTGTCTCTGCGTATTTCATTAACTTTGATTAAGGGAATAAACACCTGTTCACCATCGGATTTAATATCTGCTTCTGTTAGGTCCGGCAATACTTTGTTTATCAGTGTTCTTAATGCTCCGATTCTGATTGATGGATTCTCACTTTCACATTCTTCCAGTAACCTTGTAATTAGATATTCAGCATGTGAGGCGATCTTTGAATACATCGCTTGTTTACTCATTGGGGGAGTACCCTTCTTCTTCGCTGGTAAGTCCTGTAGCTTTGTTATTGCTTTCATGTTATAATTCCGCTTCACAAAGAGGCTCACCTAAACAGTGGGCGTTTTTGTTTTTTACTAGAGTTTTCTTATAAATCGGTTTTGTTCCTTTAAGAGGTAAAATTACAGTATATTCGCTTGTAAATCCCATCTTCTTGTTTTGCTTGTTTATGTTCCACAACACATCTACCATCTCTCCAAAAGTTATGTAGCCTTTTCTCTTTTGTAAATATCCTTGGTCGGTAATCGTTGCATTTAACGCTTTTTCTACTCCTCTACCAACAGTTGCCATAAATTTAACTACTTCTTGATTTCTTTTAGGTATTTCCATTGTGTTTTTGTTATTTAGCTATACTTTTTGCTTTTACTCTTAAATTATCATACCACTCTTGACCTCGTTTATCCTTTAACCATTCCGAAAACTCGATGGGGGAGAGATGCGCCGAGAATTGTGATGAGAAGATGTGATGCAAGCTACAAACACACACTCCGTTATCCAAATCCCACCGGACACTTCTATTTGCCCGCGAAAAGATATGGTGTGAGTTTAGATTTTTATCTGACCCGCAATATTCACACTTAAATCCAGCCCGTTCTTTGACTAAGTGAGTCCACTGATCGTCTTTGCGTTTATTTGACGCTTTTGGGGCGTTAAAAACGCTTAGACGTAGCTTTTTATGCTTACAGTCGTTACACAAAACGTCTTTGCGTGATGATGAGAAGAATTTTAGATTACGTGTTCGTTGACAATCAGGACAGAGTTTACGATCTAATCGCATGAGTTATCTTATAACATAAAAAAGTAGCCTTGGTCAAGAGGTAGAAGTTGATATAGTTTGCCATATTGCACAAGCTATTTGCTTATGGTATTGTTGTGTTTGAAGGAACGAATGACATTTACTGTAGATAAGATACAACCCGAATATATAGCACAGATTTGCCCGAACTGTAATGGTCGTGGAACTGTCGGACTTAATCCAGTTAGACCATGCCCAACTTGTGGCAGCACTGATCACAAAGGAGTTGTTTACGTACCAGCACGAATGAAGGAAAGTTATGATAACAAGAATAATCTATACTGAACTGTGGCAAGATGATTTTTTTGCCGATTTATCCCCTAACGAAAAGCTATTGTTTTTATACTTCCTGACCAATGACTCGGTTAATATAATTCACGTCTATCGCTGTAATCTGGCAAGAATTAAAGCTGATACTGGTATCGATACCCCTATCATAGTGGCAGCACAAGCTAAATTCGAGCAAGCCAATAAAATCTTTTTCAAAGACGGTTACGTTTTTTTGAAGAATGCACATAAGTTTGAAAAGTACGAAGGCGAAAAGAACGATGTCGCAAAAGCTAAGTTATTCGGTCGTTTGTCAAAACCAATAATAGATTGGTATATCAAGCATTCTGATACCCCTATCAATACCCCTATGGATAGGGACTATAAATCAAAAGACATAAATCAAAAACAAGAAACCCTAAAAGATAAATATAACTATGGATATACCACAGAGCAAATAGCAAATGACGTTGACAGTGCTTTTTAGTAAATTAGTAAAAAGGAGATTATGAACGATCTAACAACACAAAAGATCAATCTACCAGCAAACATAGACCAATTAGCTAAGTTTGTTTTAATTGGTCGAGATAAGCTCGCAAGCGTAAGAGCTGAAATGAGAGCTATAGATAAATTAGATTTAGCTGGTGAAGTCAGAGAACAGAAAAAACAAGAAGCGACAATGTTAGCTGGTGCGCTGCTGGATGCAGAAGTTAAAATCGGTCAGCTTACAAGTGAGATACCAAAATCATCTGGTGGAGATAGAAAAAGCGATAATTTCAAAAACGACAACGCTGACGCTTTTGATAAACAATCAAAGTCTGAACACGACGTAGTCAAACAACTCGGTGAACGCAATATACAGCGTTTTCAACAGATGGCAGAACACCTTGAGATTGTTGAACAGGTAAAAGCGGAAGCCAAAGAGAATGAAGATTTACCAACAAGAACTGAAGTTTTGAGGAGAATAAAAGATAAAGAAAAGCAAAACAGAATTAAAGATGAAAGAAAATATAGAAACGAAGATGTTACCAACATTGACGTAAGAGTTGGAGACTTCAAAACAGTTCTTGATGATATTTACGACATAGATGCAATTATTACGGACCCACCCTATCCGCTTGAATATATCAATTGTTTTACAGACCTAGCAATCTATGCAAAGGCACACGTTAAAAAAGATGGATTTATTGCTGTTTATTCTGGTCAATATCACTTGCCAGAAGTTATCAAACGATTGTCAGAACACCTCACTTATGTTTGGACATTTTGTTTATATCATGTAGGAAAAAAACAACTCGTAAATGGAGTAAACATTATGTGTGGTTGGAAGCCAGTGCTGATATTTTCTAATGGCTCAAAAAAAATGAGATTTAGTGCCTATGATGTTATCGTTTCAGAACAGATGGAAAAATCAAATCATGTATGGCAACAAAGCGAAAGTGGAGTTGCGGGACTAATCGAAATATTTTCAAAACCAAACGATCTTGTAGTTGATCCTTTTGCTGGTTCTGGAACTTTTGGCGTTGTGTCAAAAAAATTGGGAAGAAGATTCATAGGAGCAGAAATAAATGGTTAAACAAGAATATTCTGGTACTAGAGATTTGACTTACTCTAGGTGGCATAGAACGCTACCAGACAAATGCTACTGCATGGATTTGGATTGGATAGAGTGGAGAGCTGGAAAAGGCATAGTCGCAGTAATAGAAACGAAAGATTATAGATCGAGAGGTATTGGAAGATTTCAAAAAGAAGTTATGCTGATAATAGCAAACGCATTAAAAGTTCCCGCTATTTTTGTAAAGTTTAGATTTGATATCAGTCCTGCGATATTTTGTCTTGAACATTTACAGTCTGGTAAAAAGAAAAACATGACTGAATCAGAATATAGAGACTGGTTGACAAATATTTAGAAAGGTCTTTTATGTTCACACTAGATGAGATGCAACAAAAACGCGAAGAATTAGTTAAAAAGTATCGTGAAGCCAAACTTAAAGGTGACGAGGTGATGATGAAGATAATCGAAGTACGTGGTAAAGCAATCCGGAACGCTATAGATCGTGAACAAATTAAGAAGTCGTTGTTTTGATATGGTTTTTGCTACTTGCAATTAAAGATAAAAGTGCTAATATATCTGGTAGTAGCAGAAAGGAAATATGCAAGAATACACTCAACCAACACCATCAGATGGCGCAGATGCGATCTCATATCAAATTCCATCCAGTGTTAGAGAAGTTATCGGAAACTATCGTAGTGCCGGCCAATCCGAACTGGCGAGTTTAATTCAAGAGATTGCAGAGACTTCTTATCTCAAAGGTCAACTAGACACTACAAGTGAGAATATTCAAAAGTTACAAAGACTGGAGGTGTTATGAAGTTTTATCCAAAAACACAAAATGACCGAGAGCAATGGATTCTTGGTAAGTTCGGAGAGATTGAACACGATGACTGGTTGCCGCTTATAAGTGCTTGGAAGAATGACGATGGCTCAATCACTTTAATTCCAAACTGTAAATTAAGACCAGGAGCTAAATATCGTATTAGACAGAAATCTGAGAACGCTCCAGAGCAAGCACCAGATTATCAATGCTCAATCAGGAGAGATCGCTCATCGATTGAAGATGGTTTCGTAGAACTTTTAGCACAAGGAAAAGAATAAAATGGATAATACTTTTTACCAGGATTTACTAAAGGCTCAAAAAGCTATCGAGGCGGTAGACAAGGATGGCAAAAATCCATTCTTCAAAAGTGACTACGCAACGCTGAACGCAACGATCATTGCTTGTAAACAGGCTCTCAACGACAACAATATTATGGTGCTACAGCCAATAGAAAGCGATGAAAATGGTGTTTATGTAGCCACGACGCTAATTCATACGTCGGGAGAGAGACTAACGTCAAAAATGCGTATTACAATGGCTAAGGTCAACGATCCACAAGCACAGGGATCAGCCATAACTTATGCACGTAGATATTCTCTAAAATCTATGCTGGCAATGTCCGACGAGGATGATGACGGTGAAAAAGCAATGGCTAGAACACAGGAAAAGCCGGTAATGGATCAATTAACAGCCAGGTGCAAAATCCACGATGTAGAAATGAAACAAGGCTTTAGCCAAAAGACACAAAAGAACTATTGGTATCACGACAGCGAAGAGGGTCGATGCTTCGGAAAGGAATACAGACCACCAGTAAGTCCGACTAATAATTAACAAAAATTATCAAGAAAGTAAATAATGAATAAGGCTATCCGCACTCCGGCAATTATAACTTCAATCACAAGTAAGCAAGATGGTTCTCTAGGACTTAGGCTCTCAACGCCAGAACTTACTCCGGATGAGAAGGTCGCTTTTTTAGAGATACAGGGATTGAATACGATCGTTCTAATAGAACCAACCGACTTTGAGTCTAAAGAGATCAAAGAGATCAAAGGCGAATTAGATAGTAAGACACCATCTCAGCGACTTAGATCAGTATTATTCGTTCTCTATGATCAGCAAGGCAGAGAAGGAACTTTTGAGGAGTTTTACATCAAACACATGAACAAGATTATCGACTGGGTAAAAAACAAACTGGAGGATTAAATGAAATACACTATGTCACTTAAACGTAAATTAAGAGATTTAAAGTTGTTTAACTTTGATCAGGCTATGGAGATATTATTCTTGCGGAATCAAGGCTGGACATACGATCAAATAGGCGATCACTTTGGACTATCTCATCAAAGAGTTATGCAGATTTACAAACAAGTGGCCGGAATGACCACAGAAGAAGCGGAGTTGTATAGGAAGGTGTTTGATTTTCTCAAGAGTTTACCACTTGCAATTAGTAAATAAGTGTGCAATACTAGAGCTATGAAAAAATACAACAAATACAGAATGCGAAGCGGACAATTTAAGTCTAATTATCACAAACAACTTTATCCAGTTAAAGTTCTAATCTCAAGTATGATTTTGTGTCTAGTCATTTCAGGACTAGGTAAATTCTTCCCGACTGAGGGGGTAGCAAAAGCACTACCCACGACAAGCGAGGTTCAAGTTGTGCCTGAACCAACCTTGACCGCTACCCCCTCTCCTACAGCTACACCTAAGCCAGAACCAACACCTAGACCAGAAACACCCAAACAGGAAATCATTGATCTAATCGTTAGAGTCTTTGGTGAAGATGCGCCGGATGCGTTTAATGTCCTCTTTTGTGAGAACCGCAATCTAAATCCTAATGCTACCAATCACAACAACAACGGAACGATTGACCGAGGACTCTTTCAAATCAACTCAATTCATGGTGGCGAGGAAATGTTTGATCCTGAAACCAACGTCAGAAAAGCCAAAGCCATATTTGATAAACAGGGTTGGAAGCCTTGGACTTGTGCAACAAGAATCGGAGTAAAAAACTATCTTAACCAGTAAAGGATTTATGACAATCATTTTACTAATAATTGCCTCGGAACTGATAGCCACTGGCATAGCGTTATTTATCTTAATTCATAAGGTGTTTGAGTTACAAGATAACCAACTTAATTCAGACGAATATATCAACGAACTTCAAGGCTTGTGGTTAGATCAACGCAAGATCAACAAAATCTCAGAGGACAGATTTAGGAACTTGAACGCCAAAATCAAAAGACTGGAAAGAGAGGTGGCTTGTGAATAAAACAGTAAAAATTAGTAAAAAGGAGAATATGACAAAGAAAACAGTATTAAAACAAATTGAAAAGTTATTATCTGAAAGTAGTGAAAATACGCTTAACTTCAAACAAGAACACGAATTACCGTTTGAGATTGGAAAAGCCTATTTTATCCGCACGATAACTTATTTTATGACTGGTAGAGTCAAAGATATTGTTGGTCAATTCTTAATTCTTGAAGAAGCTGCTTGGATTGCTGATACGGGGCGTTTTTCTGACGCTATGTCCAAAGGAATTATGAATGAGGTTGAACCAGTTGAAGGAGAAATGTTCGTTAACACAAACTCCATAACTGATGCTTTTCCTTGGGGTCATAAACTATTAACGGAACAAAAATAATGAACAATTTAATGTTCTTACAAGATTATTGGAGCAGGAGCAGGAGCAGGAGCAGGAGCAGGAGCAGGAGCTGGAGCTGGAGCAGGAGCGTGAGCGTGAGCAGGAGCAGGAGCGTGAGCAGGAGCTTGAGCTGGAGCAGGAGCGGGAGCTGGAGCTGGAGCAGGAGCGTGAGCGTGAGCAGGAGCAGGAGCGTGAGCGTGAGCAGGAGCAGGATCAATTAAGGATTAACTATGAAACTAAAAATAATCTTCATCATCGCTTTAGCACTAGCCGCTTGCTTCTTTTTTTTAGGTGGACTATATTTAGGTATGAGTGATGATGTTCAAGCGGTAAAAAGTATGGAGATTATGTTAGGGAGATAGAGATGAAAAAATATCAAATCATTTATGCTGATCCACCTTGGAGATTTAAGAATTGGTCTATGACTGAATTAGCGAAGCGGGGTGAAAAATGGGCGAGAAAAAATGGGCGAAGTCCTTATGATGTAATGGACAACGAAGATATTTATAAACTCCCAATTAAAGAATTGTCTGATAAAAATTGTATTTTATTCTTATGGGCGACTTATCCAAAACTCCAAGAGGCGTTAGAGACAATTAAAGCGTGGGGGTTTACTTATAAGACGGTTGCATTCACTTGGGTAAAACAAAATAGGGTCGCAGATGGTTGGCATTTCGGGCTTGGATATTGGACAAGAGGAAATCCTGAAATATGCTTATTAGCAACAAAGGGAGTTACCTATTTTGGGTATGAAAGAAGCGATGGTGCGTGGTTATTGAAAAAACTAGACGAAACAGGCAATTACCCCGTATTTAGTTATGCCACTATAGACAACAATCCCACACTCACTTCTTATACCTTAGCATTCGCAGACCGAGTTACAGCAACGTATCAAAACTATGGCGAGGCTAATTGACTATGCAAATACTACCCATTGAAAAAGGTAAATACGTCAGAGTAGACGGAGATAAGGCTGAGGTCTTTTACACCAAAGAAGTGGAGAAGTGTCTAACTGAGGCTACCGCTAGACTAGCTGAAATCCCCGAACCTATTTCCGATGAGGAGTTACTTAAATGGGCTAAAGTGAATTACCCACAAGTGAATTACGAAGTAGAAAAACAATCTTTAGAGGCTAAGGTAGCTGAATGTAAATTATTACTTGAAAACATCTAATGGCAACACTTTACTATCCAACAACGGGTAACTTTTCAACTGCTACGCCTAAGGTGGTAGATGCCTCATATATGACTATTGGGGCTGGAGGTTCACAATATGACAGTCTAAGCACAACCAGATACCAAGCATTTACCGCTGCTACAGCTGGGTCAACAATGGAGGGTGCGATTATCTGTTTAACACACACGGGACAGGCAGGAACAAGCGTAATTGTAACCTTGCAAGAAAATACTGGAAGTTGGGTAGATGTGGCAGGTGCAACTTGTACGATAGCCCTAGACTCTACGGATATGACGGGAGTGATTCCGATTGGTGCTTCTACGAGTTGGGTGTATTTCCCTTTCACAACCCCCGCAACCATCACAACTGATGCAAATAAGTGGAGGCTTAAAGTTGCCGAAAGTGGTACATCTTTTCGGGTGAGTTGGCGAAAAAATGGTACAACCTCTTATGGGTTTGCAGTTGTATTAACGGGAACAACAACTTATACATCAGGAGATGATGCTTGGCTTGGAAAAGGACAGACCTTTACAGTAGACCAATCAATGGCTTTTACAAATTTAGCTGTAATGGTTGATACAGTTATTACTTGTTTAACTCCCGCTTCAAGTTATTCGTTTACAATCACCAATTTTTACCAGTCGAATGGTTACAAAATTATCTACGGCACATCAACCGTACCAATTCCCTACGCCCAACAACAAACCATTGGTATTACGAACTGGTACAACGGATATACATTTGATGGAGCTTCCTATTACCAAAACTGTTACTACAAACTTTATGGTGAAGTGCCAACCTATCAAACAACTAACTTATTTGCTGACGCTAATTCTGGACAAAAAGACATTGTCACCACAGAAGATATGTCAAGCAATTGGACAGTTGGAGATACGGTTTATATTTATGGGGCAAGGGTTGCTGGGGGTTATGAATCAAGAACTATCTCATCAATGAGTGGCACGACCATTACTCTAAACTCTAATTTAACTTATCCACACTATGATGGATGGCGAGTTGTTAACTATACAAGGGCAATCCAAAAGGGTATTTATCTTTCACAAAAATTCGGACATGGTATTCCATCTACTTTTGAGGCACGAGGCTTATTGATGAATGACGGCACTAGCTTGAGACTCTATGACAATTTTGGTTCAGGTG